>Ga0247609_10001235_pt1 | contig 31404 bp, 25 predicted proteins | sample 172DNAGHGlowgp2_FD_193487 | JGI IMG/M metagenome (GOLD analysis project Ga0247609, IMG submission 193487) | Sheep rumen microbial communities from Palmerston North, Manawatu-Wanganui, New Zealand - 1728 DNA GHGlow gp2 | ecosystem: Host-associated > Mammals > Digestive system > Stomach > Rumen ... | reverse complement strand
TCTTGGTCAGCAGATAAAATAATAACAAGCAGAATAAGGTTTATTTATGCAATCAAAAAATAAAAGAAAAATCATTATATTAGAAGAAGTTTAATCTTTCTTAACTGACAGTAAATTTACTCTATCACCAATTCTTACTTATTTGACATTCCTACTAATGTCTGCTATTATGTAGTTGAAGGTGCTACCCGGTTAACGGTTAGTTCTAAATATTTAGTAAAATAATAGCTGCTATTTGAACCGCGCGGCTATTTTTTTATGCTCACTCCACTCACCCATACATCCAAAATGGTATGGCAAGCGCTAAAAATGCAACTATCGGAATCATTGGTAATATGGATAAAACTTTAATCCATTTGCTGTTATGCTTATTAGTAAGTAAGGCCACCGCCCCAAATATACTTCCAATAAAGCATCCTATGATAATTCCACCTTCTAACGCCTCTTCATATTCAGGCTCTATTCTAAACATTATTTGTGTAGCTATAAACGGCGCAACAATTGCACATATAGCACATATTCTCGATATTGTTTTCTTCATTCTTCCTCCGTTATTGAAGAACTAAATAACAAATTAACACATACTTATTTACAACTTAATTCTCAACATCTATTCCACTCTATGTTTCTCAATCCACTTTAACAAACTATAATAATCGCTGCTGCCGTCGGCAACCGCCATGCCCATGGTATAAACATCATCATCTGTTAAATCAAGTTTTACACCATTAAGTTCTAGGAACACAAGCATCGCATACATTCCAATTCCCTTATTACCTTCAGAAAATGCATAATTAGAAATCAAAGAAGATCCAAGCTTTGCAGCCTTTTCTTCTATGCTTGGATAAAGTTCAGCTTCTCCATAAGTAGAATAAACATTTGCTATTATTTCTTTTAGCAGTTCTGAATCCTTAACGCTTGCATCACCATCTAATTTTTGCATCAATATATTATGTAATAACACAACTTTTTCTTTATTAAACTTTATCATCTTCCAAGCTCCTTAAATGCATTAATGTACTTATTTAAAACTCTCTTGCCTATTATTTCTACTCTCTCATCTTCTGTTAAATCAAAAATATAGTTTTCATTCTCCACATCTACAACTAGATATTTAGGCTTATTGTTCTTTAAAACCATAGCTTCACCAGCTCTTTCAACTGTTCTTGCAACCATTGAAAAATTCTGATTTGCCTGAGTCATAGAAAACATAGTTTCTGTATTAATTAACATATTCTCACTCCTAACGTAAATAAAGTAGGATGTTTAAATCCTACTTTATTATAGTATAACACCTATGTTAGGTCAATGATTAACTCATAAAACAAGTGTAGTCATACCAATTATTCTTCATAATGAAACATATCCCATCCATAGTCAACATATTCCATTTTTATGCCTTCAACATTAACCTCTTTATGCTCTCCTTCAATAACAGATATTTCAAATGTTCCAGCTTCATTAACGTCAAAATCACAAACACCTTCTAGTCTAAGAATCTCCTTATAATTTTTATTTGCTACAAACTCAACTCTTTCACTAGAATAATCTTTCATATCAATCCCCTTCAACTCATATAGCTTACGTTCCTCTGATAAGTAAAATAACGAATGTTTTTTTGAATCATAAAAACATTTTGCGGCAGAAATTATTGTCTTAACTTTTGAATTCTTATCAAATATTCTTAGATTAGGAATTTTAAAGAATTCATTCTGTGTATTTTGAACTGCAATTTCCCATGTAGAATTCTCATCAATTAAATCCTTTTTAACTCTCTCAACACTACTCTTTATATAAAGCTGCTTGTGTTTTTTATCATACTTAAGTTCTTCTATTTCATGATCTTCATAATCTTCAAAATCTTCTGAAACATTACGATCCAAACCATTATTTACTACTGAAATCAAAGGACATTGAAAATCTGTTCCTGGTATTTTGTAAATATAACCATAATCTTCTAGATACTCAATATTATCACCTTCTTCATTATTTAATATCACGTCAAGTTGTAGTTTATATACTCTTCCATTAACTATAAAATATAAACGCCTCTTTCCTACATCTTTTGCATCTTTATCAGGTTCACCCTTTACTTCAACAAAATCCTTACCATATATTTGCAACTCTCTACCTTTACTCTCATATTCACGATGTTCGTATCCATCCATCAATACCAATTCTTTAGTATCTACATCAATATCAAAGCATTCCTCTTCAAACGTATCACACTTATATTGAGCCCAATCCATAATATCTTCTGGTTTATATTCTTCCGGTGGTTCATACTTAGTATTCATTTTGCTACTAACTTCTGTTTCCGTATTTGTACTTGCAACCTTACCAGTTTCTTTCCCTATATTTTTCCCTCCATTATACTTCGCAACACCTGCCACAATTGCGATAGTTGCAACTATAGAACCTGCAGCAAATACCACCTTCTTTATAATAGAATTCTTATCGTCTTTATTCACTTTTTCTGTCCTCCTAAGACTTAAATCAGGAATGTTTGATTTAAGCTCCTTCTTTTTGCTTTTACACATTTCAAGGAGTTCGGACTTTTCCACATCACTCATATTAAGTTTTTTATATGCTTTACTTTTATTTAAATCTTCAACTTTCATAGCGACTTTCACCTCCTATGTTTTTTTCATAGGCTTCCTTAATCTTTTCACGTGCTCTTTGAAGTCTTTTCTTGACTGCATTTGCTGAAATTCCAAGTATTTCTGCGACTTCCTCAACTGAATATTCTTCCATGTAGTGAAGCACAATCACACTTTTATTTTTATAATTCAGATTTGCAACCGTTAGTATATCCTCTATATCACTCTTTTCTAAATCATCTTCATGATATAACTTTTCTCTTATTTCGTCATAAGGGACATAAGCTCGTAATTTATGAGATCGTAGAAGGTCCTTACACTTATTTTGAGAAACCCTAAGTAACCACGCTCTCCTATGATTTTCATCTGTAAAATCCACATCCGTTATCATGTATTTATAAAAAGTCTCCTGAATGATGTCATCAACATCTGCCTTATTTCTTAACATAAGAAAACTGGTTCTATATATAAGATCTGCATATTTTTCAATTGTACTTTCAATATCTTCATCACACCTAGTAAATCTCTCCACAGTGCTACTCCTTTAATCAGATAAATTATTCGCGAATTATTATCTATTCATACGCTAAACGAATCAACTCCCAATATGGTGACGTTTTTCCAAAAAATTTCAAAATAAATTTTAAATTATACTTTTATTATTTGTCAAATATAAAACCCTCCCTACTGGTTATCCAGTAAAGAGGGTATATATTAACAACTCAACGGTTCTTATAAAATATATTATTTTCTTTTTGTTATTTCTTCCACTTTTTTAGTATCAAATGTATATTTGAATTTAAGTTGCTTATTCTTCTTCTTACTCCATACGCCTACAACGCATGACTTATCATCTATTTTTTTCAATTCAACATAGCCATCATCCTGGACAAAATCAACAGAATCTAATGTTATAACCTCTTTCAATTCTTCTGTATCTTTATCAAATGAAACTATCGTAAGCTTACTTTTATCTGGCATTTTATTTTCATCTAACTTTTTATACACCTCAAAATAAATTATATTATTATTTGGAGTTTTAGCATAACTAAGACTTGAGAAATCACCAATATCCTTAATTTCTTTCAATTCCCCATCTATATACTTACATATATATGTTTCATACTCATTAATTAAATCTGAGTTATCTTCTGTCATCTCATGTCCATATCTTCTTATGGTAATAATATAATTATCAAAGGCTTCAGATAACTCTCTATCTTCAGCTAAAAGTTTGAATTCACCACTAATTATATCATAAGCATAAATGTAATTGTTCATATTATAATAATCACCTGTTTCAGCGTTTTGATCACCTGTTGAACAATTAAAGTATATAATTCCGCCATCAATAGCACTCAGTTCAAAATATCCGTTTTCCACAACTGCACTATCATTCTTAACATCATAATAAGTACATTCCTTAGTTTCCATATTAAATTTAAATAGGTAATCTTCTAAATAGTATATGTACTTTCCATTTGTATATATATCATCATATTCATACCTTAGATTTGGGATTTCAACATACTCTCTATCATTCTTGCCTTTAATTAAGAATCCAGTCGTCTCCATATCCATCTTAATCTCATAATCACCTATGTAGTCAGTTTCAAAACTAATTCCATCCGCAAATGCCTTATAATAATTTAAATCTTCTCCTTCTTCATATTGCATCACGCTTAAATTCTTAACCTGTTCCTTTGTTTTTTCTAAAGCTTCTTGTTCTCCATCCTTCTCTTCTTGTTCTCTAATACTTGCCTTTTCAGCCATATCTTTTACATCAAATGGCTCAATTGCATCTTCATCTATAATTTTGTGTTTCTTATCTACCCAAAGAATTCTTTCCTCGCCACCATAAAAATATCCTCCTGTATGTAAAACTATATTACAATCTTCATCAATATTCGCTGAAGTCTTCAATTCTTTTTCTATTGATACTTCAAATTCAAATTCATCTATACCAGAAGCTATAACTTCATCTTTATAATCTTTATCAACCATTAGTTTTCCAGTATCTAGTATATTTCCATAATATGCTCTATAAGATGAATAAATAGAGTATCTACTAGTTTTAAAGCCTACATCCTTTATTCTGTGTAGTTCATTACTTTTATCAATGTAATATAAATCAGCATCTTTTTCATCACAATCTTCATCATAAAATATATATGCTTTTTTATTTAATGGATAAGCTCTTCCAACCACTTCATTACCATTCTTAAGATTTATATATATATCATCACTGTTACTATCCTTATCCACTATATTTTTATCATTAAATCTTGGTAAATTCTCGTCTTTATCATCTACTATATTTTCAAAAGCACTACAGTATTTTATCTTTCCATCCACTTCTTCAATACTATCATACTCTCTGCTCTTATCAACGCATACGTTAAATTCTGGATTACATTTTATTCTATACAAAGATGTTCCTCTAACAAAATAAACATAATCATATGACATATAATCTTCATCTCTTTTTTCTGATTCTTCTTCCGTGATTCCATAATCAAAATAAAATACCAATGTATCATCTGAATTAACCTTTGTCTGTGAAGCGCTTATTCTTACAAAATTTTTACCTGCAACCTCTATATAATCCTCAGAGTTTGTTGCCTGTATTTTTTTTACTTCATATCCATCTTTTAAATTTCCCGCTGAATCATAGCATTCAGATTCAGTTTCTTTTAACACCTGATTATCACCCTCTACTGTTTGACCACTTATTTCTTCATATTGATTTGTATACACATACGTTTTACAACCATGTGGTGAAATCAAGTCAAATATAGTACTATTAGCTAGCGTAATTCTATCCTCAATAGATTTACCACTTATATCTGCTCTTTTAATTACCCTCCTATTGTCTTTCTTATTTCCATTATTATATACAATTACACCAATAATCATTGCAACAGAAACACCAATTGAAACCGCCGCTAATGCAACCTTTCTCATAATTCTATTACTTTTTTTCATTCTTCCAATCCTCCTATCGTCTAGTTCAGATTTTGACGTAGCAGGCAAATTTTTAAAATGTTCTAACACACCTTCAGTAATCTTTTCCTTAGATTCGGTACTTAATTCATATTCTTCGTAATTTTTATTTTTTTCGTCAAATATACTCATTATAGTACCTCCTTTTTCTGTATTTTTTCATAGGCCACCTTCATCTTTTCCCTGCCGCGTTTCAATCGCATCTTGACGGAAGATGTCGAAATTCCTAGTATATTCGCCACTTCCTCGATGGAGTATTCTTCCATGTAATAAAGCATAATCACACTTTTATATTTATAGTTCAAACCTGATAAATTTATTAAATCATCCATATATATTTCATCATATTCTTTACCACTACTAAAACAATATTCCACCGTTTCATACTGGACATGTACGTGTCTTTTCTTAAACTTCAGCAAATTTTTACACTTATTTTGACTTACTTTTATAAGCCAATTCTTCTTATGATTTTCACTAGCAAACACAGGTTTATCAGTATAATACTGAATCATAGTATCCTGAACTATATCCTCTGCATCACTCTTATTTTTCACCATAAGCATGCTCATCTTAAACAAAAGACTACCATATTTATCCATTGTTATTTCTAAATCTTTTTCTAAATTTTGAATATCCATAATTTTTCTCCGCATATGCTTTTAATTATACATATATTACAACATAGCCAAATAAAAAGTCACATTTTTTTCAAAAAAAACCTTCACATCCGTTAATAGACGTGAAGGCTTTTTCCCTCTTATAAATTTTTCAAAATCTCAAATTACTCTCTTCCCAAAAAAGTTTTGTAACTATCTTTTAACTCTGTATTTCCCTCGCTTAAATCTGTCCACTTAATCTTTGTAGTCATATATTTGTATCCATCTTTAGTATACTTATTCTGATCGCAGTTTATAAACTCATCCTCTGTAATAGGATTATCATTGAAATCTTTGTATTTGCTGTTTACTCCTTCAATACCTTCAGATTCTCTTGTAGCAATAACGTTACATCCGAAATTACCATTTTCAAGAAGAAATTCGCATTTGCTCTCTAAATTAGTAACATTTCCGCCATCTTTAACAATAGTATAATCTGAAGCTATATATACATATCTTGCTCCATTGTAATATGTTGCAAGTTCATCTACCTGTGTAATATCTGGATATGCCCTTGTCGAAATTGCAGGGTCAGCATCATCCTGTATGCGCTCATTGATTTCTCCATCAACAAGTTCATAAATCTTCATACTTGTATAATGTCCACTACCTTCCATTTTTGCAACAATGATTTCTGGATTTCCATTATGATCTAAATCAGTCATGGCATATTTTACTTCACCAGTTCCACCATCAAACACATGTTTCCAATCATCTTCATAAATATTAAACTGATCAATAGCACCCTTAATATCCTTATCTGAACCATATGTACTTTCAAGTGATTTTTTACTTACTTCCGTACTTTCTTCTGGTGTATTTTCTGGTGTTTCTTCTGTTTTTGCTTCTGTTATCTCCTCTGTTACCTCCTCTGTTACACTTTCATACTCTGTTGTTGATTCTACAACTTTAGTAACTCCATCGGTAGTAACCTCAATTGTTTCTTTCCCCATAGCTGGTGATTTACCACTCACGTTCTTTTCTTTAATATGATTAAGCGCTCCAAAAATAAGTGCTCCCGATAAAGCAATTGAAATAGCTGCAACTGATACGTTCCTTACCATTGTTCCATATAAATTTTTCTTTTTCATCTTTTCATTTCTCCTCTTTTTTAATGTGTAGTCAACATTATCCTCTTCATTAATGTCTTCATCTACAAATTCTTCATCAATTTTTTTCATTAATTCATCTAAAATTCGTTCTTTTGATTCAGTACTAAAATGCACATTATCGTAAATTTCGTTATTGTCATTTTCCCAGATTTTCATTTAAAGTACCTCCTCTTCATAAATTTTTTCATAAGCCTCTTTTAATTTTTCCCGCCCTCGCAACAGCCTCATTTTCACGGCTGAAATCGAGAGATTTAATATGTCAGCAGTTTCCGCGACAGAAAAGCCTTCTATATAATGCAGCATAATAACACTTTTATGCTCATAACTTAAGTTCGCAAATCTTAAAAATTCATCCATATCTTCTTGCTCATAATTTTTCCCACATAGTAAACATTCCTCAACATCCTCATATGCTATATGTGTATGTTTACTTTTATACTTGAGCAAATCTTTGCATTTGTTCTGCGAAACTCTTAGTAACCATGCTTTTTTATGTTCATCTGATTCAAATTTATAACCATCAGCCAAATAAGATATGTATTTCATATACGTATCCTGAACTATGTCTTCAGCATCATATTTGTTTTTTACCATCATAAAACAGGTCTTAAATATGAGTTCGCCATATTTATCCATTATGCGTTCAACATCTTTTTTTACATCCTGTCTATTCATAACTACTCCTAACATATTTTTAAAAAGTCTAGCGCTTTGCCTTTTCATATACTACACGACTAAAGAACCTATTTGGTCACTCTAATTTTAAAAATTTTTTTTAGAGTCAATTATACAAAGAATCCCCTGCTTTTTTTGCAGAGGATTCATATATATAATTATTACTTTTCTATGTTTCAAATACTACTTTAAATCTTTCTTTTCAATATAAACCATCATATGTTTCTTGCTTTTTGAATCCTTTAGAACAAACTGAAGATTATCACCATTTATCCTAATCCCTTCAACCTCAACTTTTCTATCAGAATCCTTAGACCAAATACTACTATAATCAATATAACAACTGCTTTTTAAATTTTTATTTGAATTAAATCTATATAATCTAAGCTTCTTTCCAACTTCCTCATCACCAGAAGAAATATATATTGAATATACCCCTTTCTCGCCATCAGAAATATCTATACCTTGAACCGAAGATGGAATAATATCAAAATCTTTACAAAGAGCATATCCTCCATCTTCATTATGCATTTTAGCAAATGCCTCACTCTTACAAGACACTTCATTATTATTAGTAGAATCCCATAAAGCATTCACCTTATCCATACTATAGATAATACAATCCTGTTTATCCTTAGTAGTTCTCTTCCAAACTAATAATTTCTTACCATCAGAAGAAAGAGCTGCACTCGCTCTTTTAATTTGATCACCCTTACGTCTAATTCCCATATGACTTAAATAAGTAAATCTCTTAATGTCCCAATTATAACAGATAGTATCATTTTGATACTTAATTCTTCCTATCTGTGTTGACCACTCATTGCCAGTAGCCTTATCAAGATAATAACCACATTCAATTAAAAAGTATCCATCACCAAGATATTCAAGTGTCTGTCCATGCCCTGCATTAATAAGATACATTGAATTCTCATATACATAAACGTTTTCATCTAATTTATACTTACTAAGAACAACTACATTATCATTCTTATATTCATCACCAATCTTCTTTGAGATTCCTTTTTTATCATCAGTCTTCTTATAAGCCTGCGTAACATAAAGGTTATCTCCAACTTCAACATATGCCTGCACAGCATGTTTAAAATTTTTCAAATTAATATCATATTGATGCTTTATGCCAACCACCTTATTTGAAGCCGAAGTCTTAGCCTGTGTATTTTTAACTTTCTTAATTTTTCTATTCTTTTTAGTTTTCTTTCTATATAATTTCTTATATTTATTGTTTTTATACGATTTCCTATTCTTCTTGTTCTTTTTAGTTTTCTTCTTCTGATTTTTTGTCTTCTTAAACTTTTTCTTTGATTTCTTAGTTTTCTTCGATTTCTTTACTTTTTTTCTTGAGTTTTTTACTTTCTTCTTTGACTTTTTCTTGGTTTTCTTGTTTTTTCTTACTACCTTACTGCTGCTACTTTTTACCTTCGCACTTACACTTTCCACAACCGAGCAATGACCAAACATCAAAGAAACAATCAAAAGAAAAACCAAAACCTTCCCAAATCTTTTAGCCTTTAAATCCAATACCCTTATATACCTCCCAAAAACGTAAAAACTACCATCTGTCCCCACAACAGAACTAACTTTGCTATCATAATAATAGCCCCCATATAAACATAATACCAACCTAAAAACCGGGTGTCAATACGTAATAAAAAAAGCAGATATGGAAAACTCCACATCTGCCTTTCTATAATTTTTTTCTTAATCTCTATTAAATACCATTTTTTCAATTTTCTTAGTAGCATATGTATATTTATATGAACGTGTTTCATTATCCTTAGTATTAACAACAATTTCACACCACTGGTCACCAAACGAATCTACATGACTAATATAATCTGCTTTTTTTCCAAAATCCTTTACATTAATATCTCCCAGATTTTTTTCCTTGCCTGTCTTTATGTCATAAGAGTATATAGTAAAATTCATAAGAGGTTCGTATTCTTCCTTTCTTCTTTCAAATACATCACCACCTAAATAATAAACCTTAGCATCACAACCTGCTTCATACTCAATATTCTCTCTAATTTGTTTTTCTTTTTTTAAACCATCTGGAGTAAAACCATATAAGCTTAATACACTAGTATCTTCTTCATTGTCATATTGTACAACCATATAATCTTCATAATCTATATATGAACCATAGTAGTCTCTTATTTCCTCTGAAGTATTTCCCCCTTTTATATCCCATGAACATATATTAAAGCAAACAGCTCCACATACATTATCGTCAGCAATCTCTTCACGAGTAACATAATAAACTTTTCCCTTCTTAACTGTTATTATTTCCTTTATACCAGTAATCTCACCATTCTGTAATTTACCATTATTTTTGCGTTGATCATATTGATATTCTGAATGCATTGTTTCCACCATACCTTTAGCAATATCATATTTATATAATTCATTTTGATATTTTGAGAACATGTACTTTCCATTAAAATATACATCATCCTTATTTTCAAATTTTAATTCTTTTACTTCTTTAAATTTATTATCGTTCTTTCCTTTAATAGCAATCCACATACAAGTTTGAGATTCTATATAAGGTTCATCCTTTTTGTCTCCCTCTATCTCAATAATATAATCTTTAACTTCCACCTGTGCAAGTGCAGTATCTAAAGAACTCTTTTCAATTATCTTACCAACTAAATTTTTAAATACCTGTACATATTCTTCATCATCCGTATTCTTATTCTCTGTTGAATACTCTGTAGTTGTACTTTCCTTAGCATTCTTAGTATTATTCTTTCCTTCTGTATATTTCATTACACCTAATACAATTGCACCTGTAGCAATTATAGATAATGATGCAATACCAATCTTTTTAACTAAGTCAAAATATGTTTTTTCTTTTCTCATCTTTTCAATCCTCCATTCATCCATATCAACTATCGACGAAGCAGGAATATTCTTTAAATCCTCTATAACACCTTTTGTGATTTTATCTCTGGATTTGGCACTAATTTCAAATTCATCATAATATTTATTTTTAATATCTTCTTTTTTCATTATAGTACCTCCTTCATTTTTAATTCTTCATAGGCTACTTTTAGTTTATCCCTACCACGTTTCAAGCGCATCTTGACGGAAGCTTTCGAAATTCCTAGGATATCCGCCACTTCCTCGATAGAGTATTCTTCCATGTAATAAAGCATAATAACACTTTTATATTTATAATCCAGATTAGATAATTCAATTAATCTGTTTATAATACTTTCATCATATTCCTTATCTTCTGTGAAACAATATTCCACCGACTCATACTGAACAAATACATGTCTTTTCTTTCGTCTTAACAAGTCCTTACACTCATTCTGACTTACTCTAATAAGCCACGCCTTCTTATGCTCCTCACTTGTGAAAGAAACATTTGCTGTATAATACTTAACTAAAGTATTCTGCACTACATCCTCTGCATCGCATTTGTTCTTCAACATAAGAATACACATCTTAAGCAAAAGACTTCCGTATTTATCCATTGTTGCTTCTAAATCTTTTTCAATATTTTGGATATCCATCATTAAACCTCATACTCTTTTCACGTGAATTTATTTTAGATTTCATATATAACACGTTATAAAAACCAAAAAGGTAACAAAAAAGGAAAAATTTTTTTAAAAAATATCAGGTTGCGATAAAAATCGCAACCTGCTTAATAATCTTAATATAATTTGTATCAATTTGATACTATCTCTTAATGATTTCATGTCTACTTGGGCCATTTGAAACAAATGCAATTGGAACACCAAGTTCTTCTTCAATCTTTTCGATGTACTTTCTACAGTTTTCAGGAAGTTTATCATACTCTGTAATACCTCTGATATCTTCCTTCCAACCTGGAAGTACTTCATAAACTGGTTTAGCTTTCTTAAGCTTGTTAGTTGTAGGGAAGTCCTTTGTAACCTCACCATCAATTTCATATCCAACACAAATTGGAATTTCATCTAAGTATCCAAGTACATCAAGTACTGTAAGGGCAACCTTTGTTGTACCCTGGATTCTACAACCATATCTTGAAGCAACTGCATCAAACCATCCCATTCTACGTGGACGACCTGTTGTAGCACCGAACTCACCACCGTCACCACCGCGACGTCTAAGTTCATCAGCTTCATCACCAAATATTTCACTTACGAATTCACCTGCACCAACTGCTGATGAGTAAGCTTTAACAACTGTAACAACATCCTTAATTTCATATGGTGGGATACCAGCACCAATTGCGCCGTATCCAGCAAGTGTTGATGATGATGTAACCATAGGATAGATACCATGATCTGGATCCTTAAGTGAACCAAGCTGTCCTTCAAGAAGGATAGTCTTGTTATCCTTAATAGCCTGTGCTAAGAATGCTGAAACATCACATACATATGGCTCAACCATCTTCTTGTATTCCATAAGTGTGTTATAAATATCATCAACTTTAAGAAGTGGCTTCTTATATAAATGTTCAAGAAGTACGTTCTTCTGTAAAATTACTCTTTCAATCTTTTCTCTAATTGTAGCTTCGTCATCAAATAATTCTGATACCTGGAAACCAATTTTTGCATATTTATCTGAATAAAAAGGTGCAATACCTGATTTTGTTGAACCAAATGACTTTCCTGCAAGTCTTTCTTCCTCATACTCATCAAAGAGAACATGATATGGCATAACCATCTGCGCTCTATCTGAAACTAAAATCTTAGGCATTGGAACTCCTCTGTCTACGATTTCCTTAATTTCATTGAAAAGTTTTGGAATATCAAGTGCAACACCATTTCCAATAATACTTGTTGTGTGATCATAGAAGACACCTGATGGTAATGTATGAAGAGCAAATTTACCATAATCGTTAATGATTGTGTGGCCAGCATTTGCGCCACCCTGGAATCTGATAATAATATCTGATTCTTCACTTAACATATCAGTGATTTTACCTTTGCCTTCGTCGCCCCAGCAGGCTCCAACTATAGCTCTTACCATTTTTTCCTCCTTATCGATTAGGTTTTTTCATGCCCAATCTCTATGTAAAATATAATTGTTACCCTAGTAATTAACAAAAGTCCGTAAATATTATACTATTACTTGCATAAAAAATCTACCTAAAATTTAAAAAGCGTGGTATTTACCACGCTTTTTACCTTATAATTATTTTACTGTAATCTTTATACGTTTATATATACCATTCTGAGCATATACATAAATACTACATTTTCCTTTACCAATTGCTTTAATCTTGCCCTTCTTATTTACAGAAGCAACTTTTGCGTTAGTTGATTCATAGCGTAATTTTGCGATACCCACTTTATTAAATATCTCGTTTACTTAATCTTCAAATCTTCATCATCACTTGTAAGAATGAAGCCTATATCGTTAAGTGATGCGCCCTTAGCGACATCTTCATTATAATCAACATTAGTAATAGTAAGCTTATTACCTTTAACCTTATACTTACCATTCCAGCTCTGATCAACCTTAATGTCAGAAGAAAACTCAAGTTCAATCTTCCATCCACCTTCGATGTCATCACCCTTGTTCTTAACCTTTAAATCAAACTGGTAATAGTTCTTGCCATTACCTTCCCAAGTATTTGAAACATTTGCCTTAATATCAAACTGATCATTTGCTACTTTCATGCCTTCATCATCATCGTCACCATCTTCTTTATCAGCATCACCCATATTGCTCTTGCCACCTTTTTCGTTATCTGAAGCGCCACCGAGCATCTTCTTAAGCCAAATACCTTCATCACTTAAATCATCATCTTTAAATCCTGATTTTTTCTTACAGCTACTATCAATAATAGCTGAAGATTCATCTTTATTTGAAATATTCCAGCATACATAACTTACACCATAATCATTCATGGCCTTAACCCATTTATCGGCTTCAGCTTCGTTACATCCACCATTACCTGATGCATCACAGATACCAAACTCTGAAACAAATACTGGAAGACCATCCTTAATTGCAGCCTTCATAGTCTTACGAAGGTCAGCCTTATGAGTATTAGCATAGAAATGTACTGTGTACATTATATTATCAAATTTCTCAAGTGGGTCAGCTGCTGCCTCATCAGGCTTCTGGCACCACTGTGGAGTACCAACAAGAATAACTGCATCCTTGTCTTCTTTTCTAATTACAGGAATAATTTCTTCTGCATATTCCTTAATGTCATCCCAAGTTGTTCCTCCATTAGGTTCGTTGCAAATCTCATAAATAACATTTTCATTATCCTTTAACTTACCACAAACTTCCTTAAAAAACTTCTTAGCATCATCAATATTATCATTAGGATTATTATCAGATAAAATATGCCAGTCAACAATAACATACATGTCATTTTCAGTAGCATACTTAACGCCATCGTAAACTAAATCCTTAAGTCCATCTTTATCACCATCTGTACAATATCCGCCGTTTTCAGCAGTATACATTGCAAGTCTAATCACGTTAGCGCCCCATCCCTTAAAATCAGCAAATGCATCCTGATTAACATATTCAGGGAACCAACCTATACCATGCGTACTAAGACCACGAAGCTGAATAGGATTTCCATCCTTATCGCAAAGTCTTGTACCTTTAACTTTAAGTGCACCACATGTTTTTGGAGATGCAACCACTACTTTGCTATCTTTATTATCATCTTTGTTATTGTCAGAATCTTCATCATCAGAATCTTCATCATCTGAATCTTCGTCATCTGAATCTTCATCGTCATCATCACTGTCATTATCAGACTTATTCTTATCTTTAGAATCTTCAGTCTTCTTATCATCATCCTTCTTGCTATTACTACATGCAGTCATGCTTCCAATAGAAAGAATAACAACAAGTAAAGCAACTAAAAGTCTTCTTAATAAATCGGTTTTTCTCTTCATTTCTACTCCACCTTATACATTAATATTTTTGGTTTTCACCTTTGATAATACTACCATAATATTGGCATATAAACAATATTTTTCTCATAAAAACAAGGCCCCATATGGGACCTTGCAAGTATGTATTTATTAGGCTGTCATGGAAACAGGCTTAACCGTTTTTATCTGGCCATCAACAAGTTTTACAAGTGATGTACCATATTCTGCTGCCTCTTCTGAATGAGTAACCTGGATAATTGTTTTATTATACTTTTCATTAATCTTTCTGAAAAGTTCCATAATCTTAAATCCTGTCTTTGAATCAAGGTTACCAATAGGCTCATCAAGGAATAAAATCTTTGGATCAAAAACTAATGCTCTTGCAATAGCAACTCTCTGCTGCTGACCACCTGATAATTCACGTGGAGTAAGCTTTCTCTTTTCCTTCATTCCAATGATATCAAGGCATTCATCAATCTTGTCCTTATAATCTGAAATCTTCTTTCCACTAAGCATAAGTGGAAGTGCAATATTATCCTCAACACTTAAATTTGGAACCAAGTTATAAAACTGGAACACAAATCCAATGTCCTCATTTCTCATTCTGCAAAGTTCCTTATCCTTAAGAGTACTTAAATCAACACCATCAATTTTCACACTACCTGATGTAGGCTGATCAAGACCACCTAAAAGATATAACAATGTTGACTTACCACCACCTGATGGACCCATGATTGATACAAATTCTCCCTCTTCTATATTTAAATTAATATTCTTTAAAACATGCGCTGTTTCCTTACCATTCTGAAATGATCTATTTACGTTCTTTACTTCTATAATTCCCATTTTAAATTCCTCCATTATATCTAACTATTCATATTTAAGTTCAGCAATTACGCTGATGTTCTTACTCTTCTTTAATGCTGAAAGTGAAGCTACAATTACAATACCAATTACAACTAATCCATATACCAAAACTGCCTTAAGATCAAAGTTTACTGGCATTGGAGTATCCATACTCTTTAATAATGATTCAATTCCAATGTTAAAAGCAAATGCGATTGGAATCGCTACAATAACACTCCATACAGCACACATCATGTTCTCTGCTAAAATAAGGTTTCTTCTTTTACTCTTATTCATACCAACTGATGTCATTACAGCAAATTCTTTTCTTCTCTGCATAAAGCAAATTGTAATATTATTGAAAATACCAATTGCTGCAACACCAAGTGCTATATAAGCAAACGCTGAAAACATCTTCATCATTACTGCATTATTTTCAACATTTAATTGTTTCTCTTCTTCCTTACTCTTAACTGTTGCTCCGTATTTCTTTGTCATTTGCTGGTATTTCTTATCCATACTTGCACCATCTTTAACTATTTCAAATGTAATACCTCGAGCTTCTCTAAGACCATATAATGATTTCATCTTTTCCTGATTGATAAGACAAATCATTCCACTGTTATAAAGTTTAAAATCTGCAATAGTTACAATTTTAAATTCATTTTCTTTTTCATTAACTGTAAGTTTAACTGTATCTCCAAGTTTCTTATCTAACTTCTTAGCATAACTTGTTGAAATTACAATAACATTATCATTTGAATCTATGAACTTCTGGTAATCATCCTTAAGATCTTTTTCATAAAATCCAACATAACTATTGAGGTATCTACCGTATGCTTTTGGCTCAACACCATATACGCCAAGAGACTTACCATTAAGCTTACCTTCAGTACCATAAATAGGTGAAATTGAATCTGCTTTAACATTTTTATCATTTTTAAGTTCATTAATTAAACTATCTGTTGTACTCTGTGTTGCGTTACTATCAATTATGTTTTCAATATCATAATCATATTCCATGTCTTCATATGCACCAACAACAACGTCTGTCATACTTGTTGATGATGAAACAATACTAAGTATTGCTGCTAAACTAATTGTAAGAAGTTTAATATTACTTCTTAAAAGTTTTGAAGTTCTAATATTATTAATTGCAAGGAACATACTTGTGTTTCCTCTGAATAACTTAGCTCCAATTCCTGTAAGGAACCTTGTAATAATACCAGTTTTTTCATGAACTTCAACTCTATTTAAAATAACTTCCTTAACCTGAAGTTTCTTGATCTTTCTAATTGGAGCATGCGCTGAATACAATGAAAGAATCACAGCAAATGCACATCCAATTGCGATATGAACTGGATTAAAGTGAACTTCATTATAAATACCATACTTTTTATATGGACTAATAAGTCTTGTTAAAATAGCAAGTCCACCACATCCAACTACGCTACCAATTATTGCTCCAACTACTGCATAGAGGAAAGCCTCTAAAAGCAACATACGCTGAACTTTTTTCTTAGTAGCACCCTGGCTCATAAATGTTCCGATTGTCTGCATTCTTTCAGTAATTATAAGTCTGAATACACCTCTTATGATCAAAACACATACTACACAAACAATACCAAGCATAATGTAAAGAATTGTTTGAATCATATTGTCGCTTTCACTATCATAATTGTATTCTAAATTTGTACCTATAACTTTTTCGTTATTTTTATTAAACTTTTTAAGTTCCTTATCAAGTTCGTCCGGTGTTAAATTTTCTTTTGTATAATCTGCAACAACACAGTTATAAGCGCCATTTGCATTTAATAACTTGTTTAAGAATTCATAATTAACAACAACTGTAAACTGCTTTGTTTCATCACTATAGAATATTCCGTCCGCAGTTGCTAATCCAGTAATCTTTAACTCTTTCTTCTCACCAGAGATAAGAACATTAAGTTTATCTCCAACCTTAAGTTTTCTTTCATCTGCAATTCTTTTTGAAATAATACAATCTGTATTATCTGATGATTTAAAACTTCCCTCAATCATATCCTTTTTATATGATTTCATACCTCTAAGGTTTGTATAAATCATCTCGTCTTCGTCATCAACAACTGCTGGCATATCAATTTCGCCATCTAAATTTTTAATACCAGTCTTGTTAATGTCCTCTTCTTTAAAGAAGATTTCCTCAGTATTTGAACTGATTGCAATGTCTCTTCCTGCAGCCGCTTTCTTCATCGGTTCTGTGAAACTTTCCACGATTGTATCAATAAGTCCTAAGCTCATAACCATCAATGCACAACTTAGCATTATTGAGAAAATCAATAGGAAAAGTCTCCCTTTCTTCTCTAACATGTTTTTCCTAATGTACCTAATAAATACTTTCAAACCTGTCCTCCTTCTAAATCCTTCCTGAATTCATTTTTTCATGTGGTTAAATTTTTTCATGTTCTTGAGTTTTTAAACTCTTTTTTTATTTCTCTTTATTATTTCATATAAATCTCTTTTTCCCTCTTTAATAAATCTTTCATGGTTCTTGTCCGCTTAAATTTTTTCATGATTTTGTTGTTCTTTTCTCACTCTTTATAAATTTTGTTTCTCTTCTTCTTTCCAGATGCGATGGCCACTCTCGACTGTCGTTGCATTGTTTGTCGTAGTACGTTACTCGTTGCAACGCCTGTCGTACTACATCTGTCGTAGTAAATATATCATATATAAAAATCACTGTCAACACTTTTTAAAAAAATTTTTTATTTTCTGGATTTTAGACAAGTCCATTAACTCCTATACACTTAAAATACATAGCTTTTAGCATATTAGATTAATTTATATACATAACACTTTTATCATATATATAAATAATAACTAGTCTTTATTAAGTAACACTTAATTTAAGTCTTAAGAAAGTCTTAATTGTATTAGAGATACTATATCCATCATGTCCATCCTAATATATTAATTATTAAGAAGTCATTATATGAACTTTTATATCACGAAATTTACTTTTGGCTACCTTCAACTTATTTTGGCTCATAGGTAGCCTTAGCCCTTACTCCACCCACCCCACCATCTCACAATAAAAAAGCAAGCCGAGCATAACACTCAACTTGCTTCACACATCATATTATTAAAATTATTATACTAGTATTCCAATAATATCTAACATTCCCCCCTACCTGACCCTAAAGCTTCTTTCATCTTCATCCACCGGCAAAGACTTAACTTCCATATTCTCGATTTTAATAAATCTACCTTGTTCAATGGTCATAATAACCTGATCTATTTGTGCTTCACTTCCCTGGATTTCCATGGATACACTACCATTGTATTCATTTCTAACCCAACCAGTACAACCAAATCTAGATGCTGCATGACTTGCTCTATATCTAAATCCAACACCCTGTACCCATCCATAGAACACTATGCTCTTTCTAATTATCTCATCCATCATAATTCTCCATAACAAATATAACTTAGCATAAATAAAATTACACTAAGTTATATTTTTATAATACATTTTAATATTTTTTATTTAAGTTTACTTCTCTCGATTTCAACAACACATCTTATAACAGATGCTGCACATGCCTCTAAGTCAGCTCTACTAATCTTGAATCCTTCAACTTCTTCACCACTTTGAACAGCCTTAAGAATATCTTCAACATCCTGAGTGCAACCGGGCATAATAAGGTCATTACCAGCATACACACATCCTGAAGGTGCAGACTTTGGATTAACAATTTCATACATATAAAACTGATCGAAGTTACCCATGGTTGTGCACCAATCACTCATAACAAGACCGCTGTATCCCCATTCATCCTTAAGAATATTTTGAACAAGTCCGAAACTATTTGAAGAATGATAACCATTAATCAAGTTATAACTTGTCATAAGAGCTCTAGGCTTAGCTCTTCTAACACAGATTTCAAAACCTCTTAAGTAAATTTCACGAAGAGCTCTCTCACTCATAATATTATTAACGAAAAATCTATTATCTTCCTGATTATTAGCAGCAAAATGTTTGATAGTTGTACCCTTACCCTTATGAGCCTGAACACCTTCAGTAATTATTGCAGAGCACATACCCGCAACAAATGCATCCTCTGAATAATACTCAAAGTTTCTACCACAAAGAGGATTTCTATGAATATTCATACCTGGTGCAAGCCAAAGGTCGACACCATATTCTTCCATTTCACCACCTACAATATCGCCAGCTTCATAAAGAGCACTCTTGCTCCAAGTCATAGCAAGTGACCAAGCAATAGGAATAGCTGTACAATACTGATAATAAGTAACACACTTACTCTCATCTAAATCATCGGCCCATGGTGTATATGTATCATCAAAAATCTCACCACCAGGAATATAATTTCCATCAAGATCTGTTTTAAATACAGGCTGAAGTCGTAAACCTGCTGGTCCATCTGCAGTAACTAACTTTCTAACTCCTCTGCTTTCAAAGATGCAATCTGAAGTATCCGCAGCTGCACCCGGTACAGAGACTGAAGAATTACCTGCTATCTCTTCAACATCCTTTTCCTCGTTAGATACTTCTTCCTTATGCTTACCAACTGCAAGAAGTGCAAGTTCTCTATCAGATAACTGTGAAACCATATCTTCTACAGAAGCTTCACCACTTAGTATCATATCGATACTAACATCCTTCTTTAACCTACAATTATTATCATCTTCTAAACTTGTAATATCTTTAGTGTTACTATCACAAGAATATGCCATACTTTCACTACATTTCTTCTTTGCAATATCACTAGCGCTTTCTCTAACTTCAGTATATTTAAATTCAGTAATTTTAATATCTCTAGCCTTAACATCTACAACAAACTTAGACTCTGCTTTTCTTTCATCAAAATCTTCACCCTCAGCAAGCTTATAACCTGACTTAAGTTCAGAAAGTGCACTAGGCTTCTCCCATATGGTTTTACAAAGACCAAACTTAACCATCTCATCCAAATTGATATCTGCCACATACTCAGTCTCTGCAACATTCTTACCAACATAAATTCTATAATTACCCTTGTGAAGAACCCATGCACTACAATTCTCACAATATGAAGCCATATCCTTAATATCAACAACCACATATGCATCCACTTCTTCACCAGGTGCAATTTCACCTGTCTTTGTATATCCAATAAGAACCTTACTAGCCTTATCCATTTTTCCTTTTGGAGCAGAACCGAATACTTCCACTACTTCCTTACCAGCAAATGCTCCTGTATTCTTAACCTTAAATTCCAAAAGCACCTTATTAGACAATTCTTCAAGATTCTCAAAACGACCACAATCAGCGAAAATCTCATTTGCATATCTTTCATACACATCTGAATCTGAATTAAGTTTTCCATTTACTTCAACACTAGAATTATTATCATCCTTGAGATTTAATAAGTCACCTATATTATTTAAACTACTTAATCCACCTGCAAGTTCACCCCACGTCTTCTTACATAATGCTTTATAAATGTCCATATCACCAACTGGATTTATATGAGCGAGTTTAGAATATACTTCATTCATCTTACAAACATTAACAAGCTTAGTTTCAAAACTAGTATAAGATTTTCCATAACCAAATGGATAAATAACTGGAATCTTAAAAGTATCAAAATACTTATATCCAACATAGATTCCTTCACTATATCCTTCCTCATTAACATTGCCATTTACATGGCTAAATGTAGCTGATGAAGGATAATCCTCGTATGCATTTGCCCATGTATCTGTAAGACGTCCTGACGGATTAACCATTCCAAGTAAAACTTCAGGTAATACTTCACCTGTTAAATTCCCAAGCTGTCCTAAAAGAATAATAGAATTAATACCCTCCACCTTCTTAATTTCAGACATATCTAAAACACCGCCAACATTAAGAACTAAAACAAACTTCTCATAATGCCCGGCAAGTTTCTTTATACTTTCAAGTTCTTCAGGGAATAATACATAATCACCTTTATTCTCTGATCTATCACATCCTTCACCAGAATTTCTAGCAAGAACGTAAATACACAAATCTGCATCCACAATATCATCTTCAAGAATAGGATTAATTTCACATTCCTTAATTCCTTCATTCATGGCTACTGATGCAACATTAACGCCTAATGATGCTGCACGCTCTGCAGCCCATGCTCTATAATCACTATAATGTTTTCTTCTTTTTTCATCATATCTTAGTAGCCAATCGCTACTAACTATTCTAAAGCCATATTTATTAAGGCCTTGTTCAATAGTTACAAAACTTCTACTATTTACAGAACCTGATCCTGTACCGCCCTTAACTGTCCATCTAACACCATTACCAAATAAGGCAATGTTACATGGTTTCTCAACAGGAAGCAAACCGTCATTCTCTAATAAAACAACCGCTTCCCTTGCAATATCTTTCGCTCTTTTAGCATTATCTACTTCTCTTTGTGAAATCTCATTACTTGTTGATGCAAAATATTTCATACAACCTCCAAACACTGTTCTTTAATATACGTACATACATTTATCTATTGTTTTCTGTTTCTTCTACTTTCTCTTCTTTATTCTCTTCTTTCTCATCATTTGTTTTCTCTACTCTTTCACTATTAATTCTAAATACTTTTCTTACTGTATATGAAGTTCCATATGCAATTACTGCTGGAATAAATAATACCCACAAATACCATGTAAGAAGGAATATCATAGGTTCAAAATAAAATGAAAACAACACTGGTGTAACCCATGCAACTACAATCTTAATCCAACTACCAAAATATCCAACTGATAAAATAATTGAATTCTTTATTGTTCCTAAAAACGTATTTTTATATCTTGCAATAAGAGGAAATAAAAACGGAATTGCAAGAACAACAATTAGCAATTCTATAAACAAAACAAAGAAATATACAACTCCTATAACTCCTCCAACTTTCTGTATAACAAGAAATTCAGCAGCCATTACAACAAATGCAACTACTAATGCAAGCCATGTTAATGTAGCCTGTTTAAAATTCTTTTTAAATTCCATAAAGAATGGGTATATAATTGTTTCTTCTTCATTTTCCTGTAATCTGATACACATAGAATACAACGCTGTAAATGATGCTCCTATTGTAACTATTGGTAAACAAGCTATTATAAAACAAATATTTAATCCAAACACATTTCCAAATACTTCAAAATATCTAAATAATCTATTTCTATCATCCTTAACTGGTTTTTCATTATTACCTATATCTGCCATCTCTCTAATCCTTTCTAGTGTTTATTATATATAACCAACTCCATATATTTTAACATTAAAACCGATATTTTTACATAGATATATTGTTTTTTCTATATAAAAAAAGCAGGCATTTCTGCCTGCTTTATAAACATATTAAATTATTCTTTTACACCACCAAGAGCAACACCTGCAACGATATATCTAGATAAGAATGCGTACATTACTAAAATAGGTAATACTGTGAGGAAAAGTCCACAGTAAATCTGACCCATATCCTGAGTTTTATCATTAGCTTTTAACGCTTCTACGTACATAGGCATTGTCATCTTCTTTCTCTCATTACCAATAATCATTGTTGGTGTGAAGAGGTTGTTCCATGAACCAACGAATGCGAATATAGCCTGTGTAGCCATAGCAGGTTTAATCAATGGAATTACTATTCGGTTAAATGTACCAAATTCTGTTGTACCATCAATTCTTGCTGCTTCAATTATTTCATATGACAAACTTGCTTCCATGTACTGCTTCATAAAGTAAACAGTAGTTGGAGCTGCCATAGCTGGAATAATCAAAGGAATATAAGTTCTATATGTGTTTGTCATTTTAGCAACCTTGATAAAACCGACGATAGAAATCTGAGTTGGTACCATCATGATAGCATAAATGAATCCCCATGCTGCTTTTTTAAATTTAAAATCATATGTATGAACACCATAAGCTGTAAGTGCAGCAAAATATACCTGTAAAAATGTAGCAGGTACAGTAACCATAAGTGAGTTCTTCATAGCCTGAAGTACGTTTACGTTACTTGTTTTTGCTTCACCTTCAAGAAGTCCCTTAAGATTCTTGAAGAAGTTTAAGCCTGGTATCAAACGAATTGTTCCCTGAATATCACTTGATTTCAAAGTTGAATTTATAAATAACAAATAGAAAGGAAATAGTGATAAGAAACAGAGAAAAATACAAATACAATTACGATAAATCTTATTACCTGATAATTTTTTCACTCTGTCCACCTACCCTTCTACAACTTCCGCATTTTTAGCATTATTTTTTGGTTTCTTTTCCTTCTTTTCAGAAGTAGCAATGTAGAATACCATACTTACTGCTAATGTGATAAAGAATAATACTACTGAGTAAGCAGCTGCTCTACCATGATCAGGCTTATCAGCGAAAATAAACTTCTTAATCAACATAACAACAGTCTGTGTTGATGATACATGCTCTTTACCAATATTGATAATAGGACCACCATCATTAAACAAATATGGAATATCGTACATCTGTAAACCACCGATAGCCGATGTTACTAATGTAAACTGTAAAATTGGCTTTAACAATGGAACTGTAATCTTAAAGAACTGCTGTCTTGAAGTAGCTCCGTCAACCATGGCTGCCTCATATAATGAAGGACTGATACCCATGATACCTGCGCATAATACAATCATAGTATTTCCATACCACATCCAAAACTGTATAAACGCAATAATAAAGAATGTTGCCCATCCTTTTTCTAGTACATAATGTTCCGCCTTAACCATACCTAACTTTCGCATAATCTCGGTCATCGGACCATTATTATTAAACATCTTGTAGAATAATACCGCAATAGTAGCTGCAGTAATAATGTTTGGCATGTACATAATAACTTTGTACTTACCATCATGTTTTAATTTATATTTTACATCGGTAAACCATGCTGCTAGTAATAATGAAAGTAAAATCTGTGGTACAAAGTTTAATAACCACAAACCAACTGTTATAGCAACGGCCCACCAAAACTCTTTCTCAGTACCAATATACTTTTTGTAGTTTTCTAAACCGAAGTGTTCTATACTTCCAAATCTTGTAAATGTTGAATAATAAAATGATTTATAGAATGTATAAATCAATGGATATAACTGAAATACAATGAAGATAAGAAAGAATGGAGCTATAAATATATATCCATACTTACTTAAGTCTACTGTTTTTTTCTTATGACCTTTCAAACTGTCACCCCGTTTCCTTAATGATGTAATAATTTAATATATTTTATTTTAACTATATATCGCGCACCAGAATTTCTGGTGCGCGACCATAATAATTTATTTAATTTAAATAATATCAAATAATTATTTGCTAATGTGAAGATCTGAATCACACTTCTTCTCTACGAACTCAACAGCTTCGTCAACTGATTTAAGTTCACCAGCGTTGTAACTCTTAGCAGCGTCATCGATAAATGCTTTGATTGAAGCATCAGCGTATGTAACGTTAGCCTGTGAGATACCTTCAGCAGCCTTAGCCCAAGCTTCGATTGGGTTCTGTCCACCTAAGAACTTCATAGCAGCGTTATCAGCAGCAAGTTCGTTACCTTCTGTTAATCTCTTGTTAGCTTCTTTATTGTTACAGAAGTCACCTGTCTTATTTGTGATTTCAACAGCGATATCTGGATCACATGTTAACTCATAAAGTAAGAATGCAGCAAGTTCTTTGTTGTTTGTGTCTTTACCAACTGATACGTATGTACCGCCCCAGTGATATGATGTAGGTCCTGTGATTGCGCCCCAATCTCCGTCTGTTGCGCCGTTACCCTGCATAACGCCTACCATCCATGGACAGCAGAAGTAGCAGAATACTTTACTATCACTCTTCTGACCTGCAGCCCAAGCGCCATCCTCTGACCAAAGGCTTGTGTTGTTTGTATATCCACCATCATAGAGTTTCTTACCTGTTTCGAAGTAATCTTTAACAGCATCGTCTAACTGTAAGTTTTCTGTTCCATCATCATTAACCTTAACCCAAGGCTGTGTCTGTGAATCCCAGATTGCATATTTAACATCATCTGGACCAGATGTAATCTTGTATCCAGCTGCTTTAAGCTTATCAGCTGTTTCAAAGAACTTATCCCAGTCAGCCATAGCTTCCTGAACTTTTTCAGGATCATCTGAACCAAGAACCTCTTTAGCGATGTCTCTTCTGTAGAATACAGAACCTGGACAACCCTGCCATGTCAAACATTTAAGCTTGTCACCGAATTTACCATACTGCTTAGCGAAATCATAGCTGTTAGCAAGCATATCTTCTGTGAAACCTAATTCAGCAAGATCCATTGTAATGCTGTCGTCTTCTGAGAAGAACTTAGCAACATCGTTATCAGCTGGGATAAATGTTGGATACTTATCACCTTCTAAAGCATCCTTGATACCCTGCTTATATTCATCACCTGTACCTGAAACACCGAGAGTAACAAACTCTACATAATCTTTGTACTCTGGGAACTTATCAAGAACAATGCCTAATTTCTTTGAGAAGTCATCATCCCAAGAATAAGCATAAATCTTCTTGCTATCATCCCAACCTTCTGTTGATGGAGCTTCAATCTTAGCATCACCTGCTGGTGCAGCTGTTGTGTCTTCTCCACCCTTTGTTCCTGTCTCTTCTGTCTTCTTTGTTGTGTCGTTGTTAGCCTTCTTTGTCTCGTCATCTTTGCCACCACATCCTGCTAATAAAGATGCAGCCATTGTTGAAACAAGAACAACGCTTAAAAATTTCTTTCTCATGCTATCTACCTCCAAAAATAGTTTGCCATTTCAATGGCATAAATTTTTCCGCCCTTCATGCGGTAATTTTTAATTTGTTTTTTTATATTATTATTACCTACGTAAATAATATCGTTAATTAGCATTCAGTATTATCACGCCCCCGTAATATAATATTCTTATTTGTTTTTACGTATATCCTTTACCGTGTTCCCTTCAAACACTTCGCCTTTAACTACAACTTCTTCAATCTTAGTTCCTTTCGGATCTTCAATAAGAGAAATAAGTTTCTCTCCTGCCTTCTCGCCAATTGATTCAGTATCCTGACGTAATGTTGTAAGTTCCGGTTTGATATGTCTTCCTATTCTTATACCATCATAACCAGCTATTGATATGTCATCCGGTATACTTAAACCTCTTTCATTGATTTCATTGATACCACCAAATGCTGCATAATCATCTGGATAAAAAATACAAGTTGGTGGATCAGGTAAATCCAAAAGAGCTGCTGTAGCATTCTGAGAAGCTGTCATAATTCTGTATGGTGCTTCTATGTAATACTTGTTTGGTATCTTGAGACCAAGTCTCTGAGCCGTTTTCTTAAATGAGTAGATACGGTCTCTTGATACCGACGAATCATCCCCATGTACATATGCTACTTTTCTATGCCCCATATTATATACATATGTAAGTAAATCTCTTATACCTGAAATATTATCAGAAACAACTGATATTCTTCCCATTGCAATATAGTCGATTATTACGACTGGAATCTTGCTTGCGATAAGTTCCTGGATTTGTCTGTCTTCAAAATCCATACAAGCAATCATGACTCCGTCAAATCCTCTGTATCTACAATGTTCTACTAATGATAGACCGTTTCGTCCTTCTATATTAGTGTTAACAAATGTAATGTCATAACCCTTTTTCTCAACTGTTCTCTTAAAGCTGTCGAGTACGCTGGCAAAATAATCATGCGTAAGTCCGTTCTTCGCTTCATCTTCAAAAAGAACTCCTATATTATAGGTTCGCCGTGTCTTAAGTGCCCTTGCGTTAGCATTAGGAAAATAGTTCATTTCTTTAGCGACCTTACGAACAAGTTCTTTTGTTTCATCGCTTATGTCTTTATGATCATTTAGCGCTTTACTAACCGTTGCCGTACTCACCTTGCACTTGGCAGCAATCTCTTTTAATGTTCCCATATTGCCTTCTCCAAATCTTCCATTTCGGTGTGTTTGTCTTGCGTAAAATCACTTAATCGTTTTCATAAACCTAATATAAAACATATTGCACAAAAGTGCAAGTCTTTTTTTTTATTTTTTTCACGAATTTATTAAATACCGCAAAATAACTAAAATTATTATAATTAATTTGTCTAAAATTTGCAAGATTAATACTTGATTTTATCCAGATTATTTTATATACTAATCCTATATTGACTTAAACGATTTAGTAAAAAGCTTTCGCGAGAAGGTATTTTGTACAATATATATAGTATTTGTTCAAAAACGCATCGTAATATATTGCGTTTTTGCGAAACATTAATGTTAAGTTTCGTTAACTTAAAACGTTTTCGTAAATGTTATATATAGTACACTAATATTAAGTTTCCATTTATCTACTATTATAATGTAACAACTATTTCGATAATTTGTTACATTATAATAGTAGATAAACTCAGATTTCAAATTGCAATCTATGAATACACAATAATAAAGATACTATGAATACATAAATAAATGTTTTGAATAAATTTAAGAAAGGAGTATGTTACATATGAAATTCGGATTTTTCGATGATAATAATCGTGAATATGTAATTACAACACCAAAAACTCCACTTCCATGGATCAATTATCTTGGATGTAATGATTTCTTTACATTATATTCTAATACATGTGGTGGTTATACATTTTATAAGGATGCAAAACTTCTTAGATTAACAAGATATCGTTATAATAATGTTCCTACTGATAACGGCGGAAAGTATTTCTATATAAAAGATGGAGATACAGTTTGGAATCCTGGTTGGCAGCCTGTTAAAACTGAGCTCGACAATTATGAATGTCGTCACGGTATGGGTTATACAACTATTACTTCTAATAAGGGAGACATTAAAGCAACTACACTCGCATTTGTTCCACTTAACGACACATGCGAACTTACAAAAGTTACTTTAACTAATACAGGTAGTGCTGATAAAGAAGTTAAACTTTTCTCATTCGTTGAATGGTGTTTATTCAACGCTGATGATGATTCAAGAAACTTCCAGAGAAACTTATCTACTGGTGAAGTTGAAGTTGTCGGTTCTACTATTTATCATAAGACAGAATACAGAGAGCGTCGTAATCATTACGCTTACTTCTCTGTTAATACAGAAGTTGACGGCTTCGATACAAATAGAGATGCATTCCTAGGTGCATATAGAGGATTTGATGATCCTGTTGTAGTTGAAGAAGGAAAAGCTACTAACTCTATTACAAGTGGTTGGAGCCCAATCGGAAGTCATCAGATTAATGTTTCACTTAAAGCTGGTGAATCAAAGACTTTCGTATTTATTTTAGGTTACGCTGAAGTTGATAGAGATAAGAAGTGGGAAGCTCCTAATGTTATTAACAAGGAACCTGCTCTTGCTCTTATTAATAAGTATAAAGATGAAGCAGCTGTTGATAAGGCATTTGCTGAACTTAAAGATTACTGGACAAATCTTTTCAAAGCTTACCAAGTTAAGAGTAACGATGAAAAGCTTGACCGTATGGTTAACATTTGGAACCAGTATCAGTGTATGATTACATTTAATATGTCACGTTCTGCTTCATATTATGAATCAGGTATCGGACGTGGTATGGGATTCAGAGATTCTTGTCAGGATCTTTTAGGTTTCGTTCATTTAATTCCTGAACGTGCTAGAGAGAGAATCCTTGATATCGCTGCTACTCAGTTCCCTGATGGTAGTGCATATCATCAGTATCAGCCACTTACAAAGAAGGGTAATGCTGATATCGGTTCTGGTTTCAACGATGATCCACTTTGGTTAGTAGCATGTACATCTGCTTACATCCGCGAAACTGGTGATGTTTCTATTTTAGATGAGATGGTTCCATTTAATAATGATGAATCACTCGCAAGACCACTTCTTGAACATTTAAAGAGATCTTTCGATTTCATAACAAATGCTCGTGGTCCTCATAATCTTCCACTTATCGGAAGAGCTGACTGGAACGATTGTCTTAACCTTAACTGCTTCTCAGAGCATCCAGGTGAATCATTCCAGACATTTGGTCCTAGTGAAGGTCCAGTTGCTGAATCTGTATTCATCGCTGGTATGTATGTTAAATACGGTAGAGAGTATGCAGATCTCAACGAATTAGTTGGAAATAATGATGAAGCTTCAAGAGCAAGAAAGCTTGCTGACGAAATGGTTGATATCGTTCTCGATGCAGGTTGGGACGGCGAATGGTTCGTTCGTGCTTATGATGCTAATAGTAATAAAGTTGGTTCTAAGGAATGTGAAGAAGGTCAGATCTACATTGAGCCACAAGGATTCTGTGTTCTTGCTGGTATCGGTGTTGAAGGTGGTCAGGCTAAACAGGCTTTAGATTCAGTTAAAGAAAAACTCGATACTAAGTACGGTGTAATGATTTTACAGCCTGCTTATACAAAGTATCATGTAGAACTTGGTGAAGTAAGTTCTTACCCACCAGGATATAAAGAAAATGCAGGTATCTTCTGCCACAACAACCCTTGGGTTTCAATCGCTGAAACAGTTATCGGTCGTGGTGATAGAGCTTTCGAAATCTATAGAAAGACATGTCCTGCATATGTTGAAGAAATCAGTGAAATCCACAGAACTGAGCCATATGTTTACTCTCAGATGGTTGCCGGTGCTGATGCACCAAGACACGGTGAAGCTAAAAACAGCTGGCTTACAGGTACTGCTGCTTGGACATTCGTTAATGTTTCACAGCATATCTTAGGTGTTTACCCAACTCATAAAGGTCTTCAGGTTAATCCTTGTGTACCTAAGGGATTTGGTGATTTCACACTTACAAGAAAATACAGAAATACTACATATAATATAGAAGTTGTAAACCCTGACAATGTTGAAAAGGGTGTTAAGGAAATGTATGTAAACGGAAACCTTGTTTCTGGTAACATAATCCCTTATGATGCATCACAAACTGAAGCATCTGTTAAAATTGTAATGGGATAAATTTTCTTAAAATAATGATTGCAATTTCTTGTAAATCCTATATAATATATCATTAGGATATATTACTTGAGATTATTACTTTTGGATAAAAGTTTTTTCTCATAGACTTCTGCACCAGGGTGCGTGACGTCAACACGTCACCCCCGCGGTGCGCTAACTAAGTTTTTTCTTTTTTTCTTTTTTCTTTTTTTGTTTTATAAATATTTTAAAAAACACCGGTGCGTACAGCAATGTACGTCACTGGTGTTTTTTGTTATTTATATATAAAACCTTCCCTATAAACTATTTATTATCACTTGGCTTTCCTTTTGATCTATTCATCAATTCAATCATATCCTTAACACTAATCTTACCATCAAAATTAATATCAAGTCCTTCAGAATTAATCAATAATTTAACCTTATTGGTAGTTTTTTCAACTGATACTAAGCTGATTTTTCTAACTCTATTTCCTACGCCATTAAGTGCTGCGATTTCTTCCTCACTAGCGGTTATATAACCATCCTTTGAATTCATTATTCTCTGCTGCATTTCATCAGTTTGTAAAAGAAATGCTCTATATAAATCTATTTCATATCCTGTTTTTGAATAACAGTAATAGTCTTTATCAATATCACCATTTGTTTCATTACATTCTGGTACACCTAGCATAGTTTCTCTAGTTTGGAATGGATGAGCCGCAATATTCCATTCATTA
>Ga0247609_10001234_pt1 | contig 31415 bp, 54 predicted proteins | sample 172DNAGHGlowgp2_FD_193487 | JGI IMG/M metagenome (GOLD analysis project Ga0247609, IMG submission 193487) | Sheep rumen microbial communities from Palmerston North, Manawatu-Wanganui, New Zealand - 1728 DNA GHGlow gp2 | ecosystem: Host-associated > Mammals > Digestive system > Stomach > Rumen ... | reverse complement strand
TTAAACATTATTTTTTTTTTTTTTTTTTTTTATTTATTTTTTTATTAAAAAAAATTTAAAAAATTTTTTTTTTTTTTTTTTTTTTTTTAAAAAAAAATAAATAAAAAAAAAAAAAAAAAATAAAGAGGGATTAATCCCTCTTTATTTTTTTTAAGCAAACGCCTTTCTATTCGCATACTAACTAGCCAAGTTAACAAGATTACCAAATGCCTATTCGATCTCATTATGATCAACTGCATTCGGGAAGGAAGCCTCAATATGTACATTCTATTCAAGAGTCTCATCATTACCTTCTACTCTTGGCATAAATAAGTCTCCAAGACCATTTGCCATCCACGATGCGAGATTATCGAGCTGGCGCACAATGTTCATTGCATCAAGGAAGTTTTCAGTATCATGAGCGTTAAGAACAAGTTCTTTCTAATGGAGCCATGCGAGACGGCCATTTTTGCGTTCGGAGCCGCCATCCCATTCACCTGTATACATGCCGGTATCAGCATACTGCCAACGACCAGTGTAACCACCAGTATCCATTGGAGTTTCTCTTGGGTGATCATTAGGTTTTGGAACTGTAGGATAAGATGGCTAAATTGGAGATTGACTTCCATCAGGATTAACATGATATCCTCCAGAAGGATAGGTTACATTCCACCCTCCATCTGCAGTAGGAGTTACATGAGTATTAGCATTTGGATCATTAGGATTAGGCCCAGAAGATGGCTCAGGATAATCTCCTTGAATAACTACGCTAGGTTTCTTTTCAGCTTCTTCAATAGCTTTAAGTCTTTCCTATAGCCATTTCATATCTTCTTCATTATTAGCAACAAGTTTTTTAACGTCACCATCAATATTAAGATAAACCTAGCCTTTATTCTTTAAATATTCAACAACCTAATTATATTCATCTCTTGTATCTAAAGCCGTTCCTACTTTAATAGCATTTCGTTTATCAATATTATCTTGCCATTGTGCTAATATCTTTGCAGTTTCCTCTGTTCCTTGTTCAAGAGTATAAATCTAACGTTCTCCTTGACTATTATAATCAGAAACTTGAACTTTCCCATACTCTCTAAGAACTTCCATAATTTCATTTAATTCAAATTCAGAATCAATAGTACTAGTAAAATCAATCTATTCAGGTTTTACATATTCACCACTAATTTCGATAAGATTTGCAATAGCATTTTTATATAAACTTAAAAATACATAAGATTCTTGATCAGTAATATCATACATTTTTTCATAATATTTCTAGACATAATTAACAACGCTATTCATTGTCTCTTCAAATGCTTTTTCCATTCTATCAATTTTAGTAGCAATATTATCAATCTACTCACTTGACTATGTTAAGATATTATCAATACCTTCATTAAAATATTCTTTCGCATCAGCAATATTAACATCTGCTGCTTCATAAACTTCAGCTTGTCTCTCTGAAAATTCTTCAGAAGCTTTACCTATATCCTCATTAAGATCTCCAACATTATCACTTAATAATGTCTTATATCCTTCTAATGAATTAATACCTAATAAAGATGCTGCTGTTAAATCATTCCAATCATTAGTTAGATTATGAAGATTTTGTCCATATCTATCCTCAATAAATGGATTTAACCAATCATTATTACCAAATACATTATTCATCTATGAAGTTAAATATTCAGCAGTTTTTAAGCTATTATTAATAATATCTTCTCTAGCTTTAAAGAAATCTTGTTCATTATCAAAGTCATTTCTATCTAAATTACGGAGTGCTTCTCCAGTAGAACTAAATAATCCCATTAATTGACTTTCAAGATTATCTGCATAATCTTCATTTAATTGTTCAAGAGCTCTAATAGCATCTTCATAATGCTGTTCTGCTTCATCAATTTCTTCTTCACTAGAAGTATATACATATGACCAGTTACCATTATTATCTCTTGCAAGTCTTACTATTGATTTAGATTGTTTAGCATCTTCTAAAGCCTACCTAGCTAATTCGACCTAATATTTCTTTTCTAAAACATCTAAATCATATGCGCTTAATTTATTGCCTTCTGCTTGTAATTTATTAATTTCTTTCTGCATATCTCTTAAACGTTCTTTACTCTTTAAATTATCTGTATCTAAAATAGAATCCTAGATTGCTCTGTCTAAAGCAGAAAGATCATGAATCCTCTAATAATCATCTATATAAGCATTTTCTAAAGTTTTTTCTCTATCAAAAGCAGCTTGTAATAATTCTAATGTATTAAAATATGGACTAAAAGATTCACTATATTTTCTCATCGCTTCATCAATGGCTAAAGAATAGGCTTCAGTAGCTTTCTATAATGCATCCTACCAATTCTTTGTCATTGTCTTATGAGCTTCATTAGCCTTATCAGCAACTAATTTTAAATTATCTTCATATAGATCTATATCTCTTTGCAAATCTTTTTCCCATTTAGAAAATTCTTCATCTGTCATATTAGCTCTCAACGTTTCCTTAACAGCTAATTGAGCCTATGCCATTTCAAGATCCATATTAGCCATCTACTATTGTTTTAATAAACTATCATATACATCTTTACTACTTCTTAATTTATTAATACTATTATCAAGAGAAGCAGATTGTAAACCTCTTATAAATGTTGAATCAAAATTATTAAAACGTCTATCTGTTAAATTAACTATATTCTAATATGTGCTTATAATTTCTCCAAAATAATCGAAATCAGCTAATTCAGTATTTAATCTTTTTGCAAAACTTTTTACTGAATCACCTATAGTATTTAATACTGTATCAAAATTACTCTAAATAGTTTCTAATGTCGTATTAACCTAATCCAAAGTATTCTCTAATTGAGTAACAGTTTCTGCAGTTAAATTCTAAAAATCAACATTATCTAAAGTAAATTCAGAAAATTTTTCAAAAAAAGCTTCTTGATCATGTAACAATAAATCATACATTTCATGACTCATTTTTGCATTACCATCATTAACTTTCTTTAAAACTTCTCTAAAGTTTACCATAAATCCTTCATCATCAAACTATGGTACAACATCAATAAGTAAATCAGGTGCTTTAGCATTTAATTCATCATACCATTTTTTAACTTCTTTAGTGACTGTTTCTTTAGATTCTTTAGTCATATCTCCAGAAGTATCTAATTGAATCTTAGAAAATGTTAATGGAACTAAATATTCTTCATTAATTTCTGCATTTTCATCATTTGGTTTATAAAATGTGCTTCCATTAATTTCAACTTTAGTAAAGTTTTCTAGATAACTTAAAATATCTTTTATACTTGGCCCATCATATGGTTCAAAGATATTATCTTCAACAGCCTAAGCATCTTCATAGCTTATAGTTCTATTTGTTACAGCTCCAGTTAATGGATCTATAACTTTACCACTTTCAACTAATTTTTTACGAGCATATTCTTTAGCTTTCTTCATTTTTTCAGGATCTACTTCAAGACCTTCCTCTAAAGCAATCTAAAACATTGATTCAGAGCTAGATAAATCCCAATCTGGATGAGCTTGTAAAGTTTTTAAGGCTGAATCAACAGTAATTCCTAATGCTTCTTCTAATGCTAAATAATATGTTGCTTCATCTTCAGTCAATAAACCCTTTGTGATTGCATCTTCAACTACATGCCCGCCATGTTTTTCTATTTCTTTTTTATATTCAGAACTATTGCCAGAGCCGCCTCCACCTAAAAGTCCAAAGAGACCGCCGCCACCTCCAGCCTAGAAAACTTTCATTAATCCTAAATCAAACCATAATTCACCTTTATCTTTACCTGGATTGATAAGTTTATACATAGTTTCAGAAAGCTTATGTTGTTCACCATTTACAATATTTCCAGAATATGTTGCTAAGATATCATTAATACTTTGAACATATCTACCATTTGATTTATTTAAATAATCCATTTTAAGACTATATGTATCAACTGCCTCTGCTGCACGATAGACATTATCACGAACTTTTCCAAACTCATAATTAATTTCTCTTAAAGCATTAACATCAAGTTCATTTTGATATTGAACTTCATAAACAACTTTTAAGATTTTACTATCTAATATAGCATTCTATAAATCCCATAAAGCTTCTTTTTGTTGTTCATAAAGATTTAATGTATCAGTATACATCTAAATATCTTTTAACATTTCTTGGAATTTATATTGTGCTTCTTTACTTTGTCCATTTGCCCAAGCATTATTATTATAAGCATCTATCATAGCATTAATTAAACTACTATAATTAGTTAATACACCATGCTAATCAAATTCTGCACTATCCCAGTAAAGAGGTGTCCTATGAGCCATATCATAATTTCTTTCTTCTTCTTCTTCTCCAGAAGAACTTATTGTATTTGATCCAATTGAAGAAATGTTTTTTAATCCTCCACCACTAGAACCGGCAGAGACACCATAACTACCTTGTTTTTGTTTTTCATAATACTCTTGCATATTTGTTAAATCAAATGGATCAATAGCGCCTTCATCGCCAAAATATGTATAGTCATGTGCGAATTCAGACATCATAGTTTCAAGAGCTTTTCTATCTTTTTCTAAATATCTTTCAATTTCATTAACATATTTTTTTTGAGCAGCTAACTATTCTTCATAAAGAGAAGTTTGCTTTTCAATAGCTTTAATACGTTCTTGCCCCCAAGCTCTATCAGCGACTTTACCAAAATGTTCCACCGCACGAGTTATATCATCAATCTATTGAAGTATAGTAAAATAGCGAGTTAAAATATCGCGTTCTTTAAGAGTATATGGATCATAACGAGGGTCTACTGGTTCTAATGGTTCAAGGCTGCTCCCTTCTGCCATTTTATCTCCTCCACCTCCAGGAGATGAACTAGAGGACCCTCCTGTTGGTGCGGCACTAGCCCTACCAGGATTTGAAATAGGAGTCTAACTTTTTCCAAAACCATTTATCTTATTATTAAATCCTTCTGCAAATCCATTTAATTCTTCAATATTATTATTTCCTAAAATTGAAGTGGTTTGTGCTGCAGTATAGATTCTATCTCCTGGATTTACCCAAGCATATTCTCGGCCATGCTTACCAAGCATATCCATTGATCCATCTTCTTTAACACGAAGTTCTGGACCAAGTTCTCCAGTAACAGCAATTTCTCCCTCTTTACCAGTGGCAAATTGAAGGATATTATTATTTTGACCAATAGCTTTTTGATTATTAACAAATTCATTTAAAGCATCAACTGCCTAACCATTTAATTCCTAAATATCAGTGGTGCCATCTTCATGTGTTTTTACCCCAAATTCTCTGCCAGTTGTGTTATCTCTATAAATATCAACGCCATGGCTTTCTCCAATTTTTTCAAAAGCATGTTGAGCTCCATTTGTAGTACCACCACCGGAGCCGCCACCTCCACCACCGGAGCCGCCACCTCCACCACCGGAACCACCACCTCCACCATCGGAGCCGCCACCTCCACCACCACTAGGGGTAGGAGCAGGAGTAGATTCAGCATAAGGCATTTCAATTTGATTCCCATTTTCATCTACTGGATTTCCATTTTCATCAGTAGTTGTACCTTTACTTTTTGTACCATTTGCACTAGTAGATTCATTTGCTGCATCTTCTGCTAAATCAGTTTGAGTTGCAACATTATCAGCAATTTCTTCAACTATACCTTTTATTTGGCCAGTAGCTGGATCAAATTCTGGAGTATCAACCTTAGGTTCTTCATCTGGACCTGGTTTACTCGTATCAGGTCTTATTGCTCCATAATATTGAGTTCCTGGTTTATCAAATGGAGTATCTGTTCTATCTCTATTATCTGTTATTGCTGATGTATTTTCTGCAGCAACAGAAGTAACTTCTGTATTAGCCACGCTTGCTTCTGTATTTGCAACATTAGCTTCAGTATTTGCAGTATTTGACTCTGTATTAGTTTCATTTGAAGTAGTATTTTCTTGGGTAGCAGCAGTATCTCCTTCAATAGCTGCTTTTAGTCCTGCCCAATCTCCAGCATTTAACCCATACTCTTCAAGCATATTGTTTAAATCAGTTTCTGAATAATTCTCTTTTAATGCATTATAAGCATTTTCATTTAATCCACTTGCTACAGCTAATCCATAAGCATCTCCTGTTATAGCATTTACATTAGCAATATCCTCATCTGACCAACCCATTGCCCTTAATCGATCATCATTAGAAATATTTGGGCCATTTTTTACAGTAGAAGCTGATTCTTCAGCTGATCCTTTCTAGTCCTAATCATATAAGCCCTATGCTCGAGCATAATCTCCTTCTGCTTTTTCTAAATATTCCTTAGCAATATCAAGATCTTCAATATCATTTTGTGCAGCAAATTCTTCAATAGCCTATTGTTCTTCCGCTTGTCTAGCAGCTTCTTCAGCCTAGCGCTATTCTTCAGCTTGCCTTTGTTCTTCAGCCTATCTAGTAGCTTCTTCTGCCTATCTTTGTTCTTCTGCTATACGGGCTTCTTCAGCTTGTCGAGCTGCCTCTTCTGCTTGACGCTAATCCTCAGCCTATCTAGCAGCTTCTTCAGCTTGTTTTCTAGCTAAAAATTCAACTGCAGTTTCTGTATTATCTGGATTAGTAAACTCATCTGCCCATTCTTCATTTTTTTCAATTTCAGATTTAGCATGCTCTTCTTGAATAGCTGCCTATCTAGCTGCTTCTTCTTCCTAATACTATCTTTCTGCATCAGCTTTTGCTTTATCAGCTTTACGTTTTTCATTTTGCTCTCTAAAATCGTCAATACTTCCAGTATTTCCCTCAGCTAACCAAGCATCATATGCAGCAGCATTTTCACTAATATATTTATTATCTTCAGCGACTTTTGCAGCTGCAGCTTCTGCTTCTTGTTGTTCTTGTATTTTAGCTAATTGCTCAGCTCTTAATTGTGCATCAACAGCTGCATAATCTCCTTCATTATCTTTTAATAACTAAGCAATTCTACTATGGTCCTAATCTCCTGTTAACCCATATTGTTCCATTAAGTTATTAACTTGAAAATCAAATTCTTCTTGAGCTGCCTCAAATTCATCTTTAATATCTTGAACAGTTCTATGTAAGCCAGTAGATGGTGATACTTCATGAGAACCTACTTTTGTATCATCAGTACCAGTACCAGTCTCAGTACCAGTCTCAGTACCAGTCTCAGTACCAGTACCAGTACCAGTACCAGTACCAGTACCAGTACCAGTACCAGTACCAGTACCAGTACCAGTCTCAGTACCAGTCTCAGTACCAGTCTCAGTACCAGTACCAGTACCAGAGGAGGATTTTTCAGTAGACTATGGTAAATTATTCTATTCTTTTAACCACTATCTAAAACCTTTGTCTGCTGCTTCAGGATTATTTTTTGCTTCTTCTTTATATCTTTCATATTCTTCTGCATGGGCATCAATTAATCCTTGTTCTGAATACTATTCTTCTAATCTTTCAATCGCGGCTTTATCTTTTTCTGGATCTAATTTAGCAATTTCGATATCAATTGTATTATCTTTCATTGTTCTTGCTAAATTATTCGCAGTAGTTACACTTTCTGTATATTTATTTGATTGATCTATTGCTTCCTAAAACTTATCCCAATTAGAATAGTCAGACCCAGTTTCTTCCTTGCCAAGAGTTTTAACTGATATTTCACCAAATTCATTCTAAATCCGTTTATCAAAAACAGTTCCAGAAGCAATCATATCTTTCATTAAATCCTCTGCTACTGTATCGCCAAATAAAGCAGTTAATTCAGAATATGTTTTATCATAATCAAAATGGCCTTCATCTCCAGACTAAGCTTCTTTAGACTTTAAATAATCTTCTAAAGACCCTTTTCCATCTGCACTAGTTTTATTAAATACAGTTTTATTTGCATTTTCAACTGTACGTTTACCATTTGTAAAAGCCTAAATATTATCTTTTGAAAGAAAATTTCTACCTTTAAAATATGTATTTTTAAAATTTTCATATTGATTTGGCGCATATCCTAATTCTAAATAATGCTCATTAAAATATGCTTCAACATCATTTTCAGAAAGATAAGATTCTTTTGCTAATGCTTTTGCGCCATCTTTTGCAGCTTCTTGATCCCAAAAAATACCTGCACCGCCAGTGTCATGCATCCATGTGCCAATCATTTGAGCATAAGTTTTTGCCCATTCCGCAGTGTATCCTTGATCTAACAAGGTTTTTTCCATTAAAGCTTCATAACCACGCTAAGTTCTTGTTAAATCTCCAATTCTATCTTTTCCATTAGCATCAGTATAAACAAGATCTCCATATTCATTATCTTTTAACCAATTAACATAGTCTTCTTCTTGCTTAACATGAGCATCATCTTTAAACCAATCTTCATTTACAGATAAAATACCAGTAGTTTTATCATAATTAAAAGGTCCATTGCTAAAAGCTCCAGAGTCTGACATAAAATCTAATATGTCAAACATATCGCCTCCACCTTTACCTTTTTTCCCAGAGGCATCTGTCATTAAGTTATAAAATTCAGGTAACTAAGACTATACTTGTTGCTGAATCCAGGATGAAGTTTTTCCTTCAGTCATTGCTTGTTGCAAAATACTCTAATATCCCTAAACAACATTAGCTGGCATAGACTATAATATCTCTCTCATTGGCTAATCATTATATGCTGCATTTGTCCAAGAATTATAGAATGCTTTACCAGTCTCTTTCATGTAATTATTAATTACCGCAGGAGTACTATCAGAATATTCTATATTTGCAATTTTTGCTAAAGTATCAGCTCGACGACTTTCAGAATCATTTGCTATATTAGATGCTTCAATAAAACCATTAGAAACTGTAGATAAATCTAATACACCAGCAGAAACTTGATTAATTACATCTGCTAATGTTCCAGTACTCGCTTCGCTTAAATTTAAAAACTATTGAAGAGATTCTGATTTTGGTGCCATTGCAGCAATATTCGCAGCTGTTAAAGCACCAGTAGTTTCAATTGTTTGTTGAAATTTTTCTAAAACTTTTTGAAAATCAGAAGTATTCCATAAAGATTTTAAAAGACCTTTTTCGCCGCCAATATCTTTCATTATACTTTTGTATAACTAAGATAATTCTTGAGCATTTTCTTCATTTCCTCTTTTTTGCTAATATTGTTGCTATTTTTGTATATCATTTAAATTATATAAAGTATTGCCAGATAAGTCTAAAGAAGTTATTAAATTTTTAAATTCTGGTAATTGACCATTTTCAGCAGCATTTATAAAAGAAGACATAAACTATGTTGCTGTCTATTCACCAAATAAAGTTCCAAAAGTAATAGCATAATTATTTAATAATTCTTGATCCTATTGAGATAAATCCCATTTGGTTAATGCTTCTGAAAAAGCTTTAGAAGTTATATCATTTATTCCTAAATCTTGTAAATTATTAACGTATTGTGCAACTGTATTATATAATTCAGCATCATTCTAAGATATTTTTTGTGCAACAGTTTGCACCCAGGCATCTTCTACATTCTCCTAAATTAACTTCTAAGCTTCAGATCTGCTTTTTATACTATATCCTTTTAATTTATTCAATTGTTCAGGACCAATATCTTTATATAACGTATCTAATTCTGCCTATACAGCTTTAGATATATTATGATTTAAAATACCTGACTTTAAAGCCTAAGTACTTAAATTTTCTAAATCCTCCTAAGATATATCATAAATATTCTAATATTCTTCTCGAAGATCTTTTGTTTCTTTTGGTAAATTTTTATACTATTCATTAATAAATTCTTTAATTTTTTCTGGAGTCCATTCACCAGATTGCATTAATTGTAAAGTAGCAAGATCTTTTATTTCATTGTCCTAATTATTTAATTTTTGAGTTGTATCTACTAATGACTAAAAATATTTATTAGTAGCATCTAAAGCTTGCTATTCTTTTAAATCAATATTAGCTAAAGCTTCTTCCACTTCTGCATCCGTAGCATTTTGATCTAGCCCAATAGCTTCTTTAAATTTATCAAATACAGTATTTCCATGAAGCGCTTCATTTATATTTGCTGCTTCTCCTCCTACTGTCTATTTTATCCATTCCATTGGGTCATCCCAAAAATCAAAAGATGGGGCATTATTTGTTCTAGAAATTGTAGCGTATAATCCACTCTACTTAGCAAAATCTGTAAAAGATCCATTTGGATTTACTGCATGATAATTTTTATACCAATCAATAATATCTCCAGAAGTAACAGAAACACTATCATAAAATGGCCGCTCTTCTGACTCTCCAGTAAAGAAAAGCTATTTATCTGTTAAATTATTATATTCAACTAATGATTTACTTAAACCAGCTAAGTTTGAACCAATTAAAGCATTATTAGTTAATTCTTTAGAAGTATCTAATAACTATTGTTCTAAATCAGATTGAGCTTTTGGATTTATTATAACTTCACCATTACTGCCAATATCCCACTAATCAGATGTAAGGCCATAACTTTCTATCATATCTAAAGCAGCAGCATTATTTGCTACTACTGCCGCAGTATTAGCAGTTGTACCTTTAGCTGTTGAATAAACATTTTTTAATAGCTAAGACTAATTTTCTTCGGTTGCTAAAAATGAATTATAAGATTCCTAAGCGCTTGCTGCAGCTTCTCGTGCTCCTTGCGCAAAAGATTGAATTTCTTTATTCTAATATTCTAATGTTGTTGGTAGATAATTTTCTTTATAAAATTTATTTCCTGCATAAGCAAGTCCTGCAATGGCTGCAGTGGCTAAAGTTAAGCCTCCTTGAGTAATGCCTAGTCCATGATTAAAGACACTTATTTCTTGTCCTGCGTTTTTAAATAAATTTTGAATAGGATTTACCGCCATTGCCATAGTAAGTAGCCCAGATGATAATGCAGAAACTTTCTCTGATGCAGTAGAATTTTCATTAGAGAATGTTTTTACCATATTAGAAAAAGCATTTCCTGCCTATAAAGCTAAACCAAACCCCTAAGTTAATTGAGTCAATGAACTTGATAAAGCTATCATTGGTTGCTATGCTTTATTTAATCCTAAAATATTAGCAATCATTTTAGCTTCTTCAGAAGTTGCTCCAGCTTTCATTAAGGAATCAATACGTTGAGCTGCAGTCATTCCAGCTGATTCTCTTAAATTATTTATGAGTCTTTCTTGTCTATAGTTATCTGTAATTCCTGCTTCCGTGAGAGCATCACGCATCTATCCTTCAAGAATTGCTGCAGTAGAAGTCCCAGCAAAAGCTCCCTATCCTTTCGCGAAATCAGTAATATTTTGAATAAGCTAATCATTTTTCATCAATACGTCTCTCATTTGAGAGATTTTATCAGCATCAGACATATTTGAATTTGCGATAGTATTTATATCATTATATAAATTCTAAACATCTCCTGCTGCAGCACCTGTTATACTTTTTAAATCAACATTTAAAGCTTTTGCTCCACCAACCACCTTAGTTAGGGTATCTACTGCATTCTTGACGCCAGCATCAGTATACCCTCCGGCAATTGACTAAGATAAACTTTGACTTAAACGGTTAGTCATACTTTCTTGAATATATCTTTGAGTATACTAATCCGCTAAAGTGTTAAATTGCTATGCCCCAGCTACCTATGTAAGACTCTATTGCTATAATTTGGTAAGAGTAGGATTATTACTAGTAAGATTTGGATTTTTCGCCTATAATTCTTGTATCTATCTATTAGCACTTAAACTAGCATAATTTACTTCTTGTTTTGTCATTCTAGCTAAATCTTCATTAACAAATCTCTAATTTTCATAACTTTCTAAAGATGCTAATGTCCTAGCTTCAGACTACTCTAAAGAATTAAACATATTATTATAAGCTGCTTGCTAATATGCTGGAATCCGTCCTTTTTCTAATTGAGTACGATATTCAGAATATCTTTGGCCAGCCTCTCTCGCATATGTCTATGCTAAACTATCAACTACTGCATTGCCAGAAATAGAAGTTGGTTTAGCTAATTCATCTAATGCCTATTGACGAATGTCATTAGCTTGTTTTCTTCCCATTACCATTCCAGCTAAAGTTAATCCAGCATTAGCAAAACCTTCACTCATCTACTTTCCATATAATGTACCAGCAATATTTAAACCTATTCCAGTAAGACCACTCAATCCACCTATAGATTTTGTAAAATTACCAACTATATTTAAAGCAGAAGCAAAATTATTAGTCATTCCTTTTAAGAAACTATCATCTAATAAATTTTGATATATAGTTTCAGTTGCTGCTCGAACTCTTGTTTGCGCAGCTTGCCATGATTCTGCGTAAATATCAGCCTATTGCTATAAAGTGCCCTAAGCTGTCTATGCGGTTAATAAATTTTCCTAAAACTTATCCCAGTTATCCATTAGGGACATTAATCCAGTATAGTTACGAGCTCCACCAACTGTCTGAGCTAAAGCTACTCGTTCAGCCTAAGTTAATGTTTCCCATTTTGAACCAATTTCATTTAAAATAGTATCCATATCTTTTAATGAACCATTAGCATTTTTAACATTAACGCCAACAGTCAATAAAGCTTTTGAATACTTGTTTAAAGTAGTGCCATCATCTAGCGTTTCTCCTAAATTTAATCCTTGAAATCTAGAAAATAATGTCTTAAAAGAAGTACCAATACTGTCTGCACTTTGACGAGTTGCTGCAGTTACAGTAGCTAATGCACTTGTTGCATATTCATAACTAAGACCTGTAGTCTAAGCAATAGAACTAAATTTAGAAAGACCTTTAGCAATTTCTTCTGAACTAGATGCTGTACTTGCACCAAGCGCAGTAATAACATCAGCATAATATTCTAATGATTTTCCACCATCATAGAAGTTATTCCAAATAGCTGTCATCTAGTCAGAAACTATTCGTGCACTCTATCCAGATACATTTGCTAATTTAATAGTAGCTTCTGTTCTTTCTTGTACCTATTTATTACTTAATCCCTACTGATAATAGATTAAAGAAGCCTAAGCATATTGATTTGTAGTAGTACTTAATCTTTTTGCAGCTTCATTTGCTGTAACTGCAAATTTAGCCATTTGTTCATCGTTTTGTCCAGTAACAATTCTTATACTATTTAAAGAACTATCTAAATTACGAATATAATTCATTGCTTGAGAAGCTGAAGACATAACCCCATGCACTAAACTTGAAGTCATTTGCCACCTAACAGTATTACCCAATGTATCTAACATTGATTTAGCAGCATTGCTTGTTCTAAGCATTGGGGTTTCTGCTGTTAATATAGCACGAGATAATGAATTAAAAGCTCTATTCCCTTCAGAACCAAGTACAGAAAGTTGCTCTCGATATTCGCTTAAAGTGCGTCCTGAAGTCTTTAATGAATCACTAAATTTACTTAAATTTAAATTTCCAGTTAAAGGATTTACAGAATCACCAATTGTATACTTTAATTCACTAGCATACTTATTAGCTAAAACTAAATCCTAAGTAATACCTAACTAATTTCTACCAGAAACAATAGGACTATTTGTTAACTAACTAAGTTGTCCATATAAAGATTTTAACTATTGACGCGCGTAATTAGTATCAATATCAATCTTTAATTTTGATTTTAATTCTTTAGGCATAATATAATCTCCTTCCTCTCTTTCTCTATAAAAAACAAAAAAAGTCAGTGAGAGAATGACTCTCACTGACTTTTATAAATTCATCATTCTACTAAAGTATTTTAAAAAATATTTAATAGAATTAACCCAATTTGGTTACTACATCTTTTATCAAAGGAAGTTTTTCTTCATTACTTAAATCTTCGATTATTTCTTTGCCTTTTAATTCTACATCTTTATAATCTTCTACAATTGCTTGCATAATTCCCAAGGCAGAATCTCTGTAGCGATATATTTCAGTAATTGTAGAATAAATTCCATTTTCAATATATTCTATTTCTTCTTTTGGAATTGCTTCTTTAATTATTTTAGCGAAACCACTACTAATAAACAAATCATATAATTTTAATATATCTTCACCTTGTTTATCTGTAATATTAATATTTGTATATGTTAAAAGAAGCTCTATTGTTTCAAAAATTTCTAATTTACATGGATTATAAAAAGTATGTTCATCTGTAGAAAAACTTATTACTCTAGAAATTAAATCTAATTTTTCTAATGTAGATAAAAACTGTTTAACTTCTATTTTCTATCCATTCCATTCGATCTCTTTAATTGATTCTTCTTTTTTTAAACCTAATTTTGTAAAAGCAACTTTTGCCATTTTTACTCACTCTCCTTTATCTCTTTTTATTATATCATAAAAAAAATACATTGTCAAAAAAATTATTGTTCCCAGGGATATCCTTCTTCGGGTACTTCATAATCAGTAAATTCTCCCAGCTATGATCCAACTACTTCATACCCTAAATTTTCGCCCCATTGTTCAACGTTAAAATTTTTCGTCCCAAACATATCATCAACAAAACTATTCATAGCTTTTGTATCATGATTAATACTATATTCAATAATCTAATTCATCTAATCTGCATTACTATAAAAATCAAAAGCTGAAATTAAACTTTCAATACTAGTTCCATTCCATCCAAAATATCCATTAGCAAATTTTGACTAAATAGAATACTATTGAAATTCAAAATTATTTGCATTAGAATCATTTATTAAAGTGCCTAATACTCCAACATCACCAGCTGCAAACTATGAAATATTTTCAGCATAAAATCCTTTTTCTCCGCCCCATGTACTATTAATAATATTCTAAGCTTCTTCTAACGAAGTAATGTTAGCAAATTTTCCAGATAATAAAATTTCCTAACGGCGTGATTCAGTGATCTATTTAGCTTTATCATACCCAAGATTTTCTATCTATTTCTAATACCTAATATCTGATTTTGATAAAATATCCCATACTTGCTAATATGTTATATCTCCATTTGTATTAATTTTTGCTTCCATTAAATTTTTATTAAAAATCTAATCCATAATACTACTATTTTCTCTTAAACTTCCTTTTACCATATCAGAAGTTAATCCTTTTCCTCTTACGCCTAACTAAGTTAATTTTCCATTTTCATCTACATTTAATTGGAATATATTTCTAGCATTAGCTTCAAATTTTTCATATGAACTTGCAGACATTAAAGATAAAACAACTCCACCTTTTTCTTTAACTCCTAAACCATATAGTAACTAATCATCACGAATAAATTCACCAAGTTGTCTTAATTTAGTACTGCCTTCAATCATTAAAGAATAAGTATTTTCATAATTATCAAAATATTGTGATAATTTTAATTTTAATTCTCCATTAAATCCATTTTCATTCATAAAACTTTGTAATAAATTATTTCTTTCTGCTTTAGAACCTACTTGAGAAAAAACTTGTTCCTATAGCTATGTTAAAATATCATTTGAATCAAAAGCATTTTTTTTTAAAGCCATATTTAATTCTGCCCAAGATGATTCAAAATCATTTTTTGCACTTTTAAAATTATCAGAATAAGCTTTCATAGAAGCAAAAAAATCTTTATCTCCCATAATCCCCTAAAGCCGTTCTCTTAAATAAGAATCAGAAGCAGAATTAAAAAGCATAGTAGCTAAATCTCTTTCAACAGTACTTGCCATATTATTAATATCACCTTCTTCTCAAAAAAAGAAAAAAGGAGAAAACCTTATAAGGTTTTCTCCTTTTTGTTTCTTATCAGAACCATTCAAGGCCATCATGAGAAGGCTCATGACTGGTGCTATGACGATGAAGATCATCACCCTCAAGATATTCAATAACTTGAATAGCAGCGAAGACCTTATGAGTATGGTCGAATCTAGTATAATCTGGGAATGCATCCATTGTAAAGGTAAATGTGGAAGGATCACCAGAGTTAGCCATATTAAAGTTGAAGTTAGACTGAATCTTGCAGTTAGGAATTACGAACTCAGCGGGCATATCCTGACCCTGTTCATTACGGAAGAGAGTCTCAGCTTCGAGATAATAGTTACCGCCAAATTTATCAGCAGTGATTTCAATCTGAGTTGCGCCACTAGTACGTGCAACATAGTAATCAACAAGAACACTATCAAACATATCGATTCTCTGCTGGCCATCACCCTGTCCAATTTTGACAAATGGGAACTCACGAACGTCATAAGTTTCATGCTGGTCACCATCAAATCCACCCTGATTAGCAGGAATATTGTCGCCTGGCTCATAATGATGCTCTTCAGCAGAAAGATCAGCATAAGAATTAGGAATAACATAGTTACTATGGTCTTGGACAGTAATCCAATACTTGCTAATATTATTCTCAGTTACTTTTGCAGGAACCCCATTTTCTGGATAATTAATTTTTCCATCTTCAACAGTAGCAGTTTCAACAACACCATGAATAGGAATGTAAGGTTCAGTTACAATATCGCCATCCTTACGGAACATAACATAAGCAAAGTTATCTCCTTCATCTGTTGGGAGATAAGGCTCATTAGAAACAGGAATACGAATTACTCCAGTTTCCATAGCAGAAATATCTAAATCTTTCTTATCAATAATTTCAGTAATATGTTGATAAACAGTCTTATCCTTTGCATCAATTAAACCAGCACCAGTAAGAATACTTAATCCTTCTGCAGAAATAAGAGCATCTTCCATGGTGAATGTTACTTGACGCTCACCTTCCCAAGCAACGAGACGAGGATTGCCGCGTCCGCCCTGAGCATAAACTGTACTAGACTGGCCTTCCATGCTAGAAGTCTTTAAAGTGTCAAAATACATGACAGGTTCATTCTTGTAAAAAATCTTTTTTCCGACTTTTTGAGCTGCTTTTGCCTTTAAAACGACATTGCATATCTCGCGTACACCGAACTTCATAGATTTTTTCCTCCTTATTATTAATGAATATTTTTCATCCAATTTTCTGGATGTTCTTCAGGCTTTGCTCCGGCCAATCTAGATCTTAAATCTATATCCCAATTTATCCAAAGCATAAACCTTTCAACTAAATCGTATAACTAAAACATAGTAAACTTCTTGGACTCAAGCGGAGAAATATGAAGTCCAATAGTCAGCATAGACATATACTACGTAAAAACACTGGAATTACTTGCGCCTTTTATATCAGCTACTTTTTTTCTTCCAGCCATAATCTTATCAGCAATCTATTTAGCCTTATCATTTACAGGATTAAAAGACTACTAATCCATAGGCCCTTCCTGCATACAAAATATATCTCTTAAAATAGCCTAAAATTCTTCAAAATTTTCTTGATCAATTAAATGCTATTCATTCTTTTCTTCATCTTGAAATACTAAAGAATTAGGAGTAAAATATATTTTATATTTTGGAAATAATAAAGTAAGAACCTATTTAACAGATTCTTTCTTTTCTACAGCCTACTTCTCCTACATAATCATCATAAATATCTAAAAATTAGTAGTAGTTAATAAAAGATTTCTGTCCTCTATAAACATTTCTTTATGAAGACATAAGGTCTGCGCGCCTGAGAAAAAAACTTTTTCACCTATCATAGATATTTCTTCTAAAATAGGCTAATGCGCAACTATCTAACAAGAAGGAATTGGAACATCTGATCCGCACATCATCGCAAGACGACGATCAAAATCATCCATTTTTTCTATCGTTAAAATCCTTTAGAAATCTTTCTTCATCATTCGGATTGGGTTGTCTATATTTATCCTCTCCGCCATGATAAGCTATATACTTTAAACATATAGCAGCATATTCATCACTTAATACTTTTTCCTATGCGCTCAAAAATTCCAATAATCCAATACCGGTTAATTTAACTTTATTAAACATAGAATCAAGTTCTCCAGCAATTTTAAAAGGCCGCAACTAAAAATCTTTTAATTGCCAGTTATCTAAATGACAAATAATATCAAATTCAATAACATTGTCTCTAAATTCTGGATTGCTGCTTTCGATAAAATTATTAAAACTTACAACTAAATAATTAATTACTTCTTTATCTACTTTGATTTTAGGAACAATCTTTATATTCTTCTCTAAAAGTTCTAAAATCTAATCATCATTTAAATTTGGTTTGTCCAAAGCATCTTTAGAAGTATAATATAATAATCTTAAAATTCTAGGATTATCTAAAATTTTATTTAAAATTATTCCCATATCTTTTTCCAACGAAAGGAAACTTGATTTAGGTGGAAAATAATTATTAACTCTCATAGTTTAACTCCTTTATCTCTTAAAACAGTGATTCTACTACAATAGTTTTAGTATAGTTCTTATACTTTAACTCAAACTATCCACTATATGTAGATAACCATTTCACTCCAACACATGGGAATCCTTCTTCATTTGTGAATTCCCGCAATTCAACAGGATACTTTTTATCAACCTACCAATGTAGATTTTCTCCTTTTATTCTAATAGTATATACATATTCTTTTCTTGGCTTAATAAATGTTTCACCAGAAATAAATATAATAATTTTTGGATTATCAGAATTTGGATTCTCTGGCTCTTTAATAAGAGTTCCAACTAACCCAATATCTGCTTCATCTTCATCTTTATTAGAATAATATTCTACAGCCACAACTTCTAATATTCCAGGAGTGGAAATAGAGTCAGTAGCCTCAACTCGCCAACATATGCGCGAATCGGGATCATAAGCATCTGTTAAATAAAATTTTGAATATCTCTAAAATTGCTACATAGTGTCAGGATTCTTTGGCATTAAAATATTTAAAGAATAGTTAGGAATATCAATACTTTTATTATGCACATCTAAACCTTTAATCTTTGTCTCTACTGGCCCGCGTACACTTACATAAGTATGTTTAACGCCACCATTTCCATCAGACCATTTTACCTAATAATTACATCTACGTACTTGTCCTTTAAAATAAGCTAATTCACTTACGTCCTATAAATAAATTAACCAATAACTATTTGTTCTATGCCATTCAAATACATCCCCAACATCTAGATCATGTTCAAATCCTACTGAAAGAATTTTTTCATCATAATCTACCTTTAATTTATTAGAGTTCATTAAAGCCCTAACTGGAATTGCATTTGTATAATCAAAATCTAAATCTAAACAATCCTAAACTTTCTTTATCTATGCAGCTTGGAAAGAATACATTGTTGCATTGTCAAATGCATGTCTTCTATCTCTTATCATTCTTTCTTGTTGCGGCAAACCACCACGGGCAAGTAAAGCTTCGGTCATTAATTTATCACCATCAACTGTGCTGCCATAATATTTAGGCATTAATTGTGTATTGCCTAAACGACTATTCATTAATTTAAAGGCTATATTATTGCCAAATCCAACTGGATTAACTGGAAACTTCATTGATAATATTTATACATTCAAAAATAGTTTTGCGATAAATATTAAATTCTACTTCATCTACACGCAATCCTTCTAATTTTGAAAGAAGCTATAAAAAATGCGAGTCATGGAGAAATATTTCATCCTTGCCCGCAATGTCTAAAATTACTGTTTCTAACTATTTAGTCCAATCCTCTTCATTTTCCCGCATGGGAATTAATTTCCAAAGTTGATTAGTTAGTCGAATAACTTCATTTCTTATTTCTTCTTTCGTAAAATAAATATTGTATTTATTGTACATCATAATAAACACCAAATCCAAGGGCATTACCCCAATTGGACTAGTAATTATTATCCTTTTTATTTATTTTACGACGTTTATATAAACGTTGCATATGGTGTGATTGCCGATGGCATTCATTTAACAAAGTTAATAATTTTTGTAAATGGTTTGCTTGGCTTGTCATTTTAAAATCACTACCACTATATTTCATGCGTGTATTTTCAATAGAAGTGATTTGGCGCTATAGCCATCCAATCATCATTAAGATAGCCAAAATGTTGATTTCTTCAGAATTAAGATCTGCCGCAAATGCTGATTTTTCAACAACAACTAGAGGCGCTTTCCCCAAGTCATCATCTTCAATTGTATCATCCCATAGGAGACCAATAATTAATTCATCTTCTTTAACTTCATCTTCTGGTTTTATTTCCTATTCAATTTCATAATCATAAAGATTACATCTAGGAAATTCAAACCCTGGGATCGCATTTATAAGCAAATTTCGTAAATCTTTTACTGTATCTTCTGGAGTTAATTCAACATATAAATCATCAGTGATTTTACCAAGAAAGCGATTATAAATATCTGTAAAGTTAGTCATAGCCGCCTCCTTTACTCAAATATTAACCTTGAGTAACGACTTTATAGTTAGGAGCAGCAGTTCTACGTCCAGTGTTTTCAGAAGCTTCTACTGTTTGTTTAATAGCTTCTTCTTTAGTTTGATCAGGTTCTTGTCCAGAATTTGCAATAGCGGCATCAACATCAAAGCCTGTCTTAGCTTTTAATGCTTGACGTTTCTCATAATTATCAAGAGGAAGAGAAACTGCAAACTTCTTAATTAATTCAATTACACCCTCTGGCGCAAAGTTCAAACAATCTAAAAATTGATCAACAGTTCCATTTTTTAACAAATCAATAACTTGTTGTTCATTCATATAATATTCTGGTTCTGTTTTAATACCTAAACTCTTTGGCACTCCTTCGCTTTGAATCTGAAGGAAATTAGCCATAAGTTCACGTCCACCAGCTTGATAACTTAAATGAAGAAGTTCTTCATAAGAAATTCTTTTAACCTCACCTGGCGCAAAGCGTCTACGAATATTATCTTCTGGAATCGTATAAAGTACAGCCCCTGCACTACGATTTTTTACATTGTAATAATACATTTTTTTTGCCATAACTATTAAATCTCCTTTTTCTCATAAAAACAAATAGGGGAGTGGGAGATTATCTCCCTCTCCCCTAGTAAATAAATTATATTAAATTAGATTATGGATTTACGGGTTCAGTATTAGAGCCGGAACCAGAATCATCGCCAGCTGCGGAACCATCTTCATTCACAGCGCCATCGAAACGTCCATCATAAGTGATAACGTTACCAGAAACGCCATTGAGATACCAAGTATCCATCTGACCCATAAGAGAAGTATCAACATAGCAGCAAATATCATTGGTGAGCATTGCAACAACACCGACCTTACGATAAACCTGAATCTCCTTGGACCAGTCACCGCGGTTGTCTTCTTCACGAACTAAAGTATTGCCTTCGAAAGCAATCTTCACAGGCTTGCTGTTTGCGCCAGAAGGAATAATCCAGCAATAACCTGGATCAATAACTTTGCGGCTATTGGTTTCATCTTCGAAGCCCTGCTCAAGAATAGTCACAGTATGTCCCTTATAATTTGCGAGACGGCCAGTTCTCCAGAGTTCTTCTTTCATGCCTTCAGTATAACGCCATGCTTCTTGTGGGAGCATCTTAACAGCAAATTCATAAGTGCAGTAGATTGCAGGAACACCATATGCGCTAGCAATGTAGATTAAACGATCAAATTCGTTCTCATCAAAACCATTGGCTGCAACACGGTTTGCAGGAGGAAGCTGATTGACGGAAGCTTTAAGAGCATGTGCAACTTCCTTAGCGATGAGTTCTTCCATTCCTTCATAAACGATACGAGTAACTTCAGCGAAATCAACACGACCATCAAGGAATTCCTCAAAGCCAATCTGAGCTGCGCCGCCAATAGCACTGGTGCGCACTTCAAAAGCTTCTTCATTACGACCAAGCTTAAATACTTCATAAACACCAGCAAGTCCAATACGAGTAATGAACTGCTTTGCACGATTATTAGAATTGAGCTTTCTGCGGAAGATGGGTTTGTCACCCTGTCCAAAAACTTTAACATCAGCAAATTGCATATAAGTCTCGGTGATTTTCTTAGGAAGAACTTCATCAAGAGTCTGCTCAATTAGACTGAAGATAGTATTTTTATTTTCACGATAAGCTGCATTAGAACCACAAAGTTCATTTAATTCCTCACGGAGAGTCTCATTAAGAGCCTCATAGCTTAAGTTCTGTCCATTAAAGCTATAAGCAACAGGAGCAGAAGAATCAGCCTTTGCAGCTGCCTTCATTAATTGAAGTAATTCTTTAAATTCTAACATTATTCTTTCTCTCCTTTCTTATTACTTAATGCGCATGACCTTAACGCCTGGCTGATGATCGGGCATAGTATAAATTTTAACAACCTGCCATACAATAGAGCCATCGCCACTCTTGGAAAGAATACCCTTCTCGTTTGGAGAAAGTTCATCTTTAAGAGCAACTTCTTCATCAGCAATCATATTAGTAGTAAAGATATCACCAATATGAGTCTTGATAAGACGAGGAACCATAGAACTACCATTCTCTGGCATCATCTTCTCTTTATAAAGAGACTCAATATGGAATGGATCTTCATTGTAATGAAGTTCATAAATATCAGGAGCAGCAGTTACATCATCATACTTATAGGTCTTTTCACCAAGAGTAATAGAATCATTGCCCTCTGCATCTACACCATTGTAGTAACGAGATTGCTTATCCCAAACGGTATCAGGATTACCATCGCGATCGCCACCAAATGGGCTATAAACACGAGCCTGATAATTGTCTCTTAACATTGCAAATTCTGCATCAACTTGATGGTCACGATAAAGTTTAATTTCATTATAGACGAGCATCCATTCGCCTGGACCTTCAAAATCAACGACCTCATCTGCGTAATTATATTTTGCAAACTGGCCATTTTCAAGAACTTCTATATCCTTCTTAGCAGGTAACTGCGCATAAACTTCTTTTGTTGCCTGTCCAGAGAGGTGGTTAGGTTCTACTTGACCATAGCCATAACCATTAGCTTGAATATAACCTGCTTGGCTGGTAATATTCTTCTTTAAGAATTCACTAAGCATTTTATATTTTCCTCCTCATTAAATATTCTTTTCTTTTGCAACTGCTTGTACGCGCTGTACCCAAGCTGGAATAGAATCATCAATATCTTCAACATGATCAATGTTATAAGTTACTGGCTCTTCTGGCTTGTTAAGATCAAAGCTGACCTTATTGCGTACGCAAATTACGGAAAGTTTTGCTTCGATATCATCATAACTATAAGTATCAATATTATCGATACAATCTTTTTTCTGCTCATCAGAGAGCATATAGAAAGAAGCTATTAATTCATTCTTCTTTTCTCTATCAATATTAGCTTTAAATTCAGCAAGACTATTATTTTCAGAAGTTAAATTTTCAATAGTAGTATTTAATTCAGCAACTTGATTATTAAGACTATTAATTGTTTTATTTAATTCTTCAATCTTGCTTTCAAGAGTAGAATACTTTTGCATAAGTTCCTGATATTCAACAACATCATCAAGATTATATTCTACTTTCTTATCGTCTTCTTCTGTTACCTCTGGAACAACTGCGGGTTCTTCTTGTGCCGCAAATTCCACAGGCTCTTCGCTTTCAGGTTTCTCTTTCTTCTTTATAAAGTCAGCTTCATAAGCTTGAACTTCCTCAAGAGCAAATTGTGGAGTTTCTGGTGATTTATAATCTGGAGTAACTTGCTCAAGATCACCAATCACTTGAAAACCATCTTCTTCTGTTAAAGAGAAATTTAAACGATAATATGTAAGATCTTTACGATTGCGAAGAATGGCGAACTTTTGGTCGTTATCTTCGAAGATTCCATCAATATCATATGCTAAACAATAATCAGCATCAAGACAATGTTCCCACATATAATTATAAATGGCTTCCCAAAGAGCACCACCAATTTCAACAGCATATGTATTAAACACTGGTGTTCCTCCTTCATCTTTACTCAAAATTTCTTGCATTTTCTCTATTAAAGAAAATAATTCATTCTTAAAATTATTTTCAAATGAAAACTATACATTAGTTATTGATGCACCTTCAAAACAAGGTTCTACATCTTCACCTAAAATACATAGTTTAGACATTATTGCTTCATTAATAATGAAAAACTATGGTAATCCATTATTATCTTTTGTCCAGTATGCATTTAAAGTTTCTGCATCTAATTCCATTGACTAATTATTTCCTTTTTCAATAATTCTCTGTGCTTCAGGGAACTATCCTGTCCATATATAGCCTTCTGTCATTAGATATTCATGAGGAACTCCATCATCTTCAAACCATTGAAACCATACTTGCGCATCCGTCGGCACAAAACCATATGGAATTGTAGTATCTTTAATTTCAAATTTTCCATTTGATAAATCAATAATTTTATTATGTTCCTCAAAATCACCTTTAGTGTCATTATAATATCCAACTATTGGACATCCTCTTAGGGTTGGAGCAAGCTCTTCTGCAGTAGCTTTTGTAATAACACTTCTATTTCTATTTGGTTCATCGCCAACATAACAAACTTTTATTTGACATTTTGAAATTAGAGGATTAATTTCAGTAGATTCTACAATCTGCATTGGCATATCATCCATTTTTATACTAATATGAGACATGGTTTAATTAATCACTCCTTTCAACTCATAGATTCTCTATTCTAAATAGTTTTTTCAGATTTCTCTGAATCATCTTTTTCTGGTCTTCCACCTGTATTATCTGATGAATTAGATGAATTTCTTTTTTCCCTTATGCCCAAAATATCTTCTCCACTCATAGTCGAACTCATTAATGGAGGAATCATAAGACTTGGTAAATCAAGAATTTCATTTTCAAAGTATGCAAGATTAAGCACAGAACTCTAAGAATGTCCAAGAGCAATAACTGGTAAAAACTTTGATTGTCCATTTGCAGTTAATTCTCTATACATTTTAGTTAAATCTTTATAATTATACTATGTAGTTTCTAACATTACAAATCTAAAATTATACTTTTTATTTGAACTTTTCTTGTCCACAATATTATCAAAGAAAATATTAAATTGTAATATTAGATTTCTCATAGTAGATTCATCATCTAAAATAGATTTTTCAAGAGCAATATTTCCATCGGTGTTAAATAAATTTCTAGAAACACCTAATGAATTGTATACTGTTCTTTCTACTTTCTCTAAATCATCAGTTGATGTTGTTGTATTTTTATCACTAATATCAATTGCTTCAACATCAGCAAAAGTAGTAATAACATCAACACCAATAGCCCGACGTAACATTGCAACTGCGGTATTGTGGATATCGCGGGCTTCATCTACGTCAAATATTAAATCACCATTTTTATCCATTGGTAATTTCTATACTAAAATCTTTAATAATTTTTGCATTTGCTTTTTGCGATCTAATTCTTGTGCCGCATCTAAATCTAAAATTGCGGGAAGCGCATTTATAAAAATAGGAATATCACTTCCATTAATATTAAATTTAATAGTATTACCTGGATTTAATAAATACCAGCCATAGCGTAATATATGATGCGCTGTACCATCTGAAGAATAATAACCTTCATCTTCTGCCATTAATCTATTTTGCTTATAAAGCGCATATCCTTTAGCAAATTCATCTGGAAACATTTTTATAACTTTCATGCGATAAGCTGGATCAATAAACTTATCATCGAAGAAAGCCATATTAAATTCTATCGCAGGAACTCCACCTACTGAATATCTTGTTCTACAATATTCTGGTGGTAACTCTTGAACAGTTACTCCTCTATTAGAATCAATAATATATCCATAATAACAACCATATTTTACAACCTTAAGAGCAATATCTCCACAAAGCTTTTTAATATATGATCCATCTAAATAACTTAAAATTTTAGTATATTCTTCAATAACATTTTTATTTTTTGCAGATTCTTTTACGTTCTCTGGATAAATATACCAGTCATACCTGTAAAGATACGCAAAATAATTACATACAGTTTGATAAATACCACTTGCCGCATAAAAAAAATCAGAGATTTGTCTTAATCGTTTATAATCTCTTTCAACGATTGCGCGCATAATTTCTTTTTTATTGCAAAATGGTAATTTTGTCTAATTTAATGTACCTAGCTCTAAAACAGCATCCTCAAGCTATTTTATCCCAACTTTAATTTTTCCATATTCAGCTACCTATTCAGGAGTCAGTTTGCTAGGGTCTGCATATCCAAAATTAAATAAATCGAAACCTTTAGCATGGATAGTTTCTTGTTTAGGTTCATAAATTTTTTCGTCCAATTTACTTCCTCCTTAATATCCAGCTTTTTTCATTATGTAGTCATAAGAAATAAGACTTTCTTCAGTATAAGGAATTTCTATTAATTTATATCCCTATAAGGCGCAAAATCTTCGTTTCTTATTATCATTAAACTACTATTGGTATAAGCCTCTTTTTCCACCAAATTTAGAACTTGCTTCATAATGTTGCCTACCTTGAAATTCAATTAAAAAATCAATATTACCATCATCATCAAAAACTGCAAAATCAAATCGAAGAGGTCTACCATTTGAACTCATTAAATTGGGAAAAGAAAATTCTTCTTCAAAATGTAGTCCAGATTCTTTTAGTACTTCATAAATACATATTTCTCCTCGACTAGCTTTCATTTATATTACCTCTTTTAATTAGAAAACATCATATCTGCTATTCTAAATTTTTTCTTTTTCTTTTTATTTTCTTCTTCCATTTTTATATAAAGCAAACCATATTCAGCCGCAGAAAATTTATCTTTGCGGATTCCTTTATTTGCCTATTTAAGGATAATATTAATACCTTCATTTTCTTCACGAAGATTACCTAATTCCTCTTTTAAAATGGAAGTTAGAGTAAATGGTTTTAAATATTCTGCCCTTTTTTCTGGACTCATTTTTTGCCCAGCTTTAGTATTTAATAATTTAGTTTTAGCAATACGTTCATCAATTAAAAATTTAATTTTTCCTGCATTTAACTAAGTCTAAAAATTAGCATGCGCTTCTGTATTAACGGGTGCATTAGCTTTAATTAAATACATCGCTTCTTCTTCTGTGTTTTCAGTTCTAAAACGTTTATACTCTTCAGCGGCATCATCTTGCGTCCCACCATATACTCCGAAATCAGGAAAGTCGTCTCCGGTCGCAGGATCATGTTGTGGTTTTACCATATAATCAACCAGACCAATACCAATACCATTAGCATCTATTACTATTCTTCTTGCTTTATATTTATAAAATAATCTTTTTAATTTAATTGCCTAATCCTCAAAATGAGCATCTGCCATTGTATACATATTAACTAAAGATTTTATAGCAGGTCCCGCAGACTAAGGAGTTACTTTCCAAACACATACAACAGAGTCACATCCTTTGCGACCTACATCGACAGATAATATATAATAACTTTTTGAGCTAGATCTACCAGAAAATTCATATTCTGGCTAGTTCAAAACTCTATGTCTATCAAATGTCTCTCCATTGAAGAAAGCATTTTCTGTAGTACCAGACCATTTTGATTCATATTCACGATCAAATGATGCTTCATTAAAAGTACCATCTTGCTATAAATCTTTAATAAATGAACGGTTTTGTAGCCCGACAAGGACAGGAATGCGCCATGTCCCTCCCATTACAAAAGCTTTTTCTGGTTCAGTAACCATCCACACAAGAAGCTAAATTAACTTATCATATGCAAAGGTTCCTTTCCATCCAGCAGTAGTAACATATATTTGGCTCTTATTTAAAGTTTCTTCTTCCTAAGAAGTACCATCCATACAGAGTCTATCAACGTTCATTGTTGGTATGATAACTTCTGACAATATCTTACCATCAACGCCAACACATTCTTCTATTAATCCGCCATGTCTACGTTTACCTCTACTCTTTTCAGTAGCAGTAATATTATCAAAGTAAGACCCATTCTTAAACATAAAAATACAATAGTCTTTACTTATTCTTGTCTTACCTGGTCGCCTATCTAATTCTTTATCTAAAGCAGGAACTAAATTACATAGCTCATCAACTTTTTCTTTTATGATGCTTGCAGACTATTCTTTACCACCAGAAGTAACAAATAACTTAGATCGCGGGAATAGAATACATCTTATCATAAGAACTAACACAGAAAGAAAGCTCTTTGAATAGGCTCTAGGGAAGACCATATAGACATACTTATAACGCATACAAACTCTTAAAAAACATCTTTGATAAAAATAAAACCGCAATCCATTCTCAGGAACTTCACCATCTAAACCTGTCTATAAGAAATCTATAAACATATCTGGATATTCTCTCCAATATGCTATATACTATCGTATATAAGGTTTTATAGGTTCAAGTCTTTCTTCTGATATTCCTATCTTTTTCTAGTCTCTAGAAGAGAGATTTAATATATCACTTAAAGCCATTATACTAAATCCTCTTCATCCAATAGAGAAGCTAGATATTCTTCATCATTAACCTCATCCTCTTCAATAAGACTTTGTAACTACTAAAAGTCTTCATCATTAAGAAAGGCTGTTTTATCCTAATCAAAGAGTTCTGTTTCAAATGCGTCATCATCGTCGGCCGCATCAGCATTAACTTCTGCTTCTTTTTCTTTATCGCTTTGGATTTGTTTAACAGCAGATTCAATAAGCTCACCAAGATTCATTTCTTCAGTGACTAATTGTCTTGTATAATTTTGTAGATCTTGTAATGTGCGGTCAACCTTATCTTTAGGAGTGTCTACATAATAGCGTGGAAAGAATCCATCTTTTTCGCACATTGCAACAAGCTCTGAAATAGAGTCTACTGCATTACCGCTTTCTGTTTTATTTTGAGCTGCGGTGAAGCGTCCAGATTTCATTAACATATCATACATTTTAACCATTTTCTGCGCCCCATCGACATCCCCTATATCGAGTAACTAGTTAGCTTTTAGAGATGTTTTGCAAATCATTTTTAAGGTATCTATGTGTCCCGCAGACTAGATATCATATGACTCCATCATTTCATTATATAGTTTCTCTAACTATACCCATTCATCAGGTTTATATGTTTTACCCCACTTAACTCGAAGCATCAATTTATCTTCATCGGTTAATTGGGCGGTTATGCTATCATCTTCTTCTGGAGCTGCATTATATGAATATGTTGGTTCGGGCAAATCATAAGCAGTAGGAGTGTATTCTGGCTAATTATTTTTTACAAGTACTTCTTGAGGAATTGATAACTCTTCTTCTGGCACTTCAAAATCTACTTTATTAATAGCTTCTGTAATAGCTTGAATATCATAGCCTTGCTATTTCATTGCTTGTTCAATTTTATTATTATTTAATTCTCTTAAAAAATCTGTATCTTTCCATCTATATTCTTTATACTATTTTAATTTCATTTTAGAAAGATATCGACCAAGAATAGTTGCACCTGTTAATTTAGTTTTATCTTTACCATATTTAGCTAATAAACTATTCCATTCATCTGGGATATATGGCACATCACATTCTTGAAGAATCCATAGATAAGTTTCTGGATCCCAGTTATTAACATGCATAGTAATGCATTTTTTGCATATATTTAAATATTTGTCTGGATATTTTTCTTCATTTTTTGACTAATAAAAATTATCAACGTTCATTGTTCTATTGCATTTAGAACAATATCGTTGTTCCATTCCAGCCGCCATAATATTCACCTTCTTTACAAATTAAAATAATTATTTTAATTCGATGAATTAACTTTGGCCAAGCGCATATTTTTCTGAGAAGTCGCATTGCGGCAACATTTGCATATACTATAAAACCCATCTCTGCTAGTTTTATTTTTGGAAAAGTATCTATTATGTGCAATTTTTATTTGACCGCATCTGCTGCATTTTTTGAACTGGCCTTTTTCTTCAAATGTATAATGGTATTCAAGCCATTCATCTGTAGCAGTCTCAGCAATTAATTTTGGAATTTTATTACGCCATAGAGAGGAAATATATTCAATACTATGTTTAATACCAAACTCAACTTGAATTGCTTCTTGAATATCAAGATTTGGCATTTTATCTATTTTATATTCAACAATCCGCATATATAAAGGATATTTTTCTAAAGCTTTATCGCAGAGTCTTTCAAAGTCATAAATCATATACCAAGTATCATTTTCAAAATTACCATAACTATCTTCTTTTAATTTAGAATAATTACATAATACTGCTTCACAAACAGCAGGGTTTAAAAAGGTAAATCCAGAGTAATTAATCTAATCATCTTTGTCCAACCACACTTTTCCATCAAGCTGCACAGTATGCTTTGAATGGATCAATTTTATTGGCACTATTGGTTTACGGTATGCATTTTTGATAAGATATTGATCTTTACGCAAATCGATAAGTGTGCGTTTAATTATATATGCTTCACGTCCTGACGCATTTTTTGAGCGTTGTTCCCAGATTTCTATGGCTTCTCGCAATTGGCGCAAAGGTTGTATTTCTTCTAAATCTTTTTTTGTTATTGTTATTTTTGGATGAAAAATTATATTTTTATTATTAGTAATTAAATTATATATGCCATCTTCGCCATTTTCAAATTGGGAAACAAGACCTTCAAAAGAAGTTTCACGACGATTTACTGTTGTCATTCTATTATCAGTAAGTATCTTTTTTTCTTTTTTCTCTTGTTTCTCCATACAAAGAATAAGATAGTCTGCCAATATTTCTAAATAACGATCTCCTGGATCCGGATTTTCTTCTAATATTTTTTTGACTAACTCATTTCTTTCTTGCGGAGAATCGAGTGAATAGTCTAATTTTATCAAACTATCGACCTCCAATCAAGTATTATTATAACAGAAAAAAAAATAAAAGTCAAGTTTTTGAGTTCGTACTTGAAAATAAAAAAAAAATATGTTATAATATATATAGAAAAAAGAAAGGGAAAATTCATAGAAAATGTTTTATACGAGTTATTTTGGAAATAAGAAAAATTTTCCACAAGGAGCTTTGATATGCGGGATTTGTAGATATCCGCCGGATGGAGTTATTAATTTGATTGGATTGGCACCGCAAGAGGAATTATTGAAGAAATTAAAAAGTAAAGACATTGATGAATTTATCTTTTCTTATAATTATGAAAAATAGTTAGATGATAATAAAGAACAAATAAAAAAGTTTTTTTAGGAAGTAGACAAAGATGTAGTTTTGTGCTGCTATGAAAAAACTGGAGATTTTTGTCATAGACATATTTTGAGAAATTGGTTAATTAAAAATAATATTATAAAGGAGATTAAAGAATTATGATTATGCCTGAGAATACAACTCGGAAGGTTGATAAGGAAGGCCGCATTACTATTCCTGCATCGATTAGAGCAAGATTTGGATTGAACATTGGGGATGACATGGAATATTTTGTCATTGCTGAAAATGATGAAATGTATATTGCTTTTAAAAAGAAAGGGAAAGAGAAAGAATAACAGTAATAGTAGCAGTAATAGTAATATAATATTATTATCGTAATCCTAAAATAAAATTTCGTTGACTTTTTCGAATATCCAGGCTTATATATATATTATAATTAAAAAAATATTTTTCCCGAAACACACCGCCCCTTCCCGGTATGACAGGTTGCAAACAACTTTTTTCTACGCCATGGGGGGGGGGGGGGGGGGGGGGGGGGGATCCCCATCTTGGGGGGAAAGGGGACC
>Ga0247609_10001233_pt1 | contig 31420 bp, 31 predicted proteins | sample 172DNAGHGlowgp2_FD_193487 | JGI IMG/M metagenome (GOLD analysis project Ga0247609, IMG submission 193487) | Sheep rumen microbial communities from Palmerston North, Manawatu-Wanganui, New Zealand - 1728 DNA GHGlow gp2 | ecosystem: Host-associated > Mammals > Digestive system > Stomach > Rumen ... | reverse complement strand
TGTCTTCGACACGCTGAGTAGTAGGGGTTTCGCTATCCCCACACTGCGCTCCCATTGGTCGCTTAGTATGGGGTTATTGAGATTCAGCCTCTTTGAGGCTGCTAAAAATCAGTCTTTTATCAAACTAGAGCCATTTTAAATTAATGGATTATTAATGGTAATTCGTGTTTAAACAATATGCACATTAATTTTGCTTACCGACTTATTATCAATAACACTTTTAAATAATTCTAAATATTTTTCTGCAATCATACTCCATTTAAACAAGCTAAAATCCACATTGTCATTACTATATTTATATGGGTTCATTAATATTGCATGCAAAGCATTAGTAATGTCTTGTACAGAAGTTGGATTAACCTTCTCCCCAACAGTATTGTCAAACAAGCCATCCACACCTTGACCCTTGGTGTATATTATAGGTAGGATTTGAGTTAGTGCCTCGATATAAACCAACCCAAAAGTTTCATGAATGGAAGGCATCGCAAACAAACTATGTCCAGCATATAATTCACATAGTTTTGCTTTATCATATACTGGACCAGTATAATGAAACACATCCGGATTCTGATCTATAATGGCTTGTATTTTGTTTGTTTTATTCTTTCCTCCACCCACCAAGGTTAAACTAACATCATTAAGTCCTTTTTCGTTTTTCAACCATAATACCGCCTCGCATAATCGTTTAACATTCTTATTATCACTAAAGTCTCCCACATATATGACCTTATGGCCACCATGAAAGTTATGACTAATATGATCAAGATAATAATCATCAATTCCATTTGGGATAAGAAGCATCTTATCTTGGATCTTTGGTAAAATCGGCTTTATTACTTTATGGTTTGCAAATTTACTCATTAAGGCCTTTGAGATAAAAATGATTTTCTTTGCATCAGACAATATCCTATATCCAGCCACCCATGTATTTGGTAATTTGTCAAGAAACCCATTGATATCAGTATTACGAACTGAAACAATATATGGTATACCATATTTCTTATGTATTTTATATGCTTGACCACCATCAGAAAACAGAGTAGTAGCATTGACTAAATCAATTTCCTTTAAATCAACCCTCTCCTCTAATGCTTGAAAAATATCACGCCTTTTTATATGGTATACATATCGATGGTATGGTTTTACTATATCAGCATAAATAAAACTGGTCTGATTTGCCGAAAATTCATTACATCCGATAGTGCCTCTTCTACTAATTATTATTGGATTAAATATAGTTTGTCTAATTCCCAATTTGTCCAATCTCTTAAACAAATTAGAGTGGACTTTTGTATTACTAAAATCATTTGAAATATGAAGAATCTGCATAAGAAAAAAGTCAGATTAGAAACTGTTTAATGCAAATCAGTCATTCTGGTTTATGTCAGATCAGTTTTTGTTTAGATCCGCTTTGCTATATCGCTATAGAAATAATAACAATAATTCAACTAAGTGATACTAATAATCGTAACTGGTTCATATACAACACAATCAGGAATTATCCTCAACTATAGCTTAAGCACAACCGACTCAAGACCCACCAAAATATTTGGTAAAATTAAAGATTTGAAAATATCGACATGGCACAAGTTTGAACAATACCCCGAGGAGAACATATCGAGCTGTTTTAGAATGCAAAAACATTCTTATCAAATATCTACTTTCAAACAACTCTCCATTAAACCTTTTTTGCACCTCTTCATCATCAATTATACGTAACAAATGCATAGCGCTACATAATGCCATGGCTCCACGCTTACTCATCCAATTACCAAAACATGTATTCCATTCATTATTATCATCAATCAGTCGATAATTACTCTTAGCAACTGTTATTAGGTCATAAACTCTTTTAGGGTTGGGGGTAGTAGTAATGCTTTCTTCTGTACGAAAAACTGTATAAAGAACTTTTGGAACAACCACTACTTGTTTTGCAGCATAGTACAAACGTGGTGTAAACTCATTGTCTTCATGATAGATGTTTGGAAAAAAACAAAGACCATTATTTTTGAGGAACTGTAATCTCATAGCATAAAATACACCACAAGGTTCCAATGCACCACTTAGTACCAACTGTTTACCAGTATAAGTACCAGCAGGTATATTATTCCGGACATGATCAATTCCATTGGTTTCTGCATGTATTGTGATGACATCAGGTAATGTGTGCATTGCTTCTATCAAATACTTAACAGCCAGTGGAGATATGGTATCGTCTGCATCTATACACCATACATACTCCCCCAATGCGGCATTGATACCATTGTTCCTAGCCATAGATAGTCCTTGATTTTTTTGTGAGATAATGCGCAGCCTTTTATTTTGTCTTGCATACTCATTTAAGATTACAGCAGAGCCATCGTTAGAGCCATCGTTAACAGCGACAACCTCATAATCATTCTCAGCCACCTCCCGCTGGCTTAATGCCGCATTTAACATTCTTGACAAATATTGTTCTTTATTGTATACCGTTAAGATAAGAGACAATTTCATTGAAAAAACGTGATAATGAGATAATACTTACTACCAAATAACTCCTTTTTTTTCAGAAACAAAAATGAATTAGAATATGTCTGAAATATGATATTCAAAAATTCGAGACGAAAGTGGATTTGTAATCAAATCAAATACAAAGAAATACAAAAAAATAATCAGATTACTTAAGGTAACATGAAGTTTTATTTCTTTAAATATCGTTAATAAATTATAAAATAACAAGATGTAATAAGGTAGCATAAAATAATAATTCAACCTATGGATACTCATACTAACATCAAATAACGTGTTTAGCACAAAATAGATTAAAAACAATATACTTATACAAACCAATGATTGATCAAACAGTCTATTATTATCGACAACGCCTTTTTTATTAAACAAAAAAGACATAAAAAAACAAAAATCCATCTCTATGATTTTAAGAGGCCCATATCCACTCATCCCAGTAGAAGTAGTTTGATATTTACTATACAAGTTCAATTTTGTATTTTCTGAAAAATCGCCTTCGAAAATACTTGAACCTAAATTCTCGACCGAGAATCTGAGATCAAAAAAATATACAAGGTTACAAGTAAGAAAAACAATCAAAAAGGGTACAATGGAAATGTTTTTCTTTAATAGATAATTACCTACAAGATAAAGAATAGGTACTATTAACAATAATAAGGAACTTCTATGAAAGAAATAGCCTATCAAACAACAAACCACATACCTAACATAGCGCTTTTCTATAATATATGGTAAGGCATAAATGAAAATAGAAATAACAATACCTTGCCTGAGAGCACTAACCATTATTACAGGAAATAAAGAAAATAAAAAAATATACGAGATAGATATCATTTTGTATTGCATTCCAAGTCTCTTCAACCCACTTGTCAGCAACACTAATTCAATAGTTATGACTAGAAATTGGAAAAAATAATAAGAACGATTTACTAATTTTGATCCCAATAGTAGATACCTAAATCCCACCTCAATACGCTCTGAAGAATAACTCGAATCATATTTATGATTGGATATTGAATCAAACATATATTGATATGCTTCCATATCAGCAGTATCAATATACGAAAAGCCATAATACATTGATACTATTAGTAATGTAAAAAACAAATAGGCAATAGAATCTTTTTTCTGTGGATATGATATCAACAAAAAAAACATCAAAACAATATATATTATGTAGGTAATCATAAATAGGTCAATAATACTGGTGCGTAATTTTTAGATCTAAAATAAAGTTAGTTCTTTGACATTTTGTTTTGAATTCAAGTAGCCGAGTCTTTCATTTAATGGAGTGTGCAGTCCCTTCAAATCGGCTTTTTCGATCAAGGATACACTGATAAGTGTTGCTATTCCTGTGATGCTATAGTCACTTTGATAGAATTTCTTGGCCCAAGCCAACAAAAGGTATGCACAAATGACCACTCACAGATGAGTCTTTACAGCGTTCGGAGAGTAACCCATAGCTTTTTGATGACAATGTTCTGTTTTATTCATCGAAAAAATACCTCGATATTCCAGCAATGCCTGTATATATTGGCGATTTCAGGTTCCAATAGTCCAAAGTTGTTGGTTATAAAGTCTATTACTTCTTCCGTCTCTGGGTCAATTGCTCTCACGAATCTCAGCTCTCCCGGATATAGGTTCTTTGGGCTTTTTCTTGCGAGCGCTACAACATAATCTCCTACAATATTGTAATTAATCTCTTGGTTGGCCAGTTCTACTTTGAACATGATTTTTTGTTGAATATCGGCCGGACAACAAATACGCATTGGCGTGATTTATTCTCCACGAAGCCTCCAAATCAACGTATGCCTTGTCTGCAGCATACATGGCATACGGCCTGACCTTCAATTGCTATCGTGCCACCTATCAACGCTAATGTGAATCTGCAAAGGAATACTACCCCCGAAAATCAAGAAGTGTATGCATTTTCATACAACCTCGCTCATACTTTCCCAAAGCCTAAGCACAGAGCTCCAAGCTAACTAAAATTGTGGTTGAATCCAGTGCATGTAAACGGATATTGGTATTCACATCATCCAGTTTCCCGTCTACGCATAACGGCCTGATTGTCTTGATTAAAAATACCCAATCTCTTCATAGATACGGTAGCTACTTTTCTCGTTAGCTTTGGACAACGTAGGGTGATCCACGGTGTTTCCCAACCCATATGGAAAAGACAGGATTCATGAGCCTTTCGGTACAGACGGATGTCGCGTAATGAGGTACCTAAAGATAATTGACCGAATAGTAGATACTGAAATTGATTGTAACACGCCAAGGCATGTGCTCGGTAGTCGCCTCTGTATTCCCTAATCAATTTGCAGATGGTGGGCAACTTTATCAAGCAAATTATCTGTGTAAATATGTATCCGCCAGAATTCATCTCTTACTGATTAAACACCTGTAAGAAACGTAAGAATATCAAATCGTTTTGTTAACAAAACTATAAGTTGAAAACACTAGTGTCTCTTAATTATCGTTAAACTATTTTATAAATTGTTCATGCACATAGATTTGTTCGATAAAACTTGTGTCCGACATTTGAAATGTGTATATTGGTTCTCTTCACAAATAAGGAATCAATATGCATACAGGACACTACATCTTCACGCAAATCACCGTGTATTTGCCACAACGTCAGTTTAGGAGAATCGTCAAAAAGTATCCCGACAAGACAGAAGGATGGAACTTCAGCCACTGGAATCATCTGCTCGTGCTTATGTTCGGTCAACTCTTGGGATGTGGAAGTCTCCGAGAGCTCACAGATATAACTACAGCCCATGCTAAAAGGTCTTACAATCTTGGATTTGGAGCGACACCTGTTGTACGGAACACACTTTCCAAGGCAAATATGCTCCGAGAGCCTCGAATCTTCGAGGAGTTCGCGTTCTATATGGTATCGTTTGCCCAGCATCGGAGAGTCGCCAAAGAGTTTGAACTTCACGGACGATTCTATGCCGTTGATTCCACTATCATCAATCTCTGCATGTCTGTTTTCCGATGGGCTCTTTTCCGCAGTACAAAGTCGGGCATCAAAATACACACACAGATTGACATCATCACTGAGATCCCCGTATTCTACCGAATCACCAACGCCAAAGTTAGCGACTACAAGGCTATGGACTGGATTGACTATGAATCCAACGCCTGCTATATATTTGACCGTGGGTATTTCGACCTCGCAAGGCTCTTCAGAATACATCTCTGCGGAGCATTCTTCGTCATTCGGGAGAAAGGGAAACCAGTGTTCGAGGTTGTTGACGGTGAGGAAATGCTTGAAGGGAAGGATGGTGTACTCCTCGACCAGACAATCAGATTTACCAGGGAGCACAACGCGGGGAACTACCCGACAAAACTGCGCAGGATTGTCTATTATGCCGAAGACCTTGGACGTTCCTTTGTGTACTACACCAACAACTTCTACCTTGCCGCAAAAGACATCGCATTGCTTTATCGTTTTCGATGGCAGGTTGAGCTTTTTTTCAAGTGGATCAAGCAGCATCTCCGTGTCAAGCGTTTCTAGGGTGACAGCGAGAATGCCGTGCGTATACAGATTCACGTCGCCATTATCACCTACTGTCTTATTGCCATTATTGAGCACGACCTCAAGCTGGGCAGACCTGTCTTCGAAGTTATGCGCATACTGGGCAGCTCCTTGCTGGTTAAGGATGACCTCTTGGAACTTTTCAGACAGCGGCAGAACGATATGGTCAATAGTGGTCAACTGGAATTAAATCTTGATTATTAAAAAATTTAAGAGACGCTAGTGAGTTACTATATCAATATGCATATTCATATGACGACACTAACGATTTGACTTTCTTGCTTTTTTCAATGAATCCCAGAATGAGTCTTCAAATGGAAAACCAAATAAAGTCTTGATGAATAGGTGAAACTGCATTTTTAAATTGTCCATCAAACGCTGATGGGCCAATGAAGGCAAATATGAGAATCTCCATCTAGTTTTTCGATGATAATAAAAACGTTGAATCAATTGCTTATAAAAAGAGGAGTTATCAAAAGTGGGATACCTATATTTATTATTTGATAAAAACAATTTTGCCCTTTCTAAATCATTAAGTACAGATGATTTATCAAAGGAATATAAACATGAATAATTATCATTCATAATCCATTCTGATAGAGCTATAAACAAATCTGACTGTTTCTGTAGATTAAGCCTTTTCATTATTTTTTTATACTCATCGTCCCTACCATTTGAAACCACTTTTTCTAACAACATTGCGTAATCCAGAATACTTCTTATCTTAATTGGATCTGGTCCTGGATTAGTCAAATGGGCCAGATTATGTAATAGCGTATGAACTATATTACTCCAAAAAGGTAATACATAAAAACCATTCTCATTAATTTCTGAATGATATAATGTTGACTCAAGATATTTCTCTATTTCGATTTGCAAATCTGTACCAACATCTATTAACTTTTCATGACACTCTATATGAACTCCATCCAACCAAAATGTATAATGCTTACCAGAAAGTTCATATTTCCCTCCAGATAACAATTCTACACCTTCTATGCAGTTATCAAAAAAATAAATATCAATATCTGCAGCCGGTCTGTATTGCGGTTTAGGATATAGCGAAGACAATTCAATACCTTTCAACAGTAATACCTTAATATCTTTTTTATCACAGATTTCAATTATTTTTCCAAGTACACGTTGATGATGAAAATAACTATCCCAAATATCTTGTGCAGATAATCCCCAATTAATCCTTTGAATTCTGGTTGGTTGTTGTTCTTGAGGAATTTTGCAAATCCCATCCCATACCCAAGCAAGAAGCCCATGTTCAGCAGATATATCCATCAACTCATCCCAATCAATTCTACCATTTGCTAAAACCTTGGGAGTAAAATCAAATATTGATGCACGAACAGACTCCAACATCAATTCTATTATAGAATTATTATAATCATTAGGAGAATTGCACATAACATAAAAAAATTATATAGTGTAATTACGTTAACGATTATTTACAAAACAAAATCACTACTTAGTATAAAAAAGGAAGTGAGAACTACTAAGAAATGAGACTGGACACACTATAATTTCAGGAGGAGTTAAGAAAAAAAATGAACAACGTAAGGATCAAAAAAATGAAGGAACAGCGCTTCTTAATCATGTTTAAAGAGAATCGGTAATTAGTTGTCTCAATGGTGCATCTACAACTACATATCGAATACTAGCATGAAATACACATACATCAAAGTATCACTAAGAACCAAAACATATATAAAAAATCAAAACATTTATGGATATCACATAAAGCCATTGTAAATTAATCACTTACCACATCAATCATAAACTTTTTACCCAGGTACACATACCCCACTAATCGGTTTTCTAATCAAATACATCTTAAAATAATTCAAAAGTACCGAAGAGTGTATAATAAACATACCAACTCCCCTACCAAAACGCTTAAACAATCAAATCGTATTATTATTCACCTTTTGTTTGACAAGCCAACACTCCTTTTATGTGATTAATGATAAAAAAAGGAGTATATATTAATGCTGGAATTATATATTTAGGATGCCTCACTAAATCCTGACATACCGACACTGTATCATTATTGAATCCTTTCGAAAATAAATATGCAACTTGTATCTTAACGATGTGCCTATCAACACTGTTTCGAATTTCAGGAAAGTGTTGTTTCAAAGCATAGTGATGATTAATCCAACGATTATAACTTATACTAGTGGTACTTGCTCCGCCTATATGACGTCTATATACACAGAGTGGTCCGATATCGAAACAACCTATCTTACCATACAAAGAACACGATAGAAAAAGTGGCGTATCACCGAAAATAAAGCTATCATTTAGGACTGGCTTAACAATTGAAAGAAACATCACACTAGCAGTTGGTATTGTCCATTTGTCATATATTTCTTCCCCAGAATACTCTCTACATTCAAGTTTGAGCATACTTTTGATATCTGTAGTAGATGAATCCTCAGACAACACTTTTGCTCCATGAAAGCACATTGAAAAATCCGGATGTTCTTCCATAAACTCTACCTGCATCTGCAACTTATTTGGAACAATCCAATAATCATCTCCTTCACATAAAGCCACATATTTTGTATGACTCCACTCTTCAAAATAGGGTTTCTTTGACTTTTTGACACTATAATGGTTATATTTCAAATAATAAACAGCAAAGTAACAATTAATATTCGTCTTATGTTGGGCAAAAGTCAGAAAATAGTCATCGGTTTCCTCATTTCTGACAACAGAAGGATCCTCCAAGTTAAAATGTTCTTGCATATATTTTTTTATCACCTCCTGTTCACCATCTGTGCTACAATCATCTAAAATGGTACATACAAATGGGAAAGTGGTCTCCTGCATACAAAAACCATTCATGGCATTTTCAATATAAGTTGCATGATTATAAGTCAAGCAACTCACTCGAACCATATATCTGTGTTGTTGTTCCATAGTGCAATTATACTTAGTTGGTTCTGGTTTTTCCTATTCTCAATTTCTTGATAAAAACAATCGCTATCCCCTTCACTTCCAAATACTCCGGCAATTTCATTGTCTCGCAAACCAAAAAAAACACGCCAACGCCAACAACCACCTGCAAGGGCAAAACGACCCAAAAACTAAGCGGAAGGTATTTCAAGAAAAAGACGGAAAGAGCCACTACGGCAGCCACTCCGTATGAAGGAGCCACATCCTTAAGCTGCATCCATGAAGAATATCCAAGATCCTTGCCTGTGTAATAGCTGTTGAGGAAGAAAGTGATGAAGCCTAATATGACACTGCCCACAAGCATCCAATAAATGTCAACAAAGATTCCCAAGCAAAGCGGGCCAATGGCCAATACTTTTTTCAGAATCTCCAAATACAGAAAAATGTCAGTGCGACCCTGCACCTGAAGCATATTTAGATTGATGGCATGAAGTGGATACATAGACAAAGAAATACAGATAATTGGGAGAAAAGTAGCTGCCTGATGCCATTGCGGACCTATTAGGCAATAAATCAGGGGTTCCGCAACTGCTCCCATAGAAATCATACAAATCGCCGTGACGAACATCGTGGTTTTGATTATTTGGCGATATGCCATTATCATACGTTGCTTATCATCTTGCACCTGAGCCAGCACAGGATAACTCACCCGCTGCACGATTACGGTGATGTTGCTGGAAAAGATGCGTGCATATTCACCTGAACGGGTATACTGTCCCAGCGTAGCCGGGCTATAAAACTTTCCGACAACTGTTTTATACAACTCACCCCAAATATTGTTGAGCAATCCGCTAATCAACAACTTCCAACCAAACCCCCACATGTATTTAAGACTTACAAGACTGAATCTCTTCTTAGGCTTCCACCGGTTAAAAACCCAAAGGCAAACCGAGTATATCAATTGACGCGAAAGTTGTTGGGCGACAAGACTCCATACCCCGAAGCCCAAATATGCCATAACGATACCTATGATGCCACTGCTGGATGCCGATATGATACTGGCCTTGGTTTTTGTCTTGAAGTCGATGCAGCGCGTCAGTATGGTGTTCTGCACAATGGAAAGTGCCTGTATTATAAGTAACAATCCCATCACCCGCACCAACTCAACCAATTGTGGCCGCTCAAAAAACCGGGCTATCCATGGCGCACAAGTGAAAAGTAGTGCAAACATAGCCACACTGACTGCAAAGTTGAAGTAGAAGAGTGTACTGTAATCGTCATCAGTAACATTCTGTTTCCGAATGAGCGCATTGGAAAAGCCACTATCAACCACACCAAGCATAACAGTGGTAAATATAGTTACAATACCGATAAGACCATACTCTTCCGGCGAAAGCAGACGCGCAAGCACAAGGCCAACAATAAATGTCACACCATGTCCTAGAAATGCATCTGCCGCACTCCAAAAAGTTCCTTTTACAGTTTTATCTTTTAAATTTTGTGCGGGCATTTTTCAAATCATATTTCGATCATATCCTTCTTATTGTAATAATCCTCTATAACCTCAACGAAGGACATCGACACCTTATCGTCAATATATGAGTAATTTTTACCTCCTTGGATGGCCTTAATAAACGACACCAATTCATAACGAATACCTTCGCCATCAAGTTGATAGAAGTAACGCTTATTTTGTGCTGGGTCTTCACGACGAATTTCGAAATAATCCGTCTTCCACCACGGGGCTGGCACATAGATATATCCCGTAGTTCCGGATATAACCAATTCACCTTCGGTCTTTACACCCTTACCCACTTTAATTGAGGCAACAGCGTGAGGAAACACAAATGCTATTTTTGTGAAACTGTCATACATAATGCTTTCATCTTCAATATGAGATGTTATACACTTCTGCAAGTATTGAGTACCAAGTAACTGGAAAATTGGCAACATAGCGTTTGGTCCCCAACTACAAATGCTGTTCCATTTCTCTCTCAATTCTTCACTCGACAAATCATTATCCCTTAAGCTGGTACATGATGAGTCAATTGACATCACTTTGCCTATTCTACCACTCTTTACCAATAGCAACATACGATAATATGCTGTAGAATAAGCAGTGCGTATGGCATCCATCAGAATCAGTTTTTTTTCTTTGGCCAGCTTATTCAACTCTGTCCATTCATCAACCGACAAAGCTATAGGTGGTTCACAAAGCACATGTTTACCCGACTCTAATGCTTTCTTGATTTGTGTATAGTGATCTTGCGGTTTTGAAATAATATAGACTGCATCCACCGCTTTCAACAAAGCATCATAATCATCAGTTACACAAGGCAAGGCTTTAAGGGCATTAGATAAGCCTATACTTAAAGTTGGTGATGTGCATAGCCCCATAATCTTCACCCCGTTCACATAATGACTCTCTGTCTCAAACTTATTCAAGAAAGAAGACTCTCCCACCAAACCCAATCTCAACTCACGTTTCTCTGCCCTCAAATCTGAACTAGACACACCTGCGGTACGTTCTAGATAAACCACTTGACAATACTCCTTCAGATAGTCGAAATAGCCTTCCCAATCGCTGCCGATGGCAAAGATGTCAACACCATAACGCATGATATCGTCAATCTTTTGGCCTTCATATTCCTCAACAATCACCTCGTCAGCAATGCCAGTTGCCTTAACTGCTTCCATGCGTTCCATGAGGCTCTGCTGCACATTGATTTTGCCACGCGCACGGTCAAAGCCATCTGCTGTAACACCTACAATCAGGTAATCACCAAGAGCCTTTGCTCGTTCCAACAAACGCTGATGTCCGTAATGGAACAGGTCGTACGTTCCGTAGGTTATAACTTTCTTCATATTATATAAAATTCCTCTCCCTTAAGTCAAGGAATGCATCAATCAGTTTATCGTAGTCAGCCTCCGTGAGGCAACCTATATGTCCCACACGAAACACTGTGTCTTTCATATCACCACCATTGGGGCAAATCCACATGCCGTACTCATCTTTAATCTTCAAAAAGATTTCATTGGCAGACTGTGTGGTTGGATGCAATGGTGTCACAGCATTGCTCAAACTTTCACTTATAATCTCGAAAGGAAGGTCATGTTCCTTTATCTTGTTGCGGAAATAGTTTGCCAGTCGTGCAGTGCGTTCAATCTCTGCCTTGTCGCCACCTGCGGCATCAATCTCTTTCAGTCGCACATTAATTTGGCGAAGAACTCCTACAGCCGGTGTCCATGGTGTCTGCCCCCTTTCTTGGTTTTTCAAAGCAATTTTCAAATCAAAATATTGACAACAGCACTTTGTGTTTTCAATTCGTTTCAACGCAGAGGGAGATAAAACCACCACAGCAATACCAGGAGGACAAGCCAAAGCCTTCTGCGAACCCGTTATCATCACTCCAGCATCCAAAGCAGCCATATCAAATGGGTCACACAGGAATGTACTGATGGTATCAACAATCAAAAAGCAACCATTGCGTTTACAGAAGTCACTCACCAAATTGATGTCATAATGTACACCCGTTGAGGTTTCATGCTTCTGAAGAAGAAAGGTAGTGTATCCTTTACCTTCGTATGGAGCCAGGTGTTCTGGATTCAAAGTCTTTCCATGTTCCAACTTAATTTCAGAGAAAGGAATCTTATGGAGTGTAAGCAATTCCACAAAGCGTTCACCGAAACTACCACCGTTGATGACTAATGCCTTATCGTTTTTGTTCAGACAATTCATGATAGCCGTTTCCATGCCACCAGAACCCGAGCTTGTCAAAAACACCACCCGACTATTGTCAGTCGCATGAGCGAACTTCTTTATAAGCCGTTCGTTCTCAAGCATAAGTTGCGAAAATTCTGCTGTTCTAAAATAAGGCACCTGCTCGGCACCGACAGCCAGAACAGCATCGCTTGACATCACCGGACCAACAGTAAAATTAAGCATATTTTTTTCAACTATGTACTCTTAAATATTCAAGAATAGCTTCCCACACTCGCAAATATCAACAAAACCCATCTTATGATGAAATACTCGAGCACTTTCAGGGTAGTATACAGAAAATATTCTTTTGCCTTCACTTTTTAATCGGCTGCAAGAATAGTTATATAATCTACCAGCCAAGCCTTGACCACGATATTTTGGCGATGTAATGGTATATGCTATAGTACAAACATTTTTTATTTCCGCACCTGTACCGACGTGTGCTGCCACTTCATTGTTCTTGTGAAGCACATAACTTCTCACATAACCTTCGTTAAGCCTATCTTGCATTTGTTTCAAAAGATCTTCATAAATATACGATGCTCCAATATCTTCGTCTTCATACAATAATCTCGCCACTTCTGGAATATCTTTTTCTTTTGCTATTGACACTTCGTCATCCTCTATCCTATCTGCCGACCCCATCCACTCACCTATATGGCCAAATTCCGATCTATAACCGAGTTTAGACAATTCAGGTTCAATCTTTCTTATTGTTTCTGACATAGCATTAACCATTGTGGGCTTCACTTCTTTCACCAACTCGCATATTTCCGCTACATCAAAGTCGCTAGTTCTTGAAAAAACATGCAATGCTGTATGATAGGATAAGACAACCGACGTTATAACCCCATCTTTAGTTTGTATCCAAGTACGAGTCGTATCTGACAAGCAACCATATTTTATAACATCAAGATACAGATAGAGACACTTGGGATAATCCTCACCTATATAATTGAGGAGAGCTTCTTGTTGACTATTATTACATTGACTAATCATAAATTATCACTTTCACTCAATCCATATAATAAGTATATGGCCTGTCAGGGTCAAAAATAATCTGATCGTTTTTCTTACCACGTTCTTCAACAGGGGGGTACTTCATAAACTCACCATACTGGATTTCAAGCAGATTTTTGTAACCACCGGGGACAGGTACTTTTATGGTTTCAAAGGGCCACATAATTACCTTTTCAAAGTCCACAACGGGATAAATCGATTGCGCCTTCCTCAAAATAGTCATTACTGAAATGGCATAGTAGTCCGATCCGTGGTATTGTGGGTTGGATGCAATTCTGTGTATCTCCTCCCATTCATTCAGTGGATTGTCCGTTGGATATTTCGCAATCTTTTCAAATTGTGTCTCATCCAAGTTATCACAACCTCTTTTCATCCAACTCGAGCAACGCATGATGTGATCAGTGATTTTAGCTCTATCTTCATCAAATTTTAAGGGATCGCAATAGTCCAATGGGAAAATATCAATTGGAACACCTTTTTTGAATGGGTTGTTTTTAAATATTTTAGGAACAAACGAGGTTTCCAGATTCATAAGTACTATTGATGAATAATAGCAATTAGAGTCTGTGTATGGAGTTCTAAGAAAATAGGGGTATTCCAGTTCTTTAGGTGCTATCTCCATCAACTTGTTATAGTCTTCTCTTGGCATCGCCACATCCAAGTCATCATCCCAAGGTATAAACCCATTGTGACGTACTGCTCCCAATAACATACCACTGTTGGCATAGTATCGCAACCCATATTTATCGCATAGTTCCGCCAATGTCATAAATAAATCAAGTTGAATTGCCCAACTTTTTTTCATATAAGCCGGGATAAGATAATCACATCGTACCTCTTCCTTGAAGAAATCCTCTCCAAGGATTGCCCTCATATCGTGTTTCATTTTTGCTGCCATAGTATTCAATAATTAATAATTAAATGATTTCATTACCAACAAAATACTCTTTTTCTTCAGGATGTTCTCTGAAAAAACGATCTATATCCATTTGTTTTTCCCTGTTAAAAAGACGGCGATAACCAGACTTGATATATTTTGCAGGCATACCTCCTATTATGCATCCTTCGCCATATTGGGTAAAATCTTTATTAACAAAACTGCCACTTCCAACAATGCTTTTATTTGGAAGTATAGTCCCCTTGTTAAGGGTCACTCGATTTCCTATCCAACAACAATTACCGATAATAATTTCCCCACTACAAAGCGTAGTTTTACCTTTGTTGTCCACCAGGTAATGAAAATTACTATCCATTAATTGAACCTCCCAAGATGTTCTAAACCAGTCTCCAATTACTATTTTCTTCACACACCATATGCGTGAAAAATTATTAATATTAATATTGCTCCCAACCGTTAGCTCGCCAAACTCTCCAACATTATAAGCCCCCCCCCCTCGGAGATGAACACGATCACCAACTATCAATTTACCTGCAATCTTAAATCTTGTTGGAGGATGTTTTTGGGCTACTATTTCATTCGGAGTCTCTCCAATTATCAACATCCCGCGATGAATAGGTTGGGTAAAAGAAACTGTTCCTGTACAGTCTTTTATATTAACATTACGAAGAACTATGATGGGCAATTTCCAAGCATCTTTTGCTGAAAGCAACCGAAAATTGACTATAATAGTCTTCCAGATATTTGCACCTATCTTTAAAAACCATATTGGAAAAGGAAGTCGCTTAGCCATATTGCATTATATAAAAGCATTAGCTTTGTGAAAATAATTTACAAACTTACATTGTGGTTTTTCCATATCCATCAGCACAGCACCAAGCGACATACCTGTTCCAAAGGCGGCAAACATCACCTTCTTCGTCTTACCATCGGCAAACATTTCTTCATTATGCTCACAAATAGTCACAGGGATGGTTGCACTACTGGAGTTTCCATATTTAGGAACAATGTCGTTGAATAGCCTCTGTTCGGTCACCTCCAAACGTTGAGCAAGTTTCTTAAGTGTGAAACTGCTCGATTGGTGGCAGACAAAATAATCAATGTCATCCATTTTTTCACCGGATGAGGCAAGAAGCTCTTCCATCACCTCAGGTGTTTTATTGATAATGATATTAAATACCAAATCGCCCATCATCCTTAAATGCTGTTGTCCGCGCCAATTGCCAAACTCGTCTTCTGTCTCTATAGACGTTTCTGGCGTAATCGGCATCCGCGTACCACCAGCAGGAATATATACCGCAAAAGCATCTTTCCCATCGTTTTTCAAGGAGCACCACACAGGACGCTCGTCACATGTGTTCTCAATAAGACTAATTGTTACGGCATCGCCAGTGATAGGTCGGCTTGCACGGTCTCTTGTCGAAACGCGGAAAGAAAGCAGATCCCCAGCAATTAGCAAGACCTTCTTGTTTCGCATGGCATCCAATGTCATGAACGAATAAGTCAAACCCACAATGTACCCGTTACACCCTTGGGATATGTCAATGCAAACCACGTCCTCGTCAAAATCAAACTTGCCTTGAACAATGTTCGAGATAGGTGGAATGAAATGGTCAGGAGAAGTTGTTGTAACAATAATAGCGCCAATTTCGCTTTCTTTGAAGACCCCATCTTTCAACATCTGTTCAATGCCATGGATAGCATAGTCGCCCACGGTTTCTCCTTCCTGAGCCACCCTACGAGTCCCAAAGCCCATGACTTTCTTCAGCTTTTTCATCTGGGCTTCTGTGAACGAATAGTTCCCAATTTCGTCCATGAATTCCACTTCGTGAGTGGGTAGGACAGAATATACGGCACTAATTTTTTTACCCTTAAACTGTGTCAGCATAACTTACTTCCTGTTTTTTTCGATAGTTTTGCAAATAGCATCTATATCGCAAAAGTTCTCTGGCAGGACGTCAGCGCCACTGATAGCTACGCCCATTTCTGTCTCAATCGAGTCGATAAGACTCACCATATCAAACGAGTCAAGCATGCCTTCTTCAATAAAATTCACACCTTCCTGTGTAAAATCGAACTCAGGACGAAGTTCTGTCAAGATTTTGATTATCTGTTCTTTCATATTGCGTTAGTTTTAATTATATTGCATAACATAGTCATACATGTTCTCTTCAGCAAAGCCGTAATGGCGATATCGTTTTATGGCATTTTCGTTGGTGCGAATCACCCAGAAGAGCTGACGCTTGGTATCCCTGCCTTCTTCAAAGAATCTTCTCAAAAGTCGTGAACCCACCTTACGGTCCCGGAAATCGGGATGAGTGAACCAATAGCGCAGGTAGAGCGTAGTAGCATTTAGCTCGTAAACCAAGAACCCGGCCATTTTGCCCTGATCCTCACAAACGAGAACATGCCCCTGATGGGCATAGTCTATCAGTTCTTCATCGTATGGTATCTGCTCAGTCTTGGCATCGAAATGTTCGTGAAGCAGTTGACTAACCTGTATGATGTCTGTCTCTGTAGCTTTGCGAATGCTGGCATCGGCTAAGTATTCAAAAGGCTCGCCCATTCTTGTCATACGCACCAGCGAAGTGGCTTCTTTGCACCCTTTTTCCTTAAACAAATCAACCATAGGCTGGCACTGCACATCACGTCCCACGATATCGAACATCATTGTTATGGTTGAATGTTCAGCCATAAAAGACGAAAGATCGTTACTGAATTCGTCAAGTGTAGTGGAACAGTAGAATACGTTCCAAAACATTGGCGACTGCTTGATGATGAACAATGTGCCTCCCAAACGCTCAATGCAGCAATCTCCCTTTTCAATCCATAACCCATGCTTTACAGGGTCGAGAAAGAAGTTGGTAAGAAAGCCTTTGCGCAATGCCCGGATTTCAGCCGATTGCTGTTGCAGCTGCTCTATGGATTGAACTCGCTCCATTTATACCTCAACCAATTTGCTATAGTAAAGACGATCTATCTTACCGTTGGTGTTGCGTTTCAACTCTGGCAGATGATGATAGACAACCGGGATCATATACTTAGGCAAGGTGTTACCGATGGACTTGCGGAAGTCGGCAGCGGTGAGTTCGTTCTCTGCCTCATAGTAAATGGTTATCTCCTTGCGCTGGTGGTTATACACAACACAGCCATTCTTTACCAATTTGAGGGTGTTGATAATCACATGTTCAATCTCACCAAGCTCAATACGGTAACCCATGTGTTTGATAAGGCTATCCTTGCGGCCTTTGAACACAATCTCACCGCGGTCGTTGATAAACACCAAGTCTCCTGTGCGGTAGATAATCTCGGGATAGCTGTGGTTCAATGGGTTCTGTACAAAGGCGGCAGCTGTTTTCTCAGGGTTGTTATAATAGCCCATGGCCAAAGATGTGCCACGGATACAAAGCTCGCCCTCCTTGTAGGCCTCGGTGACGTTCTGGTTATTCTCGTCGAGAATCAGGATGTCGGTATTACGGAACGGTTTTCCAATTGGGATGGGTTCATCATCGGCAATCTCACGTTCTACGGTGTAATACACACAATCAAGCGTAATCTCAATCGGGCCGTAGAAGTTAGCAAAGGTGGTCTGCGGCAGACTATGACGCCAGATGTTGAACTGTTTGGTGGGGAACACCTCTCCCGCAAACCAGCAGAGACGCAATGAAGGTAGCGACACCTGCTGTAACAATCCCATATTGGCGATGTTTACCATAATGGTGGGCACCCAGAAAATATAACTGACATTGTGCTGCTGCATCAATTGAAGAATCTTCACTGGGAAGGCTGAATAAGTGTCGGGGATGACCACGATACTTGCACCCTTGCCCATGAGTAGGCACATCTCGTAACTCCAGATGTCGAATACCACAGGCGAGAGGGATCCAATGATGTCGTTCTCCGAGAAGCGATACTCATCGAAGGTCTGAGCCATAAAGTCGATAAAACTCTTATGGTTAAGTACCACCCCCTTGGGTGTACCCGTGCTTCCACTAGTGTTGATGATGCAATAGGGGTCGGTGTCAATCAAGTTGCTGATACGACTAAGCAGTTCCTCTTGTGTAGGCACTACGATATTGGCAGAAATCTCTTCCACATTAATGACCACCGTGTCATTAGTAGCAGCAATAGGTTCGATGATGCTTTTGAAGCGGCTATTGGTAATCACTGCAGCTGGTTTTACCAATGAGAAAATGTTTCCCAAACGCTCAGCAGGATTCTTCACGTCGAGGTTCATATAGGCGTTACCGCTATAAGTGATGGCCAAGTCAGCCTGCAAAGCCTCCACGCTCTTGGGCATAAACACCGCCACGGGGCGGTTCTTGCAATTGACGCTTTCGATAATCACACCTGCCGTTCGGCGAGCCAATACGTCAAGCTCCGCGAAGTTAACCTTACGCCCACCATCGATGATAGCATTACGCTCGTGATGCCGTTTGACTGTTTCAACGAAGTATTCGATCAGGTTTATTTTCATATACCTTGTTTTCTGTTTTTAATTCAACAAATAGCCTCCATCTATCACCATGTTTGTTCCAGTCACCCAAGAAGATGCATCTGACAACAGATAAATGGCACCATATGCAATGTCTTCGGGTTTACCATAGCGTTTCAACGGGTAGCTTTCAACCATTATATCTGTATGGTGGTTTTCTGCAAAAAGCTCATTAGTTAGATTCAAGATGTTTGTAGGAACTAGACCTGGATTAATAGCATTTATTCGAATGCCCTGTCCAGCCAATTCAAGAGCGGCTCCTTTGAGGAATCCGTTCAAGGCCGCTTTAGAGGCATTGTAAGAAACATCGCCCTTTGTTCCAACAAAAACACCAGAAATGGACTCAACCAACACCACCGAGGAACCTTTGTGGATTTTTTTCTTCTTCACAAGCGAGGAAGTAATCATAATCGGTGCAAAGGTGTTTACACTGAAAATGTCCTCGATGTCTTGACGCTTGAAATGCTTCACCGGACATACCTGCGGGATGCCAGCACATAGCACACATCCATCAAGTACTGGAAGCTCCGCCACCAAACGGTCTATTTCTTCCTGGCTCGCAATGTCGGCAATAATCATTTGGTGATGGTCACCCTCCATCATGGAAAGGGTTTCCTTGAGTCGTTCCTCATTACGAGCATTCAGAACCACTTTGGCACCCATCTTTGAACACTCGATGGCGATGCCCCTTCCTATGCCGGAAGAGGCACCTGTCACCAAAATTGTTTTGCCTTCAAGAGAGAACGGATTCATTATTTGCTCTCTATAAGGTTAGCAAGCTCTTGAATTGTGGTATTATTACGGAGGTCGGCACCGGTAATGGTCTTACCGTAAGCCTCATCCACCATCGAAATGATAGAAAGTGCGGTCAACGAATTCCACTCGTCAAGGGACTTGTAGTCGGTTTCAGGAGTAAAAACTTCCATCGGAGTTTCATCAAACTCGCCAGCAAAGTTTTCAATAAATTCTTTAATGTCCATTTTTCTGTTTTTTAAAATAATAAACTCATTTTGATTTATTGCTATTGTTTTACCACGGAATAATCCTTTACTTTGCCGTCATATGACGGGATATGCAGCAGCGAGCCCACCTTGGCGTGAGGTTTCATACGAGCCACAATCTTCTGAAGCGTGTCATCAGTACCTACTTCATAATAATCATTCACACCATCGGCATCCATATTATTGACCATATCGGTCCAAAGGACACTACTGGTGATATGCTCAATCAAGTTGGCACGCAACTCGTCGGGGTTGGTATGCGGTTTTGCATCAACACACTGATAGATGGGGATGCGAGGCGTTTTGAACTCCACGCCCTCAATAATGGCACCCAATTCCCTCTTTGCCTCATTCATAAAAGGTGAATGAAAAGAACCACCGATTGCCAGCGGCACAGCCTTTTTTGCACCTTCGGCCATAAATGCCTTACAAGCCATACGCACACCTTTCTTAGTGCCGGTGATAACCACTTGCCCAGGTCCATTATGGTTGGCGAAATAAATAGCCTCACCAGTCTCATCCCATATTTCCTTGATACGCTTAGCCACATATTCGTCAGAAAGGCCAATTACTGCACCCATACCCGTTTTGACAGAAGCAGTCTCGTAAGCTTTTTGCCCTATCAAAGCTCGATTCAACACTAACTTCAGTCCATCTTCCAAAGTGATAGCCCCTGCTATCACCAATGCAGCAAACTCACCAAGGGAATGACCAGCCACCACATCGGGAACAATTTCGTCTTGAGCCATAGCCAAAGCCACTTCGTAAATAAACACCGAGGGTTGTGTGTTACGGGTTTCCATCAGTTGCTCCTCTGTGCCGTTGAACATCACATCGGTGATTTTCCAACCAAGGAAATCGTCAGCACGGTCGAACAACTCTTTGGCTTTGGGTGAAAGGGCATACAAATCCTTGCCCATTCCTTCTTTCTGGCATCCTTGGCCAGGGAATATCAATGCGGTCTTCATCTGGTTTCTTTTCTGATTTTTCTTAATCTACGAATAACGGAAAGCATCTCATAATCTCCAGCTTCCTTATGAGCAAAATACTCATCTCTCAATATAGCAGCGCAACTCAAATCATAATAATGCCCGTTCTTATATGCTGCATCACGTTGTATGCCTTCATTTTGCATGAACATAAGTGGTTCTATCATATTACTCATCCTATGACCGACCAAAGAATGACCATAGACACGATGAAGATTCAAACGTTCAAAAGCATACTCGAACAAAAACAGTACTGTTTCAATCCATGCTGTTCTATCATTATAATTGGGATCTGCTATCATGATGGCCCCAGTTTCTGCAGAACTGTTAATGTAATGAATATTAATGAGGGATGCATACCCGATCAATTTACCTCTATCCTTAGCACAAATTGCCCAATAGGCATAGTAGGGATGATGATCTTTAATGCCATTCAACCAACGCTCATCATCCTCCATTGTGGTTTTTTTATTCAGACCAACAGTTAACTCATTGAGTTCATCACTATTTTTCCATTGATGCACATAGACCGCATCTTCTGGTTCAAAAGCCCTAAAAAATACAGTTCTTTCCATAATATATTACGCTATAGAGAAAATCTTCCTGTTTCTTTCTGATACAAGAAATAGCCTCTCCTATCAGCATTGCTCTTGACCTCCATTAGTGGCTCGTCTGAATACTCCCACTCAACAATCTCAGGCCATTTTTCATGATGTTTAATAATCTCACCAACCTCTGGAGCCAACTTGCTATAAAAATAGACTCCGCTATGCATTGGATTATGGAAAGTCGGCACTTCAAATTTGCCAACTGCCAACTTTATCGCACCTTCCACAAAGTCATAACCAGTAGAAAGTCTTACCAAATCAGATGTAATATAATCTCCACCCATACGTGCACCAGTCTCTATGATATAAAGCTGCCCTTTGCTGTTCAATTTGATTTCTGTATGGCTTGGAGAGTTGGTTATCTTCAAGGCTGTTAAAGCATTTTCTACCATCTTGCGTATAGAAGCATGTATCTCGTCTGGGATATCAGCTGGTTGATGATGCTGCATTTCCACAAAACGGGGTGCACCACTAGTTACCTTGTCGGTTATCTGCAAGAAATAGTGCTTGCCCTGATGGCTGATATATTCCACACTGAACTCGCGACCATCAACAAATTCTTCGATGATGGCTTTTGATGTGCGTGAGAACGATATGGCATAGTTATACGCTTCGTTCAACGTATCTGGGCTTTCAACTTTACAAATGCCTTGACTGCCACCGCTATCAACCGGCTTGACAATAACAGGAAAACGGCAACGAACTTTCGACAAATCGGCTTCATTTTCGACAAGATAATATTTCGGCACAGGAATGCCAGATTTCTCCAATGCCTGACGTTGAGCGAACTTACTTTGTGTTAGAAGTAGACTCTCCTCCGAATTGCTGACAAGACCCATTTGCTGAGCTACATAAACAACCGTTGGCAAAGCCGACTCCAATGAAAAAGATGTAATGCCATCTATCCTCTCATTGCGGCACACTTCAAGCACTTTGTGCTTCTCGGCAAAAGAGATTGGGTAAAACTTATCGCTATATTCTTTGCAAACAGCCCCCTTCTCCCATGCTATACAGATAATCTCGTAACCCAATTTCTTTGCTTGCCGATAAAAGGGGATTAAAGGTTCGTTGGCTCCAATAACAGCTATTTTTTCTCTCATAGCTAATAGTTATTTATTACTTCAACAGCCCTACACATATCATTTTCATCGTAACGCTGGTCACAAGGGATGGCTAATATATGTTCGTAGATATATCTAACCTCGTCATCAATCAACACGCTTTCATCTTCAACTGGCCAAATCACTGGGGTATAAATGGAATCCTGAGCAAGAATGGATTGCAACGCTGGCCTATTCTGAACAAAAATGGTAAAATAAAGAGGAGCCGTGGTCACATCAGACATGTTTTTACAAACCTTCTTTATTTTTTCACATTCTTGAATGTTTTTGAATAGATATGTGTAGTTATCAAACCTACTTCTCTGATTCTTTTCAAGATCTTCCTTTGCAAGAAGATTGTATGCCACTTGCGACATTTTGTGAGGTGCAATATTGCTATCAGCAATATGGTCAGCAGATTTGCTCAACCGTATTGAAATAGCTTTTGTGCGTTGTTCCTCATTGCCAAAATACTGGCCGCGAAGATACATAGCTGCTATTTCCCTTTCTGTAAACTCGTCATTCTCTGCCTCAGGCAGTGTGATGTGCACAGAATCAGTATTGTTTATCAAGTATCCTCCATCAGGGATAGGCATCCACTTGCGGTAGCTAGCAACAATAAACGAGGCAAATGGATAATGCTTTGTGGAGAAAAGGCATTGGGTCAAGTCTAATACAATATTAACACCCTTTTTTTTGATTACATTTAAAGCAGCAATCTCTTCCTCATCCAAGTCCATGCCAAAATAGGGATGAACCACCAGTAGCGATGGGTTATGCTTAACAATGGCATTTTCCAAACTCCTCAAATCAATGCGTAAACTCCTCTTAATGGAATAATAATCACATTGCCAACCAGCCTCTTCAAATGGGGTGATAACCGTTTGGCAAGTGTAAGCTGGTAACAGAACTTTTTTCTCCAAGTTGTCTAAGGAGCGGGCAATATCGCACAAAGCTTCACGACAAAGGGAATAATGAATCCTGTCGCCAGTATATTGCAGCTGCTCAGATTCGGCCTGACTAATTACTTCATCAGGCAAAGGGAAAATGCTTCCTATTTCTTTTCTCATTTCACAACTTTCACAACTACTTTTAACCAATCACGTTGTTTGGTAATCGCTTTTTCAAGTTCTTCTGATGATTGGAATTTCAAGAAAGAAAAAACTTACTTAACCAGCAAATCTCTTATCAAATCACATGAGATAAACAGTGACAGAAGTCCTGAAACGATGACAGAAACCGTCCATGCCACAATTTTCAATATTCGTTTTGTTGTAAAATGCACACGTGCCCACTTAACATCCTCTGCGCAAGCCTTTAGCAAATTCTCCAATTCAACATATTTGTTGTATGCTGTATCGTATAACTGTAAGGCCTGCGTGCTATCTGTGCTTTCGGCCAATTTTGCTTGCTTGACCGTATCCGCCGCTTCACGTTTCAGTTGCTTGTATTTCGGATAAAACTCACCATTGTCCAAAACCTTCAGGTCAACATTCTGCGTTTGCCTCTCAAAAATCTCCACATTCTTAAAAAGCAGTATATTGAGGCATTTGAAACAATCCAAAGTGATTCTAACGATATGACGGCTTGCCTTTTGCAACTCGTCTTTCATTTTCTCGTCCGAGATACCAGAAAAATAACATCTTGCTATATGGTCAGTAAATGCACGAATCTCATTGAACAAAGGTTGAGGCATCGTTTCGCTGCGAGCCTCAATTTCAGCAATGAGTGGTTTTATGACTTCGTTGTACTGGGCAAATAGTTCGTTTGATTTGGCTTCAAATAAAGGGTTCATCATTCGATTTTCTCAATTTCTCTATCAATCCATTCGCGAGTCAGCAATCTGTTGAAGAAAGTATATAATGAGCCTCTGCCTATCAGTCTTCCAATTACGGTGGACAAACGAAGTTTTTTTCCTATGTTTTTCTCGATATGACCGTCCAACGACACAGCATCCATTTCCATAATGTCATCAAAAGATGACAACCGTAAATTTCTTACGATGTTGTTCTTAGTGGTATCACTCAAAGTAAATATTTTTCGTGTCATTTTTTCTTCTTTTTTCGAAGGTTGCCTAAAGTACTATAAGTCTCAATTAGCAGTATTATCTTATCGAATTTCAACCCTCAACCATGAACGAACATCAGTGATTGCCTTTTCCAATTGTTCTTTTTCCTTAAACCTCAGAACCAATGTACCAATGGCATCATTAGCTCCTTCGAAAGACTTAACCTTATCACCTTTGTTCACCCACAAGTCTTCTTCTATAACCTCAGCAGGCAGATCCTTGCTGATTTCCAGATGGTCGAACACACCAGACCTGTCAGCATGGAGGATAATCTCTGCCCAGTGGCCATTATACGGCTTTTGCTCGATGGCAGGCACACTGTCGCCCACAATATAACGTGTCATAGCAGTAATCATATCCACTCCCGTGGCATAACGCAACATCTCGCACAAACGATTACCACCGCCACGAGGGGTTAGCTCCATAATATAAGGCTTGCCGTTGGTGCCAATGCGTGTCTCGATGTTATAAACGTTAGTCTTCATCCCCAACAGGGTGATGAGACGCTGTATCTCACCAGTCAAGTAAGCCTCTTGTTCTTTTGTGAATGTAGACGGCCACGAATAGGCCGCAGGAGTGTATGGGTTTGCAGCGTTGGTGTCAAACCGCTGGGCACAGAAACTCACAAATTTCAACTTGCCATCTACGGAGAAACTGTCAGTATCGGACGAGCATCCCGCCTTCTCAATGAAATCCTCAATGATAATGTGTCCAGACAAGGACTTGTCGAAAGCATATTCCACAGCTGCCTTCAGCTGTTCTGCATTATCCACACGCGTCACTCCCTTGCTGCCTGCTGCATCCGTTGGCTTCACGATGACTGGGTATTCCCATTGTTCCGCATCTGACAAAGCGGCCTCCACCTTGGAATACCCCTTTGCTTTGGGCACATTGAAGCCATTTTCTGTGAGAAAAGCACGGAACTTATCCTTATTCTGAAGTATCTCAACACTTTCGAATGGACCAAACGAGGGCAAGCCCATCTGGGTCTGTACATAGCTGGCCGATACCACACCCGGATCAACCCCGAATGACATGATGCCGTCAATATGATTCTCTCGGGCAACCTGCAACACAGCCTCTTTGTCAATGATACTCACATTGACATACTCGTCACTGTATTTGTGAGCGATATTATCCGGCAGATAATCTGCAGTAATCACATAATACCCTTGCTCATGGGCAGCTTTGATGACAGGCAGCAGATAGCGTATGCCTCCGAGGAGCATTAGCTTTTTCATAATGGTTAGCGATTTATGATAAGGCCAAGTATGCGCTCTATATCAGCATCCGTGAGCTCATGATGCATAGGCAGGCAGATAACCTCGTTGGCCACTTTGGTGGCTACCGGAAGATTCTCTGCGCCAGCACTTGGCAGACTGCGATAGGTACTGAAGGTGCTGATTAAAGGATAGAAATAACGTCGTCCCAGCACACCGTTTGCCTTCATCTTGAAATATAGCTCATCACGGGTCATGCCATATTCTTCAGCATTGATGAAGATGGGGAAATAGCTGTAGTTATGACGCACGCCAGGCATATCATCGAAGAAACGAATGCCGGGGACATTGCGCAGGGCTTCGCGATACTTGATAGCCACCTGATGACGTTTCTCGATGGCGGCATCCACCTGCTTGAGGTTCAGCAGACCATAGGCCGCACGAACCTCGTCCATCTTGCTGTTGATGCCAGGAGCCACAACCTCTGTTTCTCCAGCAAAGCCGAAGTTTTTCAAATAGTCAATGCGCTTCTTGGTCTGCTCGTCGTGCATCACCAAGGCACCACCTTCAAGGGTGTTGAAGACCTTGGTAGCATGGAAACTGAGGGTGGACATATCGCCACGGTTCAGCACGCTCTCGCCATTCACCTCCACCCCGAAGGCGTGGGCTGCATCGTAGATGACCTTCAGGCCATACTTTTCGGCAATGGCCTGGATGGCATCCATATTCACCGGCTTGCCATAGCAGTGCACAGGCATGATGGCTGTTGTCTTGGGCGTAATGGCAGCCTCGATCTTCTCTGGGTCCATGCCACAGGTAGTTTCTTCAATATCTACAAAAACTGGTTTGCATCCGTTCCACCAGATACTATGTGTGGTAGCCACAAAACTATAGGGAGTGGTTATTACCTCTCCGGTTATACGTAGTGCCTGCAAGGCAGTCAGTAGTGGCAATGTTCCATTGGTAAAAAGACTAATATACGGCACTTTCAAATACTCGCACAAAGCCCTTTCTAATTGCTGGTGGAATTGGCCATTATTGGTAACCCATTTGCTTCCCCAAATCTTTTGGAGCATTAGCTCAAACTCTTCCATATTAGGAAGCAGAGGGGATGTTACGGTGATAGCATTCATATCTTCATCTATCTCTTATCTCTATACATATCTTCATAATAACGCTGATAATCTCCGCTGGTGACGTTGTCCATCCATTCTTGGTTGTCCAAATACCATTTCACCGTCAGCTCGATGCCTTCCTCAAACTGTAGGCTGGGCTCCCAGCCGAGTTCTTTTTGCAGTTTGGTGCTGTCTATGGCGTAGCGCATATCGTGCCCAGCGCGGTCGGTGACATAGGTGATGAGGTCCATGTCCTCGCCCTCCTTGCGGCCCAGCTGGCGGCCGACGGCGTTGACCAGCACTTTGATGATGTCGATGTTCTTCCACTCGTTGAAGCCACCAATGTTGTAGGTCTCGGCCGTCTTGCCGTTATGGAAAATAGTGTCAATGGCGCGGGCATGGTCCACCACATAGAGCCAGTCGCGCACATTCTCACCCTTGCCGTAGACAGGAAGTGGCTTGCGGTGGCGGATGTTGTTGATAAAGAGGGGTATCAGTTTCTCTGGAAATTGGTAGGGACCATAGTTGTTGGAGCAGTTGGTGACAATAGTGGGCATTCCGTAGGTGTCGTGAAACGCACGCACAAAGTGGTCGCTGGAGGCCTTGGCGGCACTGTAGGGACTATGGGGCTGATATTTCAGATCTTCGGTGAAGAATAGTTCGCCATAGGCCAGATGATGCTTGCCGCTGGAGGCCTTGGTGCTGAAAGGAGGCTCGATGCCGTTGGGATGGGTCATCTCCAGGGCACCGTACACCTCATCGGTGCTGATGTGGTAGAACCGTTTGCCCTCCCACTTCTCGGGCAACGACTCCCAGTAGAGCTTAGCGGCCTGTAACATCGAGAGGGTGCCCATCACGTTGGTCTGGGCAAAGGTGAAGGGGTCTTTGATGCTGCGGTCCACGTGGCTCTCGGCGGCCAAGTGGATGATTCCGTCGACATGCTCGTCCTGCATCAATTTGTAAACGCTATCGAAGTCGCAGATGTCCATCTTGACGAACTTATAGTTGGGCCTGTCCTCAATATCTTTCAGATTGGCCAGGTTGCCGGCATAAGTCAGTTTGTCGAGATTGATGATTTTGTATTGCGGATATTTGTTGACAAACAAGCGCACAACATGGCTCCCGATGAACCCGGCACCGCCAGTGATGATGATGTTTCTTTTCATATAAAAATCATTTGTTATGGACCATGTCTGGATGGAGAAATGTATCCGAATTAACCTCTTCCTTGCATTCTTCTATCACTTTCAAAAGATATTGGCCATACTGGTTCTTAAGCATCGGCTGAGCTATCTCACGCATACGTTCTTCAGTTATCCACCCATTACGGTAAGCTATTCCTTCCAAGCAGGCGACCTTCAATCCCTGGCGTTTTTCTATCACCTCTACGAACGTGCTTGCCTCTGCCAACGAATCGTGCGTGCCAGTATCCAGCCATGCAAACCCTCGACCAAAGACTTGGACTTTCAGTTCGCCATCCTCAAGAAAACGCTGATTAACGGTTGTGATTTCCAACTCACCGCGTGCAGAAGGTCTGATAGTCTTTGCCACATTGACTACCTTGTTGGGATAGAAATAAAGGCCCACTACGGCATAATTGCTTTTAGGTAACTTGGGTTTCTCTTCTATGCTGAGACAATTGCCTTGCTTGTCAAACTCAGCCACACCATAACGCTCAGGGTCACTGACCCAGTAGCCAAATACGGTCGCTTTATGATTATCTTCGGCATCTTTTACAGCATTACGGAGAAGGGTTGTGAAGCCACTTCCATAGAAAATGTTATCACCAAGCACAAGACATGCACAATCGCCACCAATAAATTTCTCTCCAATAATGAAAGCCTGGGCTAAGCCGTCTGGAGATGGTTGCTCTGCGTACTCGAAATGAACACCATAATCTGAGCCATCACCTAACAAGCGTTTGAAACCAGGAAGGTCGTAAGGAGTGGAGATAATCAGAATATCCCTAATACCAGCTAGCATTAATGCACTAATAGGATAATAAACCATCGGCTTGTCATAGATGGGCAATAATTGTTTGCTCACACCCTTTGTAATCGGGTAAAGCCGCGTACCGGAGCCTCCGGCGAGTACTATTCCTTTCATAATTATCAAATTATATGTTCTGGCAGGCAGTATCTAACTGTAAACTTTCGTTCAACCTAAACTGCCATCAATCCATTTTTTTACAGTCTACCGTCAACAATATTCCGGTCAAGCGTACACTTCACGTCAAAGATGACATGATTCTCTTTCAGCAGCTCAAGAACATTCAGTCCGTCGAACTTCTTATGCGCCACTGCAGCTATGCAAGCATCAAACTTCTCTGTTGGCAGTTCGTTCACCACTTTAATACCATATTCATGTTCCACAATGGCAGGATTGGCCCAAGGGTCATAAAAAGTGATATTGAGGTTGTATTCCTTTAGTGCCTTGAAGATGTCGATGACTTTGGTATTACGCACATCGGGGCAGTTTTCCTTGAAGGTGAAGCCGAGAATGAGGATGTTGCCGTTCAAGACTTGGATGCCTTTCTTCAGCATCAGCTTGATGGTCTCGGTGGCGACGTACTCACCCATTCCGTCGTTCATACGCCGACCGGCCAAGATAATCTCAGGGTTATAGCCATAACGTTTAGCACACTGAGCCAGAAAATAGGGGATCAACACCTATACAGTGCCCACCCACCAAACCTGGACGGAAAGGAAGGAAATTCCACTTGGTGCCGGCTGCCTCCAACACGTCGAGGGTATCGATACCCATCTTGTTGAAAATCTTTGAAAGCTCGTTCACAAAAGCAATGTTGATGTCACGCTGGCTGTTCTCTATCACTTTAGCTGCCTCTGCCACCTTCATGGTTGGGGCAAGATGTGTGCCAGCAGTGATGACACTGGCAATCCGTGGAGATTAGGTAATTTATTTGATTACATTATAACTATTCTTATATCGTTTACACCCAATTACACTAACCATCCAACAGGATTGTCAAGCAGTTTCGTAGTTGGTCGGGGCAGATATGACAACATAATCGGCATCTTTATACCCATTCTGCCAATCCATAATGGCTCGCAGGTCCAAAGAGATTGTCTTCAGGTCAGCGACATTGCCTTGACGCCATTTCTTGATGTCATCATCTTTCTCAGCCTTAAAGCCTGCTAAGTAAGCTTCGATATAGTCATCCTGGATGGGACTCTGTTCGTTATTAACCATATCAACGCGATCTTTCACTATGTCAACAGATGTGACCTCATTGTGCTGTGCCAACAAAGTGGCAATACTTAAACCGACATATCCGGTAACTGCAACTGTTATCTTCATAATGTATGGAGAATAAGAAAGGATGATTATAATTTAGATTTTATTAGCTGCTCTGACCCAAATTCGATATATATTTCGCAATGTTAGTGCAATTGATACTGTAGAAGTAACATATTTCGGCCAATTCTCGTCGCGGTGCATGTGGCGTTTCTTGACTTCGCTGGGTTCGACATAGACTACGTCATTAGATTGGAGGTAGTAGACCTCTGAGTCGAAGAGGGTCTTCTTGGTCAGGTCGATATTGATGGGAGTGGCAACACCGTTCTTCTCGCGCATGACGGTGACGTTCTCTCGTTTCCCATCGATGGTCAAATCGCCACACATGGCAATGGCTTCCAGTATGGTGAGGCGGTCCCCTGTGATATGGAGTTCCTGGGGCCTAGACACCTCGCCAATGACCGTGACACGGAAATTCATTGGGGTGACTGTGACGACTGGGTCGTTTATGTAACCTCCGTCTATCAACATATTCTGGATTCTGCGAGACAGGCTGTCTTGCGTAAGGCCTGCCACCACCATCTTTCCCAATATCGGAAAAACAATGGTTCCCGCTTCATCAACCAAATAACCTGGAATCTGAGAAGAATTGCTTTGTTGAAAGGTCTCAGACATTTTATTGCTTCGATTTGTCCCTCCAACAGAATTCAAATGGGTGATTTCCGCGGCGATAGAATGGGTCTCCTGATTAAAAGGAACTGCTATTTCTGGGGCCTGGCTGTAAACATAAATATACAGCTGGTCACCAGGATGGATTGTAGTGTTGTACGTACTCAAAACGGCCTGAACACTATCGCGTTCGGCATCACTAAAATACGCCAACTCCTGACTGCTATGGCAAGCGGCCAGCAGCGAGAGTGCAC
>Ga0247609_10001231_pt1 | contig 31461 bp, 23 predicted proteins | sample 172DNAGHGlowgp2_FD_193487 | JGI IMG/M metagenome (GOLD analysis project Ga0247609, IMG submission 193487) | Sheep rumen microbial communities from Palmerston North, Manawatu-Wanganui, New Zealand - 1728 DNA GHGlow gp2 | ecosystem: Host-associated > Mammals > Digestive system > Stomach > Rumen ... | reverse complement strand
CTTTGGTCATAACGCCGACTTCTTTTTTGGTCAAACCCAATTTGTCAGCATTTGCAACATCGTTTTCCATTTTTTTCAAACGACGAATGGATTGCGAAACCGTTGTCCAGTTTGTCAGCATACCGCCCAACCAACGATTATTTACATAATATTGACCGCAACGTTCCGCCGCGTCTTTGACAATATCCTTGGCTTGGTGCTTGGTTGCAACGAACAAGATTTTACCACCGGCGGCGGCGACAGCCTCCAACGCGACCAATGCACGATACAACAACGGTGCAGTTTTGTTCAAATTGATAATGTGAATTTTATCTTTGACGCCATAAACGTATGGAGTCATCAAAGGGTTCCAACGACGGGTGTGGTGTCCAAAATGAACGCCAGCCTCCATCAATTGTTTCATAGTAAATGTAGGCAATGCCATAATTTTATCCTTTTTTCTGTTAATTCCTCGTTCCCATGGATTTAGCCAAAAACAGCGATTTTTGGACAGAATCAACCATGAAAACTGTGTTCTTCGTCAAACGACGTGCCCTGATTTTGACACAAAAATATTGAAATTGCAAGGATTTTTTATCCTTTTATCTTTTGTTTTGTTGTGTTTCAGCAATTTTCTTCACAACGATTTCATATCCGTTTATTTGTAAAGGATTATTAACAAAAACAGATAAATCTGAGGTTTTTAAAACATCAAACAATTTGGCATCAAATACTGCATTGCGAAAATCTTCCTCTAAGCAAAGCTCTGCCATGCAAACATAAAGACAGTTTTCTGCACAAAAGTCATTATCTGATTCAAATTTATTAAAAAACACCCACGAACCAATATGTCCACTGGTAAATTTTACACGACACCATGCATTTGGCCCAGTTTCCGCAGACGGATTTCCTGCCTTTGCATACACACCACAGGTTTTAGATGATAACACATGTATTTCCATAACATTCGGATAACGTGCCTGAATAGCACAAAAGCTTTCACACTCCCAAGAAACAGACCCCATTTTTACCCCGCGATAATATGTTGCAGTTTTTCCCCCAACAAAAACCCCATCTTTGTTAATAGTAATGTATTGTGTATTTGGTATATCTGTCATTTTATGAACCTTTTATCTTGTGTTTTGTTTCGACAATTTTTTTCAACCAAAAATCTATACCAGTTTAATTGCGCAGTTTTGTCTCAACCAACTTTGATAAATCGACACCTTTTAATTTTGGATTTTTTAATTCGGCCCCGTTTTTTTCTTCTGATTTAATATTTTGCCACCTATCAAATACCAATGAACGAAATGACTCGTACCTGCAAACTGAGGATACGCAGTTGTATGCACAGAGGTGTGCACAAATGGCCACAGAACCGTACGTGCGGGCGAGTAACCACGAAGCTGTTTCTCCATCATTAAACTTTACCCGACACCATGCATTTGGACCATGTTTTTCATGGGAAGGATTACCCTTTTTAAGGTTTTCGCCATACGTCTCAGACGACAACACGTGTAATTCCGCAACATCTGGATTTAATTTTTGAATGTCTGCAAAATATTTACGCACATAATCTATCCAACCAATTTGTTCACCAAGATATTCTGTTGCAGGCTTACCACCAACAAAAACACCATCTTTGTTAATTGTAATATATTCTGTATTTGGAATATCTGTCATTTTATTTTCCTTTTATCTTTTGTTTTGTGCGACACTGTCCATTAACATTTTGTTTTTAACAGAATCGAATTTGAATTTTTCTTGTGCAATATGTAAATCACGCTTTTCAACACTCGCAGCATTATTATCATCATTCAACACTTTATAATAATTATAATTGTCATAACCTATGCGTTTGCGCACATTGATAGTATCCCCGGCATGCAGATATTGAAAACGGTTGTCTAATTTATTTGTAAAAAATATTCTTTCATTGCCGTCTTTGACATCTTTGACAACGATTTTGTTTTTTCCAGGCACCACAACAACATTTTTCTTGTATTCAACCAAATCACATCCGGCAAACAATAAACACGCAATAATTGGATATAACACATTTAATTTCAGATTTGATTTTTTTTCGGTTTTTCTTGTCATATTTAACCCCCAATATATATTTCAAATTCACTTTACACGAAAACCACATATTGTCAATAAAAAACATCCAAAACCAACGGAGTTTATGCGGTTTTATCAACCAGATAAAATGTAATAAAAAACGGCGCAGATGCGCCGTTATAACCAATTTATTGCAACGATTCTGCGCGTTTCAAATTAAATTTATTTATATAGTTAAACGACAAACCAACGGTCATATTGGAACCATAATGTTCTGCGGCACGCGCCTTGGCACGACGATAATTAACATATGGGCCAAATGTAAAATCACCCCACAGATTTGTATCCAAACGCGCATTAACCAACAAATCACGTTCAAAATCAGTCGGCACATATTGTGAATAATTCAAATATTCACGATAATATCCATCACTGTTGAAACGCACACCTTCGCGGATTTCATATTCTGCGCGCCAACCGGCCTCTAATGCAAATTTACTAACTGGGTCGTCCATATATGTAAAATCATTTTCATAAACCGCGGTGGTATATAGAGTTTTAAATACCTCATGGTCAAACAATGCAATACCGGCACTGGGGCGCAACACACGACGACGTTTTGGGGCCCCCACAAATTCGGTTTCATACTCTGTTCGCATGATTGGGCCCAATTTCACATTTTCCCAATCCCAAACCGCATAAGACAAATCAGATGTGAATAAAATTTTATCAGCCTTTTCGTCGGTTGTCGATGGTGCATTATATGGTTTCAATGTTGTTTTTCCATAATCCATATACAACGAATTATCCCAACGCAATCTGTCAAAACCATATTCCAATGCTGTATCAAAAACACCAACAAAAGAATCTTGACCGCTGGCTGTAAATGCCGCAACCGGCGAATTAGAATATTCTTCGGCATGACCAATTTGTGTTTTGGTCCAATCAATACCAATACGACGAATATTCAAATCAAATTTAGATTCATGTGGTGTTTCCAATGCAAACGATGCAAATGGTAATAAACATAAAACAGCAGTTAAAATTTTTTTCATATCCTATCCTTTATTGAAAATATTCACAAATCAAGAGACAGGACAAAGCTAAAAAAAATAAAAAATTATTTCAACAAAAACTTAACGCCAAATTCTGTATCCACCGGTCACAGATTGCACACCCCAACCATTTTCGCGCAATGCACGTATCAGTTTTGATGCATCTTTATCAACAACAACAAACGAAACGTTATTCCCAGTAATCTTGGTCGTTGCCAAATCCAAACCGGCATTACGCACCGCCGCATTTAAATCCGCCCAGTCCGTCATTGGCCGCAACAAAGTAATATTAAACACGACATGGTTTTCCACCGGTATAACCGCATTTGACGACGGCAACCAATTTTGAACAGAATATTTTTCCATAAAAGACCGCGCGGCATCACCATCAATTACAAAAGAAATATTCGCAGTATATGTTGTATCAGACACGCGTTCGCTATCAATACTGGACGAAGAAATCATATTCATCAATTCTTCATTTGAACTGTTTTGCACCGCCGCAGACAACTGTTCTGGATTGGCATAATTTTTTAATTCACGAACAATCACATCGCGACGCGCAGAATTAAAAGCCTTGCTCTTTGCCGCCGCAGCCGTATCCGCCGTCACATTAACAGATGTTGTCCCAGTAATTTCAACCGCATTGACTGATGACACAGCCAACATACTCACAGCAAACGCGCAAATCCATTTATTCAAACGCATATTTTTCAAACCTTAAAACTTTGCCAAAATACCAATACGCACACCTAATGATTTATACACAGATTCGATTTCATCTGCAACTGTTTGTGACCAACCGCCCGCAGCCAAAGAATTTATATCGGCAATCACACCCAAATTACTTTCATATACCGCCTTGTCTTCGGTCAAATCACGACCAGAGACCGCGGTCCAATTCAAATAATTTGAACCACCATAAACACCTTCCAGATACGTATTTGTCGTTGTGGCCGGTGTTAAATAATTAGATGTATAATATCCTTGATTCAAGAACGATGTCGCATCAGCCTTGCCAATATGATAATAATCAAATGTCACACCAACACTCAACATCACAGAATTTGTTATTGAATGCATCCAATTTGTCAAGAACCCAAAATGATACGCATCACCAAAACCACCCTTGTCTTCCAAACTTTTTGGGTGTTGCCAGTCTGGACGATATGGTTGATCGGCGGTTGCGGTATATGTTGGCAAACCAAATTCCAAACGCGCGTTAATCGCATCATCTGCCGAAAAATCATATTCCATATCCAATGCCAAATAAGGTCCAGTCCATTCAACCTCATAAGAATGACTCACACCGTCTTGGTAATAATAATATGTATTTTCTGTTTCGACATATAAATTACCACTGGTGACAGATGGCACCTTGATATAACTGTATGTATCAATAATACCATCACCGTTCAAATCCGTTCCATCAATTGTTCCCAACAAAGGCGAATTATTATCATCAACAAAAACCAAGAAAGGCAAACACTGGGTTTCACCACCCGCAGATTGACAATAATTTGTTGCACCATTTGCTGTATCCAAAGACATTCCATAATTACGTTTGGTATCCAATTTATATTTAAACAAACGATATCCAACCGATGGTGTCATGCGAAAGCCGCCAATTTTCCACATATCGACCAAACCAATTCCGGCATACATCCCCATCAAACTGCCGTCATTTGATGTTCCAACCGACAAGGCATGTCCTTGCTGGGACCACACCTGATCAGCCACACCATCATCATCAAGATCAACGTTCCAATCTTGCAAGAAAAATCCGCCACCGGTAATATCGTCATCGACCATAGACGAATCGCCAAACTGCATACCGTATTGACCACCCAAGGTCAATCGAACCAAACTGTTGCCCAAATAAAAATTATAATTTGCAGACGCATCAAACACATTCCAATTTATATTATCATAATGCAATTTTGACCCAGCGGTACTCATATCAAAACGCCAAGATGCCAACTGATGCGAAATACCGGCATTTAAACTCAAACCCGTATCGGCATAATTACCCGAATAAGGCTGTGTTTGACGAACGACCGTCCGGGTTGTTGTCCGCTGTTGCGTATTATTTGCGCGCACATTGGCATTTGCATTAACATTTGAATTACAACCGCCATTTGCCGCACCACATGTGCCGTTCGGTGTCACATACGCATTTATTCCGCCACCATTATACAGTGAATCTGCATATGGCCCGCCATAGTTGCGTTGAATCGTGCCATTATAATTATAGTATGTTCCCGCCGCATTCGCTATAAACGGCAACAACGCAAACACAGAACAATTCAAAAAAACACCGATTTTCCCAGCCATTTTCCCTTACCTTTACTATTATCGCCACCATTATATCATAAAAAACTTGAAAAGAAAACAGGTTATTGCAACAATACACCAAGAATTTTTTGCAGCCATGGCGGAATTGGTATACGCGCAGCACTAAGGATGCTGTGGAGAAATCCTTGGGGGTTCAAGTCCCCCTGGCTGCACCATCCGCTTTCGCTTACACCACAGCGAGATTGCATAAGCAAGCGAGATGTAGAGTTAGAGAAACGGATGTCTCGCTGTAATGAACATAGTAAATGAAAGCGGACAAACTCTCATCCCTTATTTTTATATTAATGATACAAAAATATTCTTGCCCCACATAAAACATATTTGCTAGTATCACTAAATGATAAGGAAATGAAAGGTCTAAATCTAATTTTAGCCGCGTGTTTGACTGTCCAAATGATGGACTGTGCGGTGGCTGACACATCAAAAACTGGCACGCGCACAAATACAAATCGCACACAAACAATAACGACCCCAAACCGCACACAGTCTGCACCAAAACGGCAAACGGCGACCCAGACACGCACCGCAAACCAAAAAAACATTATCCAGCGCACAACATCTGCAATTAAAAACATCACAGAACAAAATCGCGGCACAAACGCGACCCGCGACATTGTTTCACGCACCGCAAAAAAACAAAATATTCTGGGGCGAACCGCAACAACCCCAACAACAGCGGCGCGCACCGCGACACCCCAATCGCGCACAATATCACGTGTGGCGGAAACACCAACCAAAACGCGTGAATCAATAATGCAACGCGATTTTGGCAAATGCAGGTCTGTATTTTTTGATTGCATGGACGAATTTTGTGCAAACAAAGACACTCAGTTAAAACGTTGTGCATGTTCAACACGTGCAAACGAATTTCGCACAACACAAAAATCACTGGATAATGTCGAAGATAAATTATTAGATTTCAGCCAAAGATTATTACAGGTCAATATGGACCCTGCGGATGCGGCGGTCATAAACATTGAAACCGAAGGCGAACGCGCATACAACGAAACGATTGATAAAACCACATCTAAAAAAACACTGGACGAAATTGCCAAGAAATTGAATTCAACTTTTGATTCTGCAACGGCGAACAATATGTCTGCATTAACCTGGTCTTTAAATGCAGATTCTGCATTTGATTCTGTGGATTCGTTATCTGGCACCGCAACAACGGCAAAATCTGGGACGGCATTGCGTAATGCGGCATTACCAATTTGTCGCGACATGGCGGTCGAGGTTTGCGACGAAACCGATATTTCATTGGTTGAAAACAGTTATAATATGGCGATTGAACAAGATTGCAACACTGTCAAACGCGCATATGAAACACAAACCCAGGCGGCAAAAAACAAAATTTTTGAAAGCGCCGCATTATTGGATATGACACGTTTAAATAATTACCAAGATAAAAATGCAGACGATATTTTAACATGCAAATCAAAAATGTTGGACACACTGACCGACACAAATGTTTGTGGTGAAAATTTAACAAAATGCCTGGATATTTCGGGACGTTATATTAACCCCACCACTGGCGAGGCTTTTTTATCGCCAGATTTGGTAAATTTGGCTGATTTATTGGTTCGTCCAACAAATGGTGACACATGGTCAAAAACACCAAAAAATTCGACATTTGTTTCGTATTTAAATACCAAGAAAAAATACATTGAACCGGCGACAAAAAATTGCCAAGAAATTGCCGACACCGTATGGAACAGTTTTATCGACGATGCATTATCCCAGATAAAAATTGCACAAAATGCCAAATTGGAAGAGGTTCGCCAAAGTTGTACAAAATTATTAACCGACTGTCTGGACAACGCGAAAACAGACCTGGCAAATTTTGATTCACGCGCCCTATCGACATTTGGTGTCCAAACTGACAAAACCGCGAACGCATTATGCGAAAATGTAAAAACATCATGTTCGGCAATAATGGATTATACCCCAGACGGCGGTGTTTTTGCGACAACCGCCGCGGTTATAACTGGCACCGACGAAAACAACAATGACATCACAATCAAGGACAGAAACAATTGGACCGACGGTGTCACAGACATTGCGGCACGCGAAACATATAACACAATTATAAACACCTGTCGCGAGGTTGGGCGCGATTGCATCATAAATTCATGCAAATCAATTACCGGTAATTTTGGATTGTGCGAGAGTATAAACGGTTCGGTCAATCGTCACTCTATTTTGACGCGCGCGGCATGCTGGGCCGAGGTGTATAATTGCGTCGCCGCGGCCAGTGACGAAACCATAAACAATATACATTCAATATTACCGATACATAATAATATCCCCCAGGATTTATACGAACAAATTTACAGCGATGCAATAGACAAATACATTGCCACAACAACCGCCACCAACCCGAACAGAGAGGTCTATGATATTTGCCGTATTAATGGTTTTTGCGCATCTGCGTCCGATAACAATGACAGGCCCGACACAAATTGTTATCGTTGTCGTATTGCCGAACAAATTTGGGGTCATTGCAAATATGAACCAAACAATCGTCAGGAAAACCCAATTTTAATTCCTAATGGTGATTCGAATACAACAACATTGTTGTCGTGGTTTGCAAAAAATACACATACCCAAAATGCCGCAAATTCATGTGCAACATCAATTTGTCCGGCGGGCGAGTTGGATATGTTGGTTAATAATCAAACGGTATGTAAAAATCCGTCGGTTGTTTTGCAATGTCCATCTGGGGATACAATTTTATGCGAAACCAGAATCCACACCACAGGTAATTCAGCCACAGGTAATTCTTCATACAATTGTTGTCCATCTGGGATCACGGACGCATATTCCAACTGCTGTATGAATGGTGGTGTATCAACCAATATTATCGACCCCTTTGGCCTTACAGAAAATTCACTAACCAAACTTTGCACACCATCGCCAACAACAACCACCATGACATTGGTTGCAAAATACAACACAACATACGTATTCTGTAATGGAAACATCACCGGCACAAGCGGCGCAAATACCGAAATAGATTGCGATGGTAAATTTGTTATTTGGGAAAAAATAGGCGACAGATATTATTATAAAGACATAACCGCCGGCACCCAAAACAACGACAATACTTACACTGTTGCGGAAAATTATTCTGTAAATTACTTTATAAATGCCAATGTTGGTAGTACAAGCAACAACCTTATAGAAGATGCCAACACGATTAACAGTTATTGTCCGGGAACCAGCCAAAATCCCACGCCATACAAATGCGAATTTAATGGCACCGATTGGACAGGTGGTTGTGGCACCCCAAATCATTGGTTGGTTGATTTTTAACAACAGCGATTTTCATAAATTCCGCCCCAAGCATAGCGTGGGGAGGGTAGTCACCAAGGTTGCCCCAGCAACCGAGAGTGACGGAGGGGGGTATCAACATTTTTACCCTCCCCTCCACTTCGTGGTCCTCCCCTCCGCCGGAGGGGAATTATTGCCACATCTGTGTCCCATTTAATTCCCCACCAGCGCACCAGCGCGGTTAGGCGGGGTGGATTGCGAACATTTGTTCGCAAGACGGGGCGGGTTATTATGCTTTTTTTCCTAACAACTTTATATTGACAAAAAGCGTTTTTTACGTCAATATATCTATATATAAAACACAACCAAAGGAGTTGTAATATGAAAACTATAAACACAACAATCCCATATAATTTTAAAAAGGTCTTGACGGGCATTATGCTGGTTGCGTTTCCTGTATTCGTCGCATGTGAAAAAGACCCAGTAAAACCAAATCAACCTCAGTCAAAAACATATACATATGTTTATGACAATACTGGAATTCCCCGTGACACCGTTTTAGCGCACACGGATGTAGATACATTCTATGTTATTCCAACGAGCCAAGATCTTTTTGCGGGCGCTTCAGAAAATGGGGTTCATACGGTTAGAAATCATCTGGAAAATCATACATTATTAAATTCTAAAATGCACGGCAAAGGAAAATTTATAGTAAGACATGCAAACGACGCAGATTCAACATGGTTAGCTAAATTTGGTTACCAAGTACAACGTTAAATTCAATAACAATTTGTCAAGACGGTTAATAAACCGTCTTTTTTTATTTGCATTAATAAAATCTTTTATTTAAACTTAAATAAAAAGGAAAGGTATAATTTTTTGCATAAAATATTTCTAATTTTTTTCCTAATGTCATGTTTTCCATTTCTCGCAAATGGGGATTGCACGACACAAAATAACACATGTCAATCTTTCAACGGCTGTTATTTAACAAGTTTAATGGGAACACCAGATTGTTCTGAGTGTGCTTCAGGTTATTATAATAACGATTCAACAGGAATAACCGACAACTGTACACCGTGTCCAAATTCATACAACGAATCCGGAAAAATCCCAAATATAAGCGCACAAACACCTGGTCAATCGGAATGTCCCTGGATGTGCGATGTCGGTTATTTCAAATCAATTACTAACCAATCTAATAATCAGGCTGAATGTTTATCATGTCCAGATGCCAGCCACCCAAAATCCTATGGAACCCAGGATATCACAAATATTGGCACATGCACTTGCCCAACCAACACCAATTTAATCAAAACCACCGAATCTAACGGTGATAAATATTATTGCGGAACATGTGGTGTTGGAACCGCGAGCACCACTGGTAATATAACAACCTGCACATGTCCCGCCACATCTAACCAGGTTCATGGAAATCAAGCATACAGAACAAATAATGGTCCAGTCGAATGCGCATGTCCAAGTGGTGCAAATTGGAATTCCCAATCAAATAAATGCGTCTGCACAGATACAAACAAAACGATTGTTTTAGATAACGAAACAGGTTTATATGTGTGCAGCTCTTGTTCCAATTCCAATGCCACACTTGATGGTAATGTATGTAAATGTAATGCGGGATATTACGGAACAATAGACGGAATAGACACACGATGTACCGAATGCCCCATTGGCACAACAACAACCACCATTGGCGCCACACAACGCAATGAGTGCCAAATGAACCACAATACTAAATTCTGCTATGGTTCTGATGATAATAAAAAATGTATGAACCTAATACCTGCCGGTACAGTTATTTCCGTATCAAATAACACATAATCCCACTAACCGCTTTTTTAATTTCAACTAATTGTGTGTCGGTAAATTTTCCCAGCACCCAATCCGCCGAATCCGTTGCGTTTTCGTCATCCCGCGGTCGCGCGGGATCCAGTTGGCATATATGCCAACTTGTGTCATCTTTCAAATTTGAATAATCACACAAGTTTTGCGTCCTGCAAAACTGGATACCGGCCTACGCCGGTATGACGTTTATCGTATTAATTGCTTTTTTAATTTCAACTAATTGCGTGTCGGTAAATTTTCCCAGCACCCAATCCGCCGGGTCCATTGGGCTTTCAAAATCACGCGGGTGCGAAATACCAATCCTGATGCGCCGATATTCGCGTCCCACCGCCGCATCGATTGATTTTATACCATTGTGACCGGCACTGCCCCCACCCACTTTTTCACGAACTTTGCCATTTGGCAAATCCATATCGTCATGAATCACAATCAAATTTTCCAATGGAATTTTATAAAATGTCATCAAAGCCAATACCGCAACCCCACTGGAATTCATATATGTTTGCGGTTTTGCAAAAATAACTTTGTGTCCATCTATGTCGCCACGCGCCGTCAGTGCGTTTTTTTCCGCCCGCCAAGACGCATTTTCGCCCGCCAACATATCAATCGCGATAAATCCAACATTGTGTCGCGTGACCGCATATTCTGGGCCTGGATTACCCAGTCCAACAATTAATATAGGTTTATTTTCTTGCATAGTACCAACCCTTTTTTTAATATGATAACATATAAAGGAGACAAAAATGAAATTAAATTCAAAAATTTTTTTAGCAACTGTTTTAATGGCTGGTGTGGCGACATCTGCGAACGCGAATCCTGTTATTGATGTATATGCCGGCGGTATGTTTGGCGCGGGTGGCGCAACAATTTATAACGACACACACAGCAATGTATCCGCACAATCTTTTGGCGGTGTTTTGGGTATTGATATTCCACTCTTGCGGGTCGAGGCCGAATATAACCATTTAACAAACGACAAATTTTCAACAAATGATGCAATGTTAAACGCATATTTCAAGATGTTATCTACAATGGTTCATCCATATATTGGTGTCGGTGTGGGTTCTGTATTCGGTGGCAGTTATAATCCAGCCAACACCAAATACGATGTAAAATCAACTGTCGCATACCAAGGTATGTTGGGTTTAACATTTGACATTTTGGCATTACCAATCAAATTTGATGTCGAAGGTCGCGCCCTGTATGCACCAAATTTTGTTGAAATCGACACAGAAAAACCTGATTTATTCCAATATGACGCGCGTTTAAAATTGCGTTATATATTCTAAAAAAAAACAAAATGGTATATAAATGCTAACACTGATTGACGGGAACTCTTTATTATTTCGTGCGTATTATGGTGTGCATTCACGCCTGACGCGCGCTGACGGCACACCAACCGGCGCGGTATATGGTTTTGTAAATATGATATTACCCGTATTGGCGGCGGCAACCCCAAACGATTCTTTTGTTTGTGTATTTGACGCATCACGCATCAGTTTTCGTCAATCAATCTATCCAGAATACAAGGCCAATCGTGATGAAACACCGGCAGATTTAATAACGCAATCTTTTATGGTTCGCGAATGTATGTCTGCAATCGGTATGCCTGTTTTATGCATACCCGGGGTCGAGGCTGATGATGTAATTGCAACATTGTCGCGTCAGTTTTGTGATATGCATGATAAAACCCGAATTATCACCAGTGATAAAGATTTAATGCAACTGGTATCCAATTGTGTGTTTTTATACGACGGTATGAAACAAACAGAAATTCACGACCAGCAAGTTTTTGAAAAATTCGGTGTTAAACCGTCCCAGGTTATCGATGCACAAAGCCTTATCGGCGACACCGCCGACAATGTTCCCGGTGTCCATGGCATAGGCCCCAAAAAAGCGGCTGAATTATTAACACAATTTGGGACACTGGACGGCATTTACGAACATATTGACGAAATAAAAAACGAACGCATACGCAATATGTTGATTGACGGACGCGACAACGCATACCTGTCTAAAAAATTGGTCACATTAAAAGACGATGTTGATTTGGCAGATTTAAAAATCACACCGTTTGTGTTTAACACACCTGGCGCATTGGAATATGTAAAAAACAAACTGGAAAGTTCGTCTTTGGCGGACAAAATTCAAAAATTATTTCCTATTGAAAAATATGATGCATCAAACGCGGTTCCGTTTGAATATGCGGGTTCCATCTGTCCAACACCAGAAACCCCAGATTTCACCACAACACAAAAATCAAAATTACCGGAACAAAAATATCAATCAATTACGAACATCGCACAACTTGATGAATTTTTATCACACATAAAAACCCATGTCGCAATCGATACCGAAACCACAGGAATCGACACAATGACGGCGAAAATTGTGGGGCTGTCTGTTGCGTATGATTCATGCCATGGTGCATATATTCCATTACACCATATTGGCGCATCGACAGATTTATTTGGTGGCACAACAACCATACCTGACCAGTTAGATGAAAAAATCGTATTAAAAAAACTGATGCCAATATTGCAAAACCCAAACATAGTTAAAATTGGGCACAACATGAAATATGATTTGCATATTTTGGCAAATTCTGGACTGGACATTTCACAAATTAAAAACATAGACGACACAATGTTGTTGTCATATATTTTGCATGGCACATTACATGGACATGGTCTGGACGAATTGGCTGAAAAATATCTGGGTCATGAAAACATACATTTTGCATCATTATTTTCACCCGAAACACCTGATGCAAATCGCAATTTTGCGACACTGGAAATTGCGCACGCGACCCCGTATGCCGCCGAAGACGCAACGGTTTGTTTTGCATTGTATGATTTGATGCGTCCTGAACTGGATAAAAACAAAAAACTATGCGATTTATATGAAAAATGCGACCGTCCATTATTGCCTGTGTTGGTAATGATGGAAAGAAACGGTGTATTGGTAAATCGCGATGGATTAAAAAACTTATCATCGGTATTTCATACACAACTGGAAAATTTACAGAACGAAATTTGGACACTCGCCGGTCATGAATTTAATATCGCCAGTCCAAAACAATTGGGTGTGGTATTATTTGACGAACTGAAATTAACACCAAACAAAAAACGTTCCACAGATGCCGAAACACTGAACGAATTAATCGACGAACACCCAATAATTGACAATATTTTATCATGGCGTTCAATCGCAAAATTGGCTGGGACATACGCAGATGCCCTGCCGAAACAAATTGGCAGCGACGGTCGAATTCACACGACATATTTGCAAACATCAACGAATACCGGCCGGCTTTCCAGTCGCGACCCCAATTTGCAAAATATTCCCGCCAAGACTGATTTAGGCGCCGAAATTCGCCGTTGCTTTGTTGCACCATCTGGGCGGGTATTGATATCTGTGGATTATTCACAAATTCAATTACGTTTATTGGCGGACGTTGCAGGTGTTGCCACATTTCGCGAAACATTTAATGCGGGCGCCGACATTCACGAACAAACTGCGCGCAAGATATTTAATATCGCACCCGATGCACCCGTCACAAAATCTCAACGGCGTGCGGCCAAGACTGTGAATTTTTCGATTATTTATGGCATATCGTCATTTGGGCTGGCGGCACAGTTGGGTGTTTCACGTGACGCGGCAAAACAAATCATCGATGCATATATGGCGGGTCTGCCAGAGGTTAAAAAATACATCGATGAAACGAAGCAGTTTGCAACAAAAAACGCGTGTGTTTATACCCCATGGGGACGCAGAATCGAATTACCAGAAATCAAAAATTCCAGATTAAAACAATATGCCCTGCGTGCCGCGGTCAATGCCCCAATCCAAGGATTCGAAGCCGACCTGATGCGATTGGCGATGGTGGAAATTGCGCGCGATATTGTTGCGCCAAACCCAGACAAAATAAAAATGATATTACAGGTCCATGATGAAATCATATTTGAATGTGATGAAAATACGGCAAATGAATTTGCAAAACAAATCCGCGAAAAAATGGAAAACATATGCAAAATATCTGTTCCATTGGTCGCCGAATCCAGTATTGGAACAAAATGGGATAAATAAACATGGCGCACCCGGCGCGATTCGAACGCGCAATCCCCACCTTCGGAGGGTGGTGCTTTATCCAGTTGAGCCACGGGTGCTGAACACATTGCATTATAATTTGCACAACGCAAAAATCAACGAATTTTTAGATTGCGATTCCAAAATGATGTTTTATAGTGATTAAATAAAAAAAGGAAAAATTACCTATGTTGCGCATAATTGCAATTTTATCATTGATTGGATTGACGGCATGCAACAGTGTCTATGTCAAACCGAACTCTTTGGACCCAGACCAAAAAATATTTGTTCCGCGTGGCGGGTATTCGATGAAAAGGTCTGTAAAATTGGCATTACAAAATCGCAACTATAATGTTCATGTTGGACGATTAACAAAAACGGCAGAATCATCTGACCTGGATTTCGAAACCTATGTTATTCCCAATGATGCAAAATATTCTGTACGCGTCCAAGAACGCAGTGAAATATTCCGTCCAATTTGGTGCATGTTTAATGGCTTTTGGTGGTGGAATTTTAATGTATCCATTGTGGAACAAAAATCAGGCACAGAAATTTTATCATGGCGCGGACGTGGTTGCCAAAACAGTTCGCTGCGTAAATTGGACGCATTATTGGACACAATGGAAATAAAATCAAAATAACGTGCGACAAAAAATTCATTGCAAATTTAAATTCGATTGTTTTATTATATAAATGCGAAAACAACGGGAGTTGTTTTCGGGGCCTTCGAAAAGCCTATAAATACAACCGATGCAAGATTTGCATTGTTATCCAACCGCAAAAACGATTCGGTAATCGTTAATGCATTGATATAACTGATTCAGATTTTGCATCGATAATTGTTCGATTTATCGATGCTTTTTTTATGCACGATGTAAGTATTGAACAATAACTCCCAATGATTTTAACCCCAAACCAAATTTTTGGTCAGGGTGCCACATTCACGAAAGGTATGTGGGATCATTGTTGTATTTTGATTTTTCGAACACCCCGACCGCTCTCCGTTGTAGGCGGTATTTTTTGTGTTTTTTTAAAACACAAAAAAACGCGTAAAGGGCAGAGCCCGAATACGCGCATCATTGGCGAATGCCAAGGATGATGTCATCCTGAGCAAGTGAGTCCAACTTGCGTGAAACGCAAAGCCGGACGAACGTAGCGTGAGGATCCAGTAATTAAAGATGCCGTCGGCAAAGCCGACACTCTGTTATTGGATTGCCACGTCTTCGTTTTGCAAACCCTACGCGTTGCGTAAATTTGCAAAACTGCGCTTAGCCTGACAAAACGCGAAATGCGTTTTGTAAAACAAAAACCAAAAGGGGAGAAAGATGAAAAAACTGTTGTTTGGAATTTTGGGACTGTTGGTAACGATTTCTGGTTGGTCAGCAGAAACAAATTCGGGTCCAATATCGTCGGTGACTGTGGCGGGTTTGGTCGCACAAAACGGCACCCCAACACCAACAACCCCGATTGATATTGTGAGTAATAATGGGGTGTTGAAGGCGAGTAAGAATTTGTGGAATCCTAATGCTACGACAAACTATTGGATAGACGTAGCAGGCAATCTTGTTGAAGAGGCTAATTCAAGAATGGTAAGAATACCAGCAAACCCAAATGATGTTTTCACATTGTCTGCAACATACTCTGAAGCACGTAATGATAATATTATTTTGGTTTCTTTTAGAGATTCAAGCGATAATAATTTATTAAGACAGACTGCTTATGCAAACACATCTTTAAGTATAACGTTAACTGCACCGGCAGGGACAAAAAGTGTTTGCTTTGCTCGTTATAAAGAAATCCCTACAACGATACAAGCGGAATCAGGGTCTACTGCGACCACATATAGACCATACGGTCAAATCTACACTGATGGAGAGATTGAAACCATTGGCGATAGTGCAAATCACACTGCGACCGTGGCGACTTTGTTGGGTGTTGGCGATTATCGTGATACCCAAAATATCAACACCGGCGCAATCACGAAAAATGTCGGGGTAAAGGTGTTTGATGGAACAGAAGCAATAACCGCAGCAGGCGACAACTCTTATTTTTCATATACCGCAGAAGATAAAGCGTCTGGTTTAATAGCAAGCGTGCCATTACCAATATCAACGCATTTCCAAACTGCACAAAGCACAGGAACAGATAATATCCCAGACAATGGCATAGGTGCTAGTAGCATCACTAGCAACAAATCTATTTGGTTCAAAATGAGTGCGGCACAAGACACCACTGCGTTTAAGGCGTTCCTTGCCGACCAATACGCAGCAGGCACACCTGTAATCGTTGTCTACCCACTGGCAACAGAAACCACAGAATCTGTTGCGGGTCAAACGATGACCACCGCACCGGTTAATAATCGCACAGGTGGTGTGACCGGTATGACCATTACAACCCTGTTGTCGTCGGGTGCCAGTGTTGTCACAACAATCGCCGCAAACGCAATCAAAATTGCGACGACGGCGTATAATTCGGCGCGGTTTAGCCCTGTGGTGACGGAATTGAACAACACGATTGCGACAATTCGGTCGGTTGTCACGAACACTATCAATCAAACCGCGGCGATTGCGGATTTGCAGGCAACCAAACAAACCCGCCCGGATGAGAACTGCCCCGCCGGCAAAAAATGCCTGCTGGTTGAAGACAACGACGGCCAACCCCACTGGTACGAGATTATTGAAAACGCATATGGCCTGCCCGATGGATACACTCCGTTGGAATATATTGAATCCACCGGAACACAGTATATTGATACGGGGATTACTGGGTCGACAAATGCAATTATAGATATGCAAGGAACACCACGCTCGGATGAAACTGTAGTATTTATGTTGGCGCCAATAGATGCAACGGCATATCAAAGCGGGTTCGGGCAGTATAGAGACCAGATAGCCGGAGCAAACAGTTTTGATATTGCAACACGCAGGGTATATAATGTTTCATACACGTCAAGTTCTATGACGGTTAATGGTGTCACATTTTCCTATTATATCGCCAATAATGTAAACCTTGCCTTGTTTGGTTCGACGGCAAGCAACAGAAAAATTGAAGACGCAAAATTATATTCTGCAAAGATTTACAATAATGATACATTGTTGCGCGATTTTGTTCCGGCGAAAAATTCGTCTGGTGTAATCGGTATGTATGATACGGTCAGTGGGAATTTTTTCACTAATGCGGGTTCTGGAACATTTGTTGCCGGACCAGAAATTTAACGGTTTTGATTTTGTTTGGTCAAGGCCCCGAATTCAACTCCCATTAAAAAAAGTAAGGCTGCCAGACAGAGTCAAGAAACACCGATAGAAATATCGGTGTTTTTTTTGTTGACCCCGAACAACTCGCTCGGTTCGCTATCGCTTCCCTGCGCGGCACTCGTGACAAATCGCCTGACGGCTCTTTTACTCGTAGTCCCATTAAAAAACAAAAGGCTTTTGTTTCTAAATCAAAAAACACCTGATGAAAATCAGGTGTTTTTTATGCAGAATAGCCCTGGTGGCAAATGGTGCCAAAATTCCGTCTCCTTCTTTATGAAAGAAGGAGTCCCCGAGTGAGCGCAAGCGAACAAAGGGGGAGGTAATTGTGCCTGGTGACGAAGCGAAAGCGCAGTCACCATAAAAAATAATCACAATTACCCCGTCTGTTCCGCTGACGCTGCACAGCCACCCCTTGTTTCGCTTGCTATCGCTACGCGGCACTCCTGACAAATCGCCTGCGGCTCTTTTACTCGTAGTCATAAAGAAGGGGACACAGATGTGCCAATGATTCCCCTCCGGCGGAGGGGAGGACCACGAAGTGGTGGGGAGGGTTCCTGATACCCCCTCCACCACCATTAGCCTTTGGCAGCGGGTGGTCCCCCTCCCCTCGGGCAAAGCCCTTGGGGCGGAATTAAAGGGTCGCGATGCCGGGGGGGGATTTATCGATTCTTGTTTATGCCAATTCGTCACGAATTTTTGCAACCGATGCAACACGTTCGCGGATTACATCGTTAAAATCTGCATTTGATAAATCAACCGCATAATGTATCGCATTTGCAAATGCCAATGCATCACTGTTTCCATGGGTTTTGACCGAAAATCCGTTTAATCCCAAAAATATCGCGCCCGCATACGAACGTGGATCAATTTTATGTTTTAATCTTTTAAATACATGCACCAAGAAAAACGCACCAATTATCGCCAGCACAGATTTCTTGAAATTTTCCATTATAACACGTTTTATCAGTTTCGCGGTTCCTTCGACAGTTTTTAAAACTATATTACCGGTAAAACCATCTGTCACAACAACCTGAACACGACCCGCACTGATATCGGTTGCCTCGACAAAACCGACATATTCGTATGGCAATTCCGCCTTGTGTTCTGTTAAAACGCGATTTAATTCTTGCAATGTTTCATTGCCTTTGGTTTCTTCGGTTCCAATATTCAAAATACCAACACGCGGACGCGGCATTTTTCCAATAATATCGGCATACACAGAACCCAACATTGCAAAATCAAACAAGTTTTGCGCATCACATTGAACATTTGCACCCAAATCCAAAACAACAACACGTGAATCACCGCCACCCGATGGCAACATTGTCGTAATCGCCGGGCGCGATATTCCATCAACTGTTTTTAATGCCAATTTGGACAAAGACATTAAAACCCCGGTATTACCCGCACTGACCACCGCAGAAGAATTACCCGCGCGAACATCTTTGATTGCCATGAACATCGATGTTCCATCGGCATGACGAATTACATCACGAATTTTATCGGTTCCCAAAATTACATCAGGCGCATCAATAATTGTGCAATTACGCGCAACACGTGGAAATTTTTTCAACAATTTATTCAATACTGACTTTTTTCCAAAAATACGAAAATGCACCTTGCCTTCGCCATATTGGTATAAAAATTGATTGATACCACCCAATACAACTTTCGGTCCTTTGTCGCCACCAAACGCATCAATGGAAATAACTTTTGTCATGAATGAATCCCTTGGTATAAACAAAAAAGCAGATTAGAAAACCGGTTTTTGTATCCCAGCCCCGGTGCCTAAATCTGCCATATTTATATAGTTTATATTATTTTGCACCACATGCAGGACACACATGATGTGGGCGTTTCTTTTCGCCACATGCCTTGCATACACCAACCGGCATAATATTCAAAGCATCATGTGATTGACGTTGTGCGCTGCGTGCTTTACTTGTTTTACTTCTTGGAACTGCCATTTTATAATCCTTTTTATTTTACTTTGCTAATTCTATTCATTTATTCCGCATTTGCAAGAAAAAGTTTATTTTGGGTTGGGATTTTTCCCAACCCAAAACATCATCGATATTTATTGGATTATATATCCAATAATTGTTGATGTTCGCCACCTTCGCGTGCAATTTTTTCAGCCCGTTCTTCTTCTTTGGCGATTTCACGAACACGACGGACGTATGCACCAGTTCCAATTGGAATCAAACGACCAACAATCAAGTTTTCATTGATACCAACCAATTTATCGGTTGAACCGTTAATTGCGGCATCTACCAAAACCTTGGTTGTTTGTTGGAACGATGCGTTTGAAATAAATGAACGTGATGTCAATGACGCGCGCGTCAAACCGACCAAAACCTGAGACGCTTCGGCTGGTCTGCCACCATCATGCACAACACGTGCATTTTCTTCTTCGAAATCGACACGATCAACGACCTGGCCCATCAAGAAACCTGTATCCCCAGGATTTGCGATTTCGACACGACGTGTCATTTCACGAATTAAAATTTCGATATGTTTGTCGTTGATTGACACACCCTGCAAACGATAAACCTGTTGAACCTGTTCAACCATAAATGTTGCCAGTTCTTTTTGTCCCAAGATACGCAAAATATCTTGTGGGACAGGCTCACCATCAACCAGTTTTTCAGCCTTTTTAACGACATCACCACTGCGAACTAATAAATTAGTTCCCTTTGCAACCGCATATTCCACAGGTGCCGTTCCATCGGTTGGTTCAATACGGATAATGATTTTAGATTTCGCATCTTCCAATTCAACCGTTCCGTCAATTTCAGCCAACAATGCAGGATTTGCAGGTTTGCGAACCTCTAACAATTCTTCTACACGCGGCAACCCACCGGTAATATCGCCTGTCTTTTTCGCCTGGACAGGAATACGTGCCAAAATATCACCCGCAGATACTTTATCGCCATTTTTAACCGTCAATACGGAATACACAGGCAACATGTATTGCGCAACCTTTTTACCACCCAGGGATATAATTTCACCCTTGTCATTAACCAATGCAATAGATGGATTCAAAGGTTTTTTCGTATTGGTTTTCCAATTGATAACCTTGCGCGATGTGATACCGGTTGTGCCGTCTGTTTCTTCTTGGAACGATACGTTCTCAATCAAATCGTTAAAGCATACAGTTCCATCTTTTTCCGCAATGATATCATTTGAATATGGATCCCATTCTGCGACCTTGGCACCCTTTTCGACCATATCACCTTCGGACACAATCATCTTGGACGCGTATGGCAAAGCACAACTGAACAATTCATTGTCTTTGTCATCAACAACCGCGATTTTACCATTACGCGACAAAACCACCACACGACCAGCCGCATTTGTGACAGTATTTACACCAATCAATTTAATACGACCCGCACGTGGCATTTCGATAAAGTGACTTTCGGCACTACTTTCAGCAATACCACCAATGTGGAAGGTACGCAAAGTCAATTGAGTTCCAGGTTCGCCAATTGACTGACCCGCGATAACACCCACAGGTTCGCCAACATGAACCAACGCATTGCGTGACAAATCCATACCATAACATTTTGCACACAAACCATCACTCTTGCATGTCAAAACACTACGCACATCTGCAGATGGCAATCCACATTCGTTAATAACCTTGGACGCAGATTTTGTAATCAATTCGCCCGCCGGCACGATAACCTCTTTGGTCATTGGATTGACGATATCGTGTGCCGCCGTACGACCCAAAATCACATCACCCAATGGCACAACCAATGTAGAACCCTGATACACAGGTTTTGCCGTAATGCACTCGGTTGTTCCACAATCGTGTTCGGTAATAACTGTGTTTTGTGCCAATTCAACCAAACGACGTGTTAAATACCCAGCAGATGCAGTTTTCAAAGCCGTATCCGACATACCTTTACGCGCACCATGGGTGGATGTAAAGTATTCAGACATAGTCAAACCTTCTTTAAAGTTTGAAATAATTGGAACTTCGATAATTGAACCGTCTGGCTTCTGCATCATACCACGCATACCAGCCAACTGCTGAATCTGACCTTTGGAACCACGCGCCCCAGACAAAGCCATCATATACACCGAATTCCAATTGTCGCCAGATGTCTTACCCAATGTGGCGTATGCCAAATCACCCAATTTATCGGTTGTTTTTTGCCACAAATCAATCAATTTGTTGTGACGTTCGCCACCAGACAACAAACCGTTTTGGTATTGTTCTTCGATTTCTTCTGCGGCCTTGGTTGCCTCGGTAATCATAGATTCTTTTTCTTCTGGAATCACAATATCGTTGAAACCAATAGAAATACCACTGCGTGCAGCCTGTTCAAAACCAGTATCTTTCAACGCGTCAGCCAACAAAATCATTGCCTTGTCACCACAATTTTCATATGCGGTTGCCAACAATTTTTCAATTGCTTTTTTCGGCATAACTTTATTTACCAAATCAAATGGCATTTTATCAGATTTTGGCAATAATTGACCCAAAATCATACGACCAGCCGTTGTTGCATATGTTTTACCATTAACACGTGCATAAATTGGTGTATGCAAAGTAATAACCTTGTTTTCCAATGCCAATTCAACCTCGTCCATGCCAGAAAATCTTGGTGATTTCTTTTCATCATGTTCGCCGTCAATCAACGAGATATAATAAATACCCAAAACCATGTCTTGTGATGGCACAGTCATAGGATCACCATTTGCAGGCGACAACACATTGTTTGTTGATAACATCAATGTACGTGCTTCCAATTGGGCCTCTAACGAAATAGGAACATGCACAGACATCTGGTCACCGTCAAAGTCAGCATTAAATCCTTTACAGACCAATGGGTGCAAACGAATTGCCTTGCCTTCGATTAACACAGGTTCAAACGCAATCAATGACAATCTGTGCAAAGATGGTGCGCGGTTCAACAATACAGGGTGTTGATAAATAACCTTTTCCAACATTTCCCATACAATTTCTTCGCGGTTATCAACCATTTTACGCGCAGTTTTCAATGTATTTGCATATCCACCTGCCAATAAACGTGCGAACACAAAAGGTTTAAACAATTCCAAAGCCATTGTTTTTGGCAAACCAACCTGGTGCATACGCAATGTTGGTCCCGGTGTAATAACGGAACGACCCGAATAATCCACACGCTTACCCAACATGTTCATACGGAAACGACCAGATTTACCACGCAATGAATCCGACAAAGATTTCAAAGGACGACGGTTCTGTGAAACCATTGGACGCGCTTTGTGTCCATTATCGAACAAAGAATCCACCGCTTCTTGCAACATACGTTTTTCATTACGGATAATAATGTCAGGCGCATGCATTTCCATAAATCTTTTCAAACGATTATTACGAATAATCACGCGACGATACAAATCGTTCAAATCAGACGCCGCAACATGTCCCGCATCCAATGTGACCAATGGACGCATATCTGGTGGGATAACCGGGATAACATCTGGCAACATCCATGCAGGTTCAGTCTTGGATTCCAAGAACGATTCGACCAACTTTAATTGTTTGATTAACAATTTGCGTTTTTGTTCAGATTTGCACTCTGCCAATTCGGCACGCAAACGTGTGCGTTCGTCACCCATATCCAAATTAGCAATAATTGAACGAACACCTTCGGCACCAATACCAACGCGGAAAGCATCTGCACCAAATTCTTCAATTTTAGCCTGGTATTCATCATTGCTGATAACATCATATTGTTTCAAACTGGTAAGTCCTGGTTCGATAACAATGTATGCATCGTATGAAATAACCTGTTCCAATTTCTTTTGTGGCAAGTTATTTAACAACACTGCAATTTTACCTTCGCGTAAAAACCAAGTATGCGCCACAGGCATTGCCAATTTAATGTGTCCCATACGTTCACGACGAACAGATGATGGACCGACTTCTACATGGCATTTTTCACAAATAACACCACGATTTTTAATGCGTTTATATTTACCACACGCACATTCATAATCTTTGACCGGACCAAAGATTTCTTGGCAGAACAATCCTTCTGGTTCTGGTTTCAAAGAATGATAGTTAATTGTTTCGGGCTTTTTGATTTCGCCATGTGACCAAGACAGAATTTCTTCTGGGCTCGCAATTGTGATACGCAACGCATCAAATTGTTCCTTGGTTTCGATTTGTCCAAATATCTTTTGCAACATATTTGTCATTTATTTTGCTCCTTTAAGTCGCTTTAAAGTGCTAATTTGAGTGACGAATTTAACGAAGCGATACATTAAATCCGCCACCCAATAATTAATCTACTTTTTTAGGTGTCATTGCCAAACCCAATCCACGCAATTCGCGAACGAACACGTTAAATGCTTCTGGCGTTCCTGTTTGAATATCATTATTGCCGGAAATGATGGCTTCGTACATTTTGTTACGACCGGTAATATCGTCAGATTTTACCGTCAGCATTTCACGCAACAAATGTGCGGCACCATGGGCCTCTAATGCCCACACTTCCATTTCACCCAAACGCTGACCACCCATATGGGCCTTACCAGACAACGGCTGTTGTGTGACCAATGAATAACTGCCCACAGAACGCGCGTGAATCTTTTCATCAACGAAGTGATGCAATTTCATCATGTACATAACACCAACAGTCACAGGACGTGCAAACTTTTCACCAGTCATACCATCATACAATGTGAATTGACCTGTTTCTGGTAATTTGGCCAATTTCAACATTGATTTAATGTCTTCTGGGCTGGCACCGTCAAATGTTGGTGTTGCCATTGGCACACCATCGCGCAACAATGCGGCTTCGGCACGAACATCGGTGTCTGTCATTTTTTCTAATTTTTCAGCCACGTCTTTGCCGTAAATTTTGCCCATAATATTGCGCAAATCATCGGTCACAGCACGTTTTTGTTTAACTTCGTCCAAAACATCACCGATTTGCTTACCCAAAGTGCGTGCAGCCATACCAAGGTGAGTTTCTAAAATCTGACCAATGTTCATACGTGATGGCACACCCAAAGGATTCAAAACGATATCAACCGGTGTTCCATCTTCCATATATGGCATATCTTCGATTGGAACGACCTTGGACACGATACCTTTGTTTCCATGACGACCCGCCATTTTATCCCCAGGTTGCAATTTCATTTTGTGTGCAATATATACTTTCACTTCTTTCAATACACCTGCACTCAAAGAATTGCTTTCTGTGACCTTGGAAATTTCAGCATCAGCCTTTTCGTTCAACATATCCAATTTTGCATTATGTTGTTCGCATAATTCTGCAACTTTGACTTGGATATCTTTGTTTTTAATGACCATCTTTTTGATATCGGCTGGACGAATTGCTTCGAACACTTCACTGGTTAATTTTTTACCAACGAACGGTTTAACACTGCCAGTTCCACTTTCGATTGTTTCGTTTTCAGTCATTTGGAAAATCTGGTCAGCAAAACCACGTTCGATAATTGCGATTTCTTCATTTCTATCTTTGTTGATTTTGTTGATTTTTTCCAATTCAATCATCTGGGTACGTTCGTCTTTCTTAACACCATGACGTGTTAATACATTAACGCCGATAACGGTTCCTTCTTCATTTGGACCAACGCGCAAAGATGTATCTTTGACATTATTAGCCTTGTCACCAAAGATATTACGCAACAATGCTTCTTCGGGGGTCAATAATGTTTCAGATTTTGGTGATACACGACCAACCAAAATATCACCTTGTTTCACGCGGGCACCAACATAAATGATACCGGATTCGTCCAAGTTTTTCACAGATTCTTCACTGACATTTGGAATATCGCGTGTGAAACTTTCTGGGCCCAACTGGGTATCGCGAACCTTGAATTCTTTTTCAACGATTTTAACAGATGTAAATGCGTCATCACGTGAAATACGTTCTGAAATAACGATAGCGTCTTCATAGTTATATCCACGCCATGGCACAAACGCGACCAAAACATTGCGTCCCAATGCCAATTCACCATAATTCATAGATGACCCGTCGGCAATGATGTCGCCCGCAGATATACGGTCACCAACCTTGACCAATGGTTTTTGGTGAATCAAAGTTTCACTGTTAGAACGTTCGAATTTTTCCAGGTTATAAATATCCACACCTGTCACGACATTACGTGAATTCAAACATTTAACCACAATACGATTTGCATCTACTGATTCAACAACACCACTGTGTTTTGCAACCTTACCTGTGCGTGAATCACGTGCCACCTCGCGTTCAATACCGGTTCCAACCAATGGTGCCTGGACACGCAATAATGGAACACCTTGACGCTGCATGTTTGAACCCATCAAAGCACGGTTAGCGTCGTCATTTTCCACAAATGGAATCAATCCAGTTGCAATAGACACCACCTGACGTGGTTCAACGTCGATTAAATCGATTTCACTTTTTGGAACCATTGTAAATTCGCCATCAACACGTGCGGTCACAGTATCTTCTGCCAATTTACCGTCTTTGGTTGTTGGGGTATTACCCTGGGCAATTTTATGTCCAATTTCTTCATCAGCCGTCAAATACACAATTTTATCTGTGACCTTGCCATCTTTGACCTCGTAATATGGTGTTGTGATAAAACCGTATTTATTAACACGTGCATAAGATGCCAAATGGTTAATCAAACCAATATTCGCACCTTCGGGTGTATGAATTGGGCACAAACGACCATAGTGTGTTGGATGCACGTCGCGAACATCGATACCGGCCCTTTCACGATTCAATCCCCCAGGACCCAATGCAGAAATACGACGTTTATGTTCCAATTCAGACAATGGATTATATGCGTCCATAAACTGTGATAATTGTGATGTTCCCAAAAATTCAGCAACCAAAGACATCAAAGGTTTAACATTAATAACATCTTGGGGTTGCATATTTGTAATATTTGGTGAAGACAAACTTTCACGAACCAAACGTTCGATACGCAACATCCCCGTCCGGAATGTTTGTTCCAACAATTCGCCAACCGCACGCACACGACGATTAGACAAATTATCGATATCATCAATTGTATCTTTGTGGTCAATGATATTTGTTAATGTTTGCAACACAGCCAAAATATCAGCCTTGGTCAATAAACGTTCGTCTTCTGGACGTTTGCCAGAATCAATTTTCAAACGTTTATTCATTTTGAAACGACCAACCGCAGACAAATCATAATATGCCGCATCAAAACCCTGGCGCAAGAACAATCCCAATGCAACTTCGACAGTTGGACGTTCGCCTGGTCTAATAACATTATAAATTTCAATCAACGCATCATCACGATTTGTAATCTTATCCGCAGCCAAAGTATTGCGCATATGTGCGGTCACAGTCATATTATCAATAGCAATTATTGAAATATTTTTCACACCCATTTTGTCCAAATCGGCCAAAATTTCTTCGGTGATTTCTGTGCCAGCCGGATAAACGACCTCGCCTGCATTTGTCACTGGTTCAAATAAATATTCACCAACCAAAGAATCTGTGGTCAAACCAAATTGTTTTGTCGTTGCCAATTTAGCATATTTTTTGGCACTCAAACGATCACCTTTATTCGCCAAAACCTTGCCATCTTTGACAGAAACCAAATCATGATTTAAACGGAATTTATCCAAACCTTCGAAACTGGCGGTTTCACCAACCCAAACTTTGCCATCAAATGACAATGGAATTGATTTATAAAATGCCGACAATATTTCTGTATCAGACATACCGCGAATTCCAGGTTTGCGATGATCTGCGTCCCATTTCTTTTCGTCTTCGGCACATGGCAAGCAACGCAATAACACAGTTGCAGGCACTTTACGACGACGATCGATACGAACATAAATAATGCCCTTGGATTCTTCAAAATCAATCCACGAGCCATGTTCCGGAATAATACGTGCAGTATATGTGATTGGGTTGCCAGCAATTTTGGCTTCTTTGGTTGTTGCAAAAACAACACCTTGGGCGCGGTGCATTTGTGAAACGATAACACGTTCAACACCCGCCGCAATAAAACTGCCACGTTCAGTCATCAAAGGCACTTCGCCCATAAATATTTCTTGGTCTTTGATATCACGTAATGTTTTTTTACCATCGTCCGCAACGTCCCACAAAATCAATCTCAATTTGACTTTCAATCTGCGAGAATATGTCATATTGCGCAACATACATTCTTTTACATTATATACAGGTTTTTCCAGTGTATATTCGACAAATTCCAAATCCGCAATTCCCGCATAATCATGAATTGGGAACATAGATGTAAAAACAGCCTGCAATCCTTTGTTTTCACGATTTTGTGGGGCAACATCGGCCTGTAAAAATTCGTTATAAGAATTGTACTGAATTTCAACTAAATCAGGAAGTGGAGTTTGCAAAAAACTTTTGCCAAAAGATTTTCTAAATTTCTGGATGACTGCCATGGGTTTAAATCCTTTTTTTCTGTGCGTTTTGCAAACAAAAATGTTTGTGTATCTCTATATTTCGCCCTGAACCCACCGAAATAAATTCGGTGGGCACATGGGACTTTTTTAATCATCATTAACTGGACGATTAACAGTTTTTTAATAGTAAAAATTATTTCATTTCTACTTTTGCGCCAGCGGCTTCTAATGTAGCTTTGATTTTTTCAGCTTCATCTTTGGCAACCGCTTCTTTAACGGCTTTTGGTGCAGATTCGACCAAAGCTTTTGCTTCGCCCAAACCTAAACCTGTAATATCTTTTACAGCCTTGATAACAGCCAATTTGTTTGCACCGGCTTCTGCCAACACAACATCAAATTCTGTTTTTTCTTCGGCCGCAGCGCTTGCTGGACCCGCAGCAACTGCAACAGCAGCAGCGGCACTGACGCCCCAAGTTTCTTCTAATGCTTTGGACAGTTCAACTGCTTCCAAAACAGTCAATTTTGACAATTCTTCAACTAATTTTTGAATGTCTGCCATTTTTTACTCCTATGAGTTTTCTAAGTTTAATTTTCTTTTTTTCCATACTCTGCTGAAACACGTGCCAAGCGCGATGCAGGTTCGACCAAAATACGCGCAATAGTAGAACGCACTTCCAACAGGGAAGGAAGCTTGGATAATTGCACAATGTCATCAACACCTAAAACATCTGCATCCATTTTACCACCAACGATTGTCAAATTTTTATGTTCATCTGCAAATTTGGCCAAAACCTTGGTGACCGCCAACGCGTCTGTTGCAATTGCAACCGCCGTTGGACGTTTCATCAGATCAGAAACAGGTGCAAAATCCGTATCAGCCAAAGCCAATTTCATCAAACGGTTTTTAACGACTTTGAACAATGACACCAATGGACGCAATTCATTACGCAATTCTTCCATTTCGCGCACTGTCAAACCATGGTTTTCGATAACGAAAACACCGTTTGCGGATTTCAAAGATGACTGCAACGCTGAAATCAAGTCTGATTTTTCTTCGCGTCTCATCTATATACCCTTACTTCTTCTTTTGTTAATGTATCCATCCATGTTGCCATGGGTGGGGCCTTACTTCCTGCCCCAAAGAAATTGTTCTTTGTCTATGATGGAAATTAAGTGTTGCCACACCATCAGTCTTGGACAGAAATCTTTTTTCAGTTTTTGGTGTTAGAGTACAGAGTTCAAACATATTCAGCCCTATACCCATCACACCAAACACCGAATAACTTATTTTGCTTCAACCTTCAAGCCTGGACCTTGGGTTGTTGCAACACTGCAACCCAAGATATATTGACCCTTACTGGACGCAGGTTTAACTTTTTTCAATTGATCAAGCAAAGCGTTCGCGTTTTCGACCAATTTATCCGTCGCAAAAGACATTTTACCAATACCGGCATGGACGATACCGCCCTTGTCTGCACGATATTCAATTTGTCCCGCCTTGGCGATTTTGACAGCTTCGGCCACATTTGTTGTGACAGTGCCTAATTTTGGGTTTGGCATCAAGCCTTTTGGACCCAAAACACGCGCCACGCGTGACATTTTTGGCATCATATCTGGGGTTGCGATAACACGATCAAATTCAACAAAACCGTCCGCAACACGTGCAATCAAATCTTCACCACCGATAACATCGGCACCTGCCTTTTTGGCATCTTCTTGATTGTTTTCGGTAAATACCGCAACGCGCACTGTTTTACCTGTGCCATTTGGCAAAGACAACATACCGCGGATATTTTGATCGTTTTTGGTCACATCAATGCCCAAACGGACAGAAATTTCCAATGTTTCATCGAATTTTTTAGAGCAATATGGGCGCAAAGCCTCGATTGCATCTGCAACAGAATAAACTTTGTCTTTATTCAATTCGACCAATGTTTTTTGTTTTTTTGTCTGTTTCATGATTAATCCTCCACCTTGACGCCCATAGAACGGCACTGACCCGCAACGATATTCATTGCAGATTCAATGGTAGAGCAATTCAAATCAGGCATTTTAAATTCAGCAATTTCCTTGATTTGTGATTTATTCAAAGTTCCAATAAATTCACGACCAGGTTTATGTGAACCTTTTTTCGTCTTTAACGCTTCATTAATTAAATATGACACAGGTGGCAATTTCATGATAAATTCGAAACTGCGGTCTGTATAAACAGTAATTATACATGGAATTGGCATTCCAGGTTTTTTATCAGCTGTTTTGTCATTAAATTGTTTGCAGAATTCGGCAATATTAACACCTGCCGCACCCAATGCCGGTCCAATTGGTGGCGCTGGGTTTGCCTGTTTTGCTGGCACAACCAGTTTTACAAGCCCTTTAACTTCTTTTTTTGCCATTTTTTCTTACCCTTTTTTTGTTTTTTCAAGTAATTTCTGTGGTCCGATATGGCTATCTGCCACAGGTTTAACACTTTCGTGTTTTTCAGTTTGGAATACCCAAACTAAACTCTTTCGACCTGGCTAAAATCCAGTTCCATTCCTGTTTCACGACCGAATACCAAGACCGTCACCTGCATTTTTTGTTTCAGGTTATCAACCTCGGAAATGATGCCATTAAATCCAGCAAATGGTCCATCGATGACATGCACCTCGGTTCCTGCCTCGTATGTGATATCTTCTGGCACAGTTGCACCTTCTTCGACCTGTTTTAACAAGCGACGCGCTTCTTCTTCGCTGACAGGAATTGGTTTATTTTTTGCCCCCAAGAACATAACGACCAATGGCATCAATTTAATCAACGAAAAAGTTTCGTTATTCAACACCATTTGAACAACAATATATCCTGGGAAAAACTTTTTGGAAGAAACGACACGTTTGCCGCCTTTGACCTCCATCACTTCGCGCGTTGGAACCAAAATTTCGCCAAAATAGGCATTTAACCGACGTTTATCAATTTGTTCACGCAACTGGCGTGCGACCTTATCTTCGGCCCCAGTATGAACATTTACAACAAACCACTGCATTTTATCTTCCATTTTACATATCCTTTATGGTTTTTATTTAGAAAATCCAGTTCATCAGCGCGTTTAAAATACTATCAACAACAAAGAAAAACAATGCCGCCAATCCAGAAAAAACCAATATCATAACGGTTGAAC
>Ga0247609_10001230_pt1 | contig 31473 bp, 28 predicted proteins | sample 172DNAGHGlowgp2_FD_193487 | JGI IMG/M metagenome (GOLD analysis project Ga0247609, IMG submission 193487) | Sheep rumen microbial communities from Palmerston North, Manawatu-Wanganui, New Zealand - 1728 DNA GHGlow gp2 | ecosystem: Host-associated > Mammals > Digestive system > Stomach > Rumen ... | reverse complement strand
CAAAAAGTACTTTCATTTCCTGGAGAAGAATTTTCATCTCTTCAAGATTCACCCTCATTTCTCTCAGAATCTCCTTATTCCCTTTCTGAGAATATTCCCACCATCTTAAATGATCAGACTTAGGTGGCAAACGAAGAGATTCATATCTTAAATGTAACACTTTAAGATATTCCTCCACCTCACGAGTTTTGGAGATCAAATCATCAACTCTTTTGTCTTTCCCACGATACTCATTCTCAGTAATATAATCTGATATATGCTTTATAAGTGGCTGAACTTCAACATACAACTTTGAGAAATACTTCAAATTCCCCTTATCGTTATATTCTGTAACGGAAGGAATTATTTCATGCAGCATGCTAAATTTCATACTCAGAGTTTTGATTTTCTTTTCCGTTTTGCCAGGATGCTTTTCAGCTAACCTGTGACGGAACAATTCCGGTTCTTTGTTCTTTACTTTTTTCATGTTCTTTTGCTTTTTGTTTTTTTGTTTAACGCAATGGGGTAATTGTATATATTTCCCATTAAATTTAAATGTTAAATCTATATTTTCTATAAATAGAAAAAAGTTGAAGAATCTCGAATTAAATTCTCTGTTAACCTTATAAAGAAAAGTACTTCTCTAAAATAATCTTAAACCACTGAGTATAAGTTTCAGAATTTTCTACTATATCTTTTTTTAGTTCTTCGATTCATAGCCATTTATAATCACTAACTTCATCTGGATTTAAATTCATTTCTCCATCGTAATGTCCCAAGAATACGTGATCATATTCATTTTCAGTGAGTCAATTATCAAAATGTGCAGTATAACGAAATTCGAAAATCTCCTTTAAATCTGTATCAAATCACATTTCTTCCGACAGTCTTCTATGAGCTGCATCTATATTACTTTCGTTTGGAAATGGATGTGTACAAGTAGCATTACTCCACATTCATGGACAATGATATTTTCACATTGCTCTCTGTTGCAAAAGCATTTCTCATTTTGAGTTTAGAATTAAGACCGAAATTGCTCTATGCAAGACTCCCCTTTTATGTACATCCATTTTTTCTCAAAGTCAGATTTCTTCATCATTTTCATCTACTAATACTATCTCTAAGTTATCACCCATTATTTTTTAGAAATTCTAAAATAAAATCTGATATTTCATCAAATTTCTCCTCCATTAAATCTTTCTCATCCGGTTTGAATGTAGATAGAACATAATCAGCAACCATATTTGAAGTCGCAGGTCTACCTATTCAGATTCTGATACGATTGAAATCATTAGTTCATAATTTCTCTATTATGCTTTTAAGCCCATTATGTCAGGCTGCACTTCATCATTTCTTAAATGCAACTCTACCAACTACGAAATCAATTTCATCATGTAGAACTAATATATCTTCAGGTTTGATTTTGTAAAATTTAGCTAATGGTCAAACTGATTCTCAGCTTGCATTCATATAAGTCTGAGGCGCACAAAAAATTACTTTATCACCAAAATCCTCTGAAACCAACATCTCAGCTTTCCATTTATTATCATATTTTAAACTTCAAAGTTTCTCCCAATCCAAAAATTTTTCGAGCATTGTAGCTCAAATATTGTGGCGAGTTGCCTTATATTTCTGTCATGGATTTCCTAGTCAAACTACTAACTTCATAAATGTATTTCGAATTAAATAATAATTAATTGTATAAATCTATCTACTTAATTCTAGATAAAATTTATATATAATTTTGAAATTATTTATTTTATGAAAATCTCTTGAAATTCGTTTAAATAATTGTAGCATGACATTGTTATAGTTTTTTATCTTATAACAATTTATGAAAAATGACAAAAACTGCATTAATCGAAAGCTTAGCTTCTGAATTAGGAGTTTCTAAAAGAATGGCTGGAGAATTAGTAAACGCTTTCATCGAAACTGTAATGAAAGGAGTTAAAAAAGAAGGAGAAGTTAGAATTCAAGGATTTGGAACTTTCAAAAAATCTAAGAGAGCTGCTAGAACTGGAGTTAATCCTCAAAATCCTAAAGAGAAAATTAAGATCCCTGCAATGAACGTTGTAACTTTCAAAGCTGGATCTGAATTCAAAGCTCTTGTAAAATAGTTTATTGAATCATAAGAAGAACTGGTCTTTATGACCAGTTTTTTATTTTAAATAAATAATTTGCAATCGCTTACCAAAAATTTATAAACCAAATACATCTGTATTCAAAAAGGAGCCACTCAATTTCTAGGCTCCTTTTTCTTAAAATCAAAATTCTAAATAACTAACCAAACACACATTCTCAATCTACAACTTCAGCTAATTCAGTTTCTTCTTTTACTCCTGCTTTCTCCATAAAGCATCTATTATAATAAGTAATTCCATCTTCTCCACATACGGTAATCTGTGGCTCTTCATAGCATTCTGCCACATATTCTTGGTAAGCTCTTTCAGATTCATGCATATCCTGAATATCTAACATATCTTGATAGAGCAAATCACAAGCTCAATCCATTACATCGCTCATATAACAGAATTCATCATCATTGAGGATACAAATATCTTCTCAATCTTCAGTCTGAGAAAGCTGACCATTATTATCCATACAAGCCTGCTCTGCGTAGATATACAAATTATCATCGTAATATTTCATATCTCACTTCTCGCAAGCTCAAGCTGCTAAATCTTCGAGATAACAAAACGATTCATCAGGGAAAAAACAAATATCTTGAGTATCTCATCATTCATTCCATTGTTGAATTTCTCATCACTGTTCCTTACACGTGTCTGTAGCCACAGTAATCCATTCTCATCATTCAGGCCTTTCCGTTCAGTCTCAATCCATAATTTGGAAGAAATTACATCCAGATAATGTAGCTCATAAAATAAGAGCTAATCAGACTAATAAACTTTTTTTCATAAAATATTAATTAAAAATTAAACACAACATATACTTCTAAACCTTTTTATGGGATTTTCAAGAGCTTTAAAAAAAATGGTACCATAACGCATATAATACGCCATGTTACCAATAGAATTCATCACACTCATGCCTATTCAACAAGACACAAATGGTAATCAAAACGGACCATTCCCCCTGCAACTGATACAAGTCTTACTCTTTTTTCTTTGAGTGCTTCAATATCTTCACTAACTACATGACAACCATCCTCGATTTTCCCGTAGCCCAAAGATTTAATTAAAACACCATCCTTGTACTCAAACTTTGCAAGTGGTCTTCCAAATTCACCTTTCCCCTTGTCATAAGTTTCGAAGACTTTTATACTCCCCAAATCACCACGCTTAGCTATAGCGAAATCAATCACCTCACAAAGCTTTGGAGTCTGAGGGTCTTCGAAATGACACATTTCAAGACAAGTTTTGTCTCTACCATTGGGGCCCCTACCGTCAATAATGATTTTCATAGCCACTTCCTTTTTTGTTTTACGAACAAAACTATATAAATTCGCGGACAAATGTCAATCTTTTTAGCTAGGGAGCCTCTAGAAAATAATGTAAACTAAATAAAGTAATCAACAATTACAATAACGATAGTAATCATCAAACATATAGACCAAGCCTCATTGATAGTTTGTTTGATTGAAAATTTTCACTTACTTTTCTTTCAAAGTTTTTTCTGGAGATACGATACCAATGTATAAACAAAAAGTACAATCAAGAACTCCACAATGAAGTAAAGAATGAAATTTACAAGTCCGGACATGGTTATATGATTATAAAATAAATACTACAACTCAATCACTTTCGGATCATGCGTGAAAGAATAGATAGTTGCTGTCATGTTCTGAAAATACAAAACTTCTGTATTATGGTCATTTTCATCATACATACCTCTAAGTTCTGGATATCTATCTAACATTGATTTCTTTGCTTATACACGTTCATCTCTAACCAATTCTCCTGAAACTCTAATCCATTTTCCGTCATAGAATCAGCATATTTCTACTTTTGGATTAGCTTGAATCTGTCTAGAAACATTTTTTGATTTACCAGTCTGAATATACAGTTTTCCTTCAAAGATATTCACAGTTCCAAAAGGTCTAACTCTTGGCTGATCTCATTCAACTGTAGCTAGGTAATAAGTTCCGCATTCTCTCAAAAAATTTAGTACTTCTTCCATGATTTTATAGGTTAATGGATTAAAAGTTATTCTTTATATTAAATTTAATTTAGTAATCATAATGGTAATCCCCTTTCTTATTTAAACGTTTCATACAATCAGGACATATTCCACAATTACTACAACTATCTATATTTTTGAGACATTTATGAAGATTGTTTGTACAACGACTATATTCTTTTTCTAACCTTATTTTATTATACGATTTGATAATATTTGATAAAGGCATCTCACATTTATTACAGAATTCTTCTCTATAATTCTCGCTATAACTTTCGCTACAAAAATTATACTCTCTTTCACATTGTAACGCATATTTTCGTAGAAAGATAAGAATTAGTATTAACAATACCAAATTAAAAATTCCAATGCACCAAAGGATAGTTCTTTTATTAGAAAACATTTTTTTCATAAGATATTCGACAAACTGAAAAGATTATGACTACCCTAATAAAAATATTATTAATTCAACTACAAAGATAATTAAAGCAAAATCTTATCCTCTTAATTCAGCTCCAACCTTAGTTGCAGCATCAATAGCTTTCTGCATTACCGCTCCAATCTGTTCACTTGTCATATTTCCATCTCCCTTAATCTTAATCTGCAATGAAATTGATTTCTTACCAGCAGGCAAGTTTTCTCATTGATATACATCAAATACACGAATATCTTTAATCTCCTCTATCTTACGAAGTGCAGAAAGAAGTTTTGAAAAGTCTGATTTTTCATCTATAACGAAACTCAAATCTCTCCATAAAATCTGATCCTGCATAGTTTCATAAATGTAAGTTTTTTCAGAAGCTTCTGCTCTAAGTGCTTTGATAGCTTCTAGTGATATTTCTACAAATGTTAAGTTAGCATTTTCTGGTAATTTATTTGCTTTCAAGATTGTTGGATGAATAGTTCAGATTACTCAGATTTCTTGTTTATTGAATAATATTTTACCTTGTTTCTTTGGATGGAAATGAGGCAAATCTGTTGGTTCATAAGCAATCTTTCCATTTAATTCCAAATCATGTAATACTGTTTCAAGCACTGATTTAGCTTCTAATAATGTATCTTCATCCCATTTATTGATAGATTTCTTATATAAGAAGAATCCTGCATGTAATTGCTCATCAATATGTGCAGCAGCAAATTCAGGAGAAACTTCATTTGTTGGTTCATTCTTAGTCCAAACTTTTCCTGTATCAAAATATCTGATATTATCAAAGAATTTTGAATTTTTAGAAGCCACTTGTAAGAATTGATATAAGAATGTATCACGTAATAATGGACATTCAGGGTTTACTGGATTAGTCAATGTGATGAAATCATCTCTCGTTTTCCCAAATGGTTGCACCATTTTTTCACTTACCCATGGATAATTTTCTCATTGATCAAAGCGACATTTTTCTACTAAAGCCCTTTCTACTATACGTATAACTTCAGTATTTCAAACAAAACTCTGACTCTGAATCTGTGTAAGTGGTGCAGTTGATTTAATTTCTTCATAACCCCAGATTCTAGCTACTTCTTCAGCTAAATCTGCAGGAATAGTTATATCATCTGGTCATCTCCATAAAGGAACTGTTACGTTATTTCACTCAACTTTAAATCATAAATTTTGAAGTATTCCTGATGCTTTTTCTTGGAAATCAGGTTTTTTATCGTCTTTTCCGAATATGAATTGGTTCATATTATCCCAATCTACAGTAATTGTAGTTGGTTTTACTGGATGAAGTCCAGGTTTTACATATGAACTTACTCCTCCGATTTCATAATTACCTAAATCCTTAGCATAGAATTTCAATTCATCTAAGAATAGCAATAATGCATATAATGAATATGTAGGAGCGATATGTTTTTCATTTCTAAGTTCAGAATCTGAACGTAATCCTAATCTAACTCATGTTTTACGAATTCTCACTGGATCAAAGTTTGCTATTTCTACCAAGATATTTTTAGTTTCAGCTGTTACTCAGCTATTTAGTCATCACATAATTCCTCATAAACATAATGCTTTTTTATCATCAGCGATTACGATATCTTGTGAAGTTAAAGTATGTTCTTTTTCAAATAAATCTACAAACTTTTCTCATTCTTTTGCATCACGTACGTGGATATTTCATTCAATTTTATCTGCATCGAAGAAGTGAACAGGATTTCATGAAATGTTCATAAAGATATTAGAGAAATCTACCCAATTATTTATGCTTCCATTTCCTAAATCTGCATTCTGCAAACGCATATAAAAATCTGAATCTTTAACTTCTACGTTATTGAGTTCTATCAAGATGTAGTTATTTAATCATTCAGTTTCACAAACTACAGATTTTTTTCCTTTCTTTTCTCCATGTTCAAGTAAATCTAACATATTTGTTGTTTCAAAATCTTGCTGATAATGAGGCAATGCACTAAACTCAACTTTACCTTGTGGTTGATACATAGAATTGAATTCCCAAGCTACTCCGAAATGTCCTGTTAGGTCTGGACGATTTGTTAATCATTTATTATCTATATCCAAAACGTAGCTATCTAACCACTCAAATTTATCAGTTAATGGAGTTCCCAAATCTTCATCACTTACTTCCAAATCTTTGTCTAATTCCCAAATCCAAGGCTTATCTGCATCTTCATTGATTCATAATTCATTTTTTGAACATATCATTCAGTTTGAATCTACTCCACGTAATTTTCTAGGAGCAATAGTTATTCCAGCTTGTGGGAAAAATGCTCATTCCATAGCTACTGGCACATAAGTTGCTCATTGAACGTTTGCAGCTCCACAAACTATCTGGAATTTTCATTTAGGTCCTAAATCCACCTGACATACGCTCATATGATCAGAATCTGGATGATTTTCTGCGCTAATTACTTTTCAGATTACTACGTGTTTATCTATTTTACGCTCAATAATTTCCTCAATTTCAACTGTTTTCAAAATCAAATTATTTGCGATATTTTCAGGAGTATCCTTAAGTGAAATGTACTTTCTAATCAACTGTGAATGATATTTCATTATTCAAAAAAAAGAAAAGTTAAAAAAACTGACTGAATAATATTGTTTGAATGTATGATTTCAAGCTTTTATTTACATAAAATAAGAAATTATTTATGAAAATAAAAAAATGTGACCAACCTAAATTGATCACATTTCTATGTTTATTCTATCATTCTTCATCTTCATTTTCTGATGAACTATTTAATCTAGCCTTTATTGAGAAGAATACGATAATTCATATCATAGTAAGAACTCATCATACCAAGAATATTAACATTATCTTTAACCGTGTAGGGAATCATCAACTTTCTTCTTTTGAAGACTGAGTATCTTCTCTAGTCTCCTTATAATGCTTTTGTATATCTTTTATCTCTGCACTAGCTCAACACTTACCAGTACTTGATGTAATATCGTAATATCTGAATATATCACAAAAATATAAATTAAAATCATTTTCTCATTCTCGCTTATTCTTTTTATATTCTGTAGTTATCGTTTCCCAAATTCAATCTAACGCATCAGCTCTTTCATCAGGAGAATATAAAGATCCATTTTCTTCGAAATCTTTAAAAAGTCAGCTCACCTTTTCCTTTATTGTAGTTCATTTAGAAGTTGGCAATAGAGCCAAAATTTCTAATTTATTTTTTTCGTAGTCATCCATTCATACGGATACTGCCACTACTGTATCAGGATTTGCTAAACGAGACAAGATGCTATCCAATCTTTCCTTTTGGTTTGAATCTAAGCTAATTCAATTATTTTCTATTTGATCATTAATATCAACAACTAGAGCAGAAGTTTCAGATGTATTATTAAGGTTCCTACGTAATCTATTTAGGTAATTTTTTAATTCTGCGTTTTCTGATAAAGAATCATCAATACCATCTATTAATATTGTAATATCATTATATATTTCCAGGTTTTCCTCATCCAATTCTAGTACGTATCATTCGAATCAAACATAGAAATTCTTGAATGTAAGTGTTTCTACTCAGGCATCATCTTTTATTGTAAAATAGATTCTTCATATTGCATTCTCATAGTCTGGCTCATACTTTATTTTAGCGATTTTATTACATGGCAAATCTACATCATTATCTGTTTGTCCATCTCAACTTGAATCTGTTGCTATATCAGTATCCACATAACATGTTCATTCATTTTCATTATTTATATACATCAACAATGTATTGTTCATATTTTTTGCTAAAAAGACTTCTGCACGATTATCTTTTACTTTTCATGTCTCTGGATCTTCAATTTTTTGGAATGTAGTTTCTGGTATAGTTATCATATTTATTCATGGAGCGATTCTTCCATTTCCACTATTGTCTGAAGTCTTTACTACAAAATCTGTCTCAGCCTCCATTCAATATTTACTCTTTAAATATAGAGAAACATTATGATCTCAATATTCTTTATATTTCTGTATATAACTATCATTTTGAGTTATATCTGTAGGTATTCATGCTGCCAAGGATTCTACATCATTAATTACATGAGTTCTTTGATATCTTTTATTTCATGCTTCACATTCTGATTTTTCGAAACAAATGTCTCTTTGTTGGAATACTCAAACACTTAAATCCCTAAAAATAACAGTATTTCAGATGGAATTATACAGAAATATCGGTTTTATTCCATTTTTTACGTAAATAGTTTCTCATTCAGCTACTCATAATTTCCTTCTATATTCTACAGCAGCTCTTGGAACTACTCAGTCTTCATAATCTTCTAGAAATTGGTATGTTGCTGTATCTTTTTTTGTTACTAAATCCCACATTCCATCTCATGTAAAGTCATAATAAAACGTTCTATCTGTAGCAAAATCATCATTATTTGTCGAAAGATGTGATACAATTGTGTATTTTACCTCGTCTCATACTTGGATATTATTAGAATCTACTCTCAATGTTACTGATGGTAAATCAGAGTCACTACAAGATGCTGGAAAATATACTGATGGATTACTTGCAAGGTATTCATCGCTATCTATCATTCCTCCATCGTTATCATAAAGATATGCTCAGAACTTATATTCTCATCAAATTCTAGGCAAAACGAAATAAACATATGGAGCCGTCATTCGTGTATCTTTATACTCTAACTTTCTATCTGGATCATCAACATTATAGTAATAAAACCTTAATCTTGAGATTACTCAATCTGGATCTCTAGGAGAAACTGCTGTTACCTTTATTGTTAGATTACTTGTTCATTCACAATCAAATGACATTCTGTTACTATTAACACTATCTTCAAATCAAGCCACTTCAGTATTATCTGCGTATTGAGGGAATGAAAGAGTAATATTATCTAATTTTGGCTGTGCATTTTGAACCTTAAATCGTATTCTTACAGCATCTTCTTTTCAGATATTTGTATCTGATACCTGTAAATCAACATAATGGCATCCTAATTCACTAAAGCTTTCTGTTAACTTATCTGTTTTTTTCGATTTGTCTGTTCATAGAATTGCTTGCTTTGAAAATACGTATTGTAATCCATTGGAATTTCATTTTGTATTCACTGATATTCATGGATCTATTGTAAACTTTGAATATCTATCCACAGGATAAGCATCCACTTCTTCAAATCATGCCGCACTTTCTATCTTACATTTTTCTGAGGCTTGTATGTAATATCAATTACTATCTTTTACTCTTCGAGCTGCAATTGGAGTATCTATCTCTCATATAAATACCCTCTCTTTTACATCATTCCATTTTCACTGTGAATCTGTTACTCTTAATATAACATTATAAATTCATTTTTGAGAATATACATGGTCTGTTTTTTCTAGGTGTTCACTTGCGTTCGTTCTACCATCTCAAAAGCTCCAAGAATACTCGGATATAGGGTTAGGAATCTCATTAATTGTTGACTTAAATTGTATATTTTTTCACCATGTTATTGCTCATGGGATAGCCTCAATTTGTGGTCTAAGAATACTTTTTACGTCTATCTTTTTAGAAATTTTTGTACTTTTTCAGTACTCATCTGTTGCTGTAAGTGTAATTTTATGCTTACCTACCGAATTAAAACGTACTACAATTTTTTCATTATTATTTTCCGTAGAAAGGATGTCTACATCATCTGTTGAGAATATCCAAGAATATGATAATGAATCAACTTTATTCTCTACATCTATGTCTACAGTACTACTTGCATCTAATGTAAACTCTGATGGATATGTCCATATTTTAGTTGGCACTGCTATAAATTGAGGATCTGGAGGAGTAGAATCTACATATAATTCTTTTGTCTCTACATTTTGATTTCATGCAATATCAGTTACTGTCAATCTAATCAAATAATTTCATGGTCTCTTTCTATAATTTCAAAAGTTCATGCTAATTTTTTTATCATTTCCCCACTTTATTGGATCTCCGTGTTCCTCTCATCAATTTGCATCAAATATCTCCCAATAATAAGTATTTAATCTATTTGTTATTGAATAAGACGCACTTCCATCAAAATTAAATGTAGTTGACGTCGATCATCTTTTTGGTGTTTGTTTTATAATTGTTACAGGATCTGACATATATAAACTATACGTCTGAGAAACTACATTGCTTTCATTATCATTAGTTGTAAGTGTAACTTTAAATTCTCAATTTCACTTAAGTGGTACATTTATATAACTTGGAGATCCGCTTTGTAATTTTGAGTCATATTTAAATCAGATTGTTTGGTTTGTAATTGTCCATCTGTGTGATAATATTGTTCTTCATCATCTTGGCACTGTCAAAGATCCATCAAATACTACTCATTTTTCTCATTCTGTTGTTCACATTTTTAGAAGAGAATCTTTTGTCATTTTTCTGGTATTCGCATATACAACTATGTCTGCTGCTTTTGGAGTAACATTTATTGTTATATTTTTTTCTCAGTCCAAGATTCATTCATCTACATTAGAACTACGAATAACAAGGTGTACTATAAATTTACCAGCTTCTTCAAATTTATAATTAATTACTTGCCCTTCTCACATTGGAGTATCTACTCAATTTTCATCTCTATAGTACCAATAAAAGTTATCTACTGGGATAGTTTCGTATGAAGGGTCAGAACTACTTCTTGCATCGAATGTTACTGTTAAAGGAGCCATTCCTCTCACAGGATTTGCTGACACTGTTGGTTTAACTGTATAAGATTTATTGATATCCTTTATTGCCTGTATTAAAGACTTATAACATGAATTTCACATCAATGATTCCATATCTTTATATGAATATTCTCTAGCTAAACTATCAGCTAAAAGAGTACATTTTTCATATACCATGGAATAATCTTTAGTCAAATGTGGAAAAGTTTTATTAAAATGTTTGGATAATGCTACAAATTCTGAAGTCGAAACATCTTGACCAACACTATATTTGGCTTTAGCTTTTGTAAACCAATCTAAAATTGCATCCCAGTCATCAGCAAATTTATAATTTGCATAATAATAATCTGGTACTTTATTATTTTCTGAATTTCTCGAGGAAATTACTTGTGCTAAAGTAAGGGAGAATCATCAAATAAATACTATTCCAAAAGATAAACATAAAGCTTTAAATATATTTTTCATGAAAATAGAGGAAAGAATAAAATAATCTTCTTATTAATTATATCCAAAACCATAAAAAAAGTCAAAAAATCTGGTAGAAATTTATGTTTTTCTTTTATTTTTACTTGCCTTTTATTAATATTTTTAAATTATATAATTATTTAAAATTTCCTTGCATAAAAAGCCATAAATCCTATATATAGGTATCAGATTTATAAAAATGTTATAAAATGTGAAAAACTGAAAAAAAGTTTTATGCAGTTCGAAAATGAAAAAAAATCTGAATTTTTGAGTCACGAGATGAGTGTAAAGATAGCGTGAACTGATTTTCTGATGCTAAATATAAATGATTTTCTAGTAGAGAAGATGCTGAAAAAGCTCAAAAAGAATGATGGGAAAAATATTATGAAGTTAAGAATGTGGTGAAGAAAGAGAAAGTAAGCAATGATGATATCCCATTTTTTGCTAAAAGTATAGCCGTAGATGCTGCTTGTTCTGGGAATCCATGAGAAATGGAATATAGATGAATTGACCTGCAAACGTGAGAAGAAATTTTTCATGAAAAATTTAAGATTTGAACGAATAATATTGGAGAATTCTTAGCGATTGTACATTGATTAAATTATTTAAAAGATAAGGGAGATAAAGTAATTTATAGCGATTCGAGAATTGCTATATCCCGAGTGAATCAATGAAAATGTAAAACTCAGATAAAAATAGATGAATGAAATCCAGATTTTGAGAGAATCTTGAAAACTGTTGAAAGAGCTGAAAAATGGTTAAAAGAAAACTGAATTAATAATAAAATTCTGAAATGGAATACGGAAGAATGGTGAGAGATTCCAGCTGACTTTTGAAGAAAATAATTATTTATATTGTGGTTTAAAATGCCGAAATTAACATATCGTACAATAGAAAACAACTTTGAATACGAAATACCTAAAATTAAGGGATCCAGATTTTTGACGTATCTTTTTCCTTGTGAAGATAAAGAAAATGCTGAAAATTTATTGGAATTAATTAGAAAACAGCACTTTTCTGCTACTCACCACTGCTCTGCTCGAAGATTATGAATTCAAGTTCATGAGGATTTATTTGGAAATGTACTTATAGATCCAAAAATTTCAAAAGCTAACGATGACTGAGAGCCAACGAACACCGCTGGAAAACCGATTTTGAACGTATTGGAATGAGAAAAGCTCTTGAATATCTTGGCTATCGTGGTCAGATATTTCGGTGGAACTTTACTGTGAGTTTGATGATTAATCCAAGCCTATACTCAAGCCGCAAAAGATGCCATTCAGAATTGTAATATTGTCGAGAAAGAGATTTTGAAAGAGTTTGAATTAGTTCATGAATATAGTCAAACTTCCCTAGTTGCTCACTTAATGGAGAAATATGACATAAAACTGATTGAAGAAATATGTGATGAAAAGACCAAAAAAATCCTAACTATAAATCAAGGATTGATTTCGGATTTTGAAAAAGAGTTATTCGAATCTAGTAATGGTAGCTTAAAAATCGGGAATATATAAAAGATTATTCTCCTTCTTCAAGTTCTTTAATTTGGTCACGAATAACTGCAGCATCTTCAAATCTCCATTCTGCAATAGCAGAATCCATCTGTTTTTTCAGATCTTTCATAATCAGATTTTTTTCAGCTTTTGTCATTCTCTTTAAACGTTTAACTTTACCACGAGTAAAAGCAGAACTTTGCTGTTGAACTAATTCTTCATCAGTTTTTACTGTTTCCAAGTTCTTTGCATTGGAACGAGCCGCTTTTGGGGTAATATGATGTTCAATATTAAAATTATTCTGAATCGTGCGACGGCGATAAGTCTCCCACAAAGATTTTATCATCGATTCAGTAAAATTATCTGCGTACAATACTACTTCACTATCTGGATTTCTGGCAGCACGTCAAATTATCTGAGTAAGAGAAGTTGTCGAACGTAAAAATCATTCTTTATCAGCATCAAGAACTGCAATTAATGTAACTTCAGGAAGATCAATTCATTCACGAAGTAAGTTAACTCAAACTATTATATCAATAACTCAAGTCTTCAATTTCTTAATAATCTCCCGCCTATCCATAGTCTGAACTTCAGAATGTAGATAGAATGCTTTATATCATTTTGAAACCAAAAAATTCGTAATTTCTTCAGATGATTTTTTAGTTAAAGTTATGAGTAATATTTTTCATCATTTAGAAATATGTTCATCAAACTTTTTGAGCATATGATCCAAAAAAGCTTCACCCTGCTCCACTTGAGACAATTCCTCTAGTTCTTCTGGTGACTTCTGCATAAATTGAGAAAGCTGTTTTGAATATTTTGTTTTACTCATTATTCACGATAATTTTGAAAATAAGGATTTTCTACAAGAATTGTAGTATAGAAAATTTACGCTTTGTTGCAAGAGGAGTATGTATAATTCAAAGAATATGATTTTATAAAAACGTATATGTCAATTGATTTATAAAATAACACATTATGAGCTTGAAACTCTTAGAAAAAACATTATCAATGCTATTGATGTTTTTGTTTTTTCTTTGGTTGAATTATGAATAGAAACCATTTCAAAAAGTATGCATTTACACTTGTAGAATTAATTTTTGTTGCAATGATAATTGCATTAATTATGCCTGAAATGTTTTCTCTTTACAATTTTATAATAAAATCTAATAGAGAAATCATTGCAAGACAACAGGCAATCCAGCAATGATACGAATTTTTTGAAAGGTTAAATATTTTAATGGAAGATTATACAATAGATTATGAAGAGTATTATAATCGTCAGATGGTAGGGTGTGTAAAATCTTGACATAATACGATACTTAATTGAGATGCTTTTAAATGGAAGGTATGATTATCTTGATATTGTACTGAATTTACTGCATATGGTAATGAAAATAGTAATATAAGTAACCATCCCGAATATCATGATATTTATTACTGTAGCTCTGAGCATGCCGATATATGAGGAAACGAATTAAGAACAAGAATAGTACGTTCACCTCTAGATAATGAGTGACATTGTGGTAGAATTAAAGGTAAGCAATCATATGGACAATATTCTGCACTGTTTAAAGACGTAAAAGCGGGTGCCTGAATTATAGTTTGAAGTGAAGATGATGAAGAGTTGTGACGTTTATTTAATAATAAAGTAGATGCAATTGAAGATTCTGATAACATTCAAGAATTATATCTTATTTCTCATGACTGAGATAGACGTTTATATTTTCGTAGAATACTTGATAAGTATGAGGAGGATGATAATTGAAAAATAAAATATAAACAGTATAAGATTCAGATATTGAGGTTGAGGTGATTTGATGCTTGACGTAAACATAATTATAATGATATTTCTAATAATAATAAGTGACTTTATGATGGTGTGATTGATACTTGGGCATGTGATACTTCCATGTGATTTGAACCAAATAATAAAGACAATAGTAATTGTGAAAATCTAACTAGTAGTGAAGGTAACAGTGTATGCTGAGCCTATTCTGAATACTATTTACCCCAAAATCCTGATGATTGTCGAGTAGATCTCACACATTGATCCACTGATTTATTTACATGGAAGATATCAATCTCACCTAAATGAGATTCTGATTTATACTGGGCCGAGCATAAAAAACAGATAAATCCTTATATGAAAATCATGATAATCAATAAAATATATTATCCAAGCATTGTTTGAAATTTTAGGAGAATGGCTAATTCTATAGATGAATTTGATGTACCATTAGAAACAACAATAAATATGAAAGATTTTTATAAGGCAGATTATTAATATAGAGTATGAATATATATATAGTATCACTTTTCCCTGAAATTTTTGAATCATTTTTCTCAGCTTCTTTACTCAAAAGAGCTCAGAAAAAATGAATTTTGAACATAAACTTTTGTAATCCTAGACAATTTTGTACTGATAAACATCAACAAATCGATGATGAAATATATTGATGATGAGCATGAATGCTTATAAAAGCTGAGCCAATAATTGATGCAGTAGAATCAATTATTAAAGAAAATAAGTTGAGAGAATCCGATTTTAAAATTATTTTTCCTTCTCCTGCCAAAGAAACTTTTACACAAAAATATTCATATACATTTTCTAAACAAGAAAACCTAATTTTTGTATGCTGAAGATATGAATGAATTGACTATCGTCGAGAACTATATATGCAAAAATATTATCCGAAACAATTTGAAAAAGTCTCATTATGACAGTTCATTTTATTATGATGAGAAGTTGCTACAATGACAATGATAGAATCCATAGCTAGGTTGGTTCCATGAGTAATCAAAGAATCTGAAAGCTGGCAAAATGAAAGTTATTCTTTGAAAGAAAATATGCAAAATTTAGAGGAACCAAATTATACCAGACCAGAAAATGTAAAATGATTTTCTGTTCCTGATATTTTATTAACTTGAAATTCTGAAGAAATAGACAAATGGAGGAAAGACAATTCCATTTTACTATAAAAATTAAATTGATTTTCGTATTCCTTAGTTATTCATCGAATAAATCATCTGAAAAACTTTCATCACTTATATCAATATTATTATTAAAATTTGTCTTTTTATCCAGCAAATCATGTACTTTTTGTAAATATTTATCATCTACATGTGTATAAATTTGCGTAGTTTGTATAGATGAATGTCAAAGCAAAGCCTGAACAGAACGAATATCTGCTCCTCTACGTAAAAGTGATGTAGCGAATGAATGACGGAGTGTATGTGGGGTTACTTTTTCAATTATTCAAACAAATTCTGCATATTTTTTTACTAGACTTTCCACGCTATTTCTCGATAATGGCTGACCATAACTATTGGGAGAGAGTGAAATAAATAAATATTCTGAATCATCTGCACGTGAAAGGATATATTTTTTCAGTTTTTCTTTTGCATCTTGTGTTAAAAAGACAGAACGTAATTTAGATCATTTTCCAATAACTGAGAACTGATTTTCATTGAGTTTTATATCTTTTGTCTTAAGCGTAATTAATTCTGTCACACGTAATCAAGTTCCGTAAAGTGTAGCCAAAATTGCTTTATCACGCAGGATTTTTAATGGTTTTTTTTCAGATGCAGATGGTGCTTCCAAAATATCTTGAACTTGCTGTTCTGATAAATATGAAACTCTCCTTGGTGGAATCTTAGCCAAATCAACTTTTTCTGGAGAAAGAGTTTCTACATCGTTACGAAGCATAAATTTGAAAAAAGATCTTAACCCAACTGCATGGTAGTTCACAGTTTTTGGGCTAAGACCTTGTTTAATTAAAGTTGTCCTAAAATCTTGGATATGTATCATTTTTATTTGATTTGCATCTATATCTCAAACATAGTCAATAAAACGATTTACTCGCAATGAATAATTTTCTATAGTCTTTGGAGATGCATTTTTAGTATACTGAAGATAATTTACAAATCTCTCTAAATGAGAGCTTAATCTATTAGAAAAAGTGTAAGAATTGTTTTTCTTATCTATTTTCAAGATATGTCCTTGTTGCTTCTTTTTCTTCATCATTATCTAATCTAGCTTGTGTATATACTGTTTCTACCTCTGCTACTGGATGTAAATTTGCCTCGATTTTGGAGATAAATCATGAGACTTTTGTTTCAAATGAAGAATATGTCTCTTCATCAATTCATTCTAAATTATCAATTTGTAACTGATAATCCTCACATAAACGAATCACATATGAAGCGTATTTTATAACTTTTTCATTTGATTCATTCTCTCCAACTTTTTTATATCATTCTCCTTGAGATTTAAAAGATGAAATTTTAAGTTGAATATCATCAGCAGATATATTTTCTGTTTCCTCCACAGATGGTTCTTCTTGTTCTGTTTCTTCAAGAGTGTATGGTTCTATTTCTTCAGGTGGTGTATATTCTTCCTCAATTAGCTCTAATGTTGGTCATGATCCATGAACCGACTCAATATCTTCCTCCTCTTTTTTTGTTTTTTCTAATTCTTCTTGATCGTCCTCATGTGTTTCAGCATATTCTGGTGTATCAGTTTTTTCTTCATCAACAGATTCTGGCTCTTCCTCTATAATTTTTGGCTCATCTATAACAGTACCCGTATCTACTACGTCTCATGTCTTTCTTTCAGGATTAACCGAAGGGAAAGCTAAGACTACAACAAAACAAAGCAACAAAAATATTCCCAATCACATAAATATCGTCGTTTTTTTACTTCACATAGATGTTGATTTAGTTTGAGTATTATTTGGCACACTTATTGAATTATCTGTAAATTGTGGATTTGATTTTAACTCAGAATCTAATATTTCATCCAAAGATAATGTAGACTTTATCGATCATACTTCTACTTGATTTTGAGTATTTTCGCTAACTTGTGGAATGTTATCAGATGAATCTATTGGTAATTCATTTATTTTATTCTCTTCTAAATTTTGTGTATTAGCTCACTGCTCTCCAATATTTAGGTTATTATTTTCTTGAATTTCCATATCACTAACTGGAGCTTTAGCTATATTTATATCCTCAGTTATATTAGGATTAGAATTAAGATTAGAATTAAGATTAGAATTAAGATTAGAATCAGACTCAACCACCATTAAATTACCATCTTCACTTTGATTATCTATTACCGTTGAATTGAAAGAATCTTGTAAATCTGTAGAAAGCACATCTTGAAAATCTTGGTTTCTTTCAGAATTATTTTCTGATTGCTGGATATCTGTTGCATTTTCCTCATATGAAAAATCTATAGGCTGTCATCACAATAAATTCATCATATCTGGTTGGGAAGTCTCTTGATTTGTATTTTCTCTAGAATCTGTAGTTGTAAATAATTCTTGATCCTGAACTTCGGTATCATCTTTATTATCTTCTCAAGAAATAGTATCATTCAATGGGAACTCTCAATTTGTCTGATTACCTCATTCAATTAAATTATCATAAGTTAAATTTTGATTGTCTAAATCTTTATTATCTTCATTTTGTGGTAATGAGTTATCTCAAAACAAATCATTATCTTTATTTTCTGCTAATGATTCATCTCAAAATAAATCATTATCTTTACTTGTTTCATTATTATCTATATATACTTGTTCCTCATCATCTTGCATATTATTATTTATAACTTGACTATCATCGTTATGAGAATCGATAGCAAACTTCAAAGTTAAATCATTATTTTCTTTATTTTCAACATCATCTCCTGATGTGTCAATCATATCATTTTTATCACCAATAAACATTTCTTCTAAATTATTCGAAGTAGCACTTTGCTCATCTGTTTCTTCTACTCTTACTTCGTCTGAATTATTATCAAAAGAAAAATTAATGCTATCTTCTACATTTTCTCATTGAGAATTATCAAGATTTTGTTGTTCTAATATATCATTATTTTCTTTCTTAGTATCTCAGAATATATCATCAATTCAATTAATACTTCCATAATTTCTATCGGATACATTTGAAATTTCTTCAATTTTATTATCATTCATTTTTGAAATATCCGTCTCTGTCTCATTCGAAAATTCCATATCTTCTCATACATTGCTAGTTTTTTCTTCATCTATATTTATCGAAAAATCATGATTCTCATCTATATTACTTTCTTGTGTAGAAAACCCTTCTATTTTTCCTTGTCATAATTTCTCATTTTTATCATTTTTTTCTCAAAATAATTCATCCATATTACTTTTACCATTAGATTCATTTTCTAAATCAGCATTGTCTTCTACGTTTGTAACTGGTATATCTAATTTTATTTCATCTTTTTCATTATCTTCTTCTAACATTTTTGGAGTTATCTCTCCTTCATTTGAGTTACTTTCACTATTTAAACTCATATTACTAAAAAAATCATCATCTTTATTATCATCATTATTTTGTGTATTTTCAATTATATTTTCCGAATCTGAGTTTTCAACCTGCACATTTGAATTTTCTCAAAAAAGATCATTATTAAATTCTTTATCAACCACATCTTTTGTTTCAACATCTTCATTTCTTGAATTGATATCAAAATTTTTCTCAGACTCTCCTTCTGAACTTTTTATTTCTTCCACCTTTTCTTCTTCTCAAAAATCTAACATAAAATCATTATCATTTCAAGATTGATTTGTTGATGTTTGATTACTTCAGATTTGAGTTGAATTTTCATCAGACATTCTTTTCAAGATAGTTTATAAATCACTATCAATTATATTCAAAATGTCAAATAAAGCAAAAAATCATGGACTTTTTTAATAAAAATAAAAATCAGACTTTTTTTAGTCTGATAATTCGTTCAAGAAGGGAGGGAATCGAACCCACGTTTCCGGCTTCGGAGACCAGCGTGCTACCATTGCACCACCTTCTTATCACATATTTCTTGCGATTACAGCTCCTCGGAACTGTAAATCTTCTCTATCCGCGTGGATTACTTTTGCCAATTCTGATAAAGTTGATCCTGTTGTTGTTACATCATCGACTAATAAAAATGTTGATCAGTTTGGTATTAGGGATAAGTCTTCAGTACTAAATACTCATTTCAAATTTGCTTTCCTTTTTTCACGGTTTAGATGCAATTGAGAAATAGTATACTTCTTTTTTGAAGCCAGTTTTAACATAGGAATTCATAACTGATTTGCAAGAGATTCCGCTAAAAGTTGAGACTGATTGTATCATTTCTCGTAATATTTTCTTCTCCAGTGAGATGGTACATATGAAACAAAAAGCTGATAATTCTCAAGTTTTAACTTTAATTCTTGGTTACTTCTAATTAATAAAGATAATCTTTCTGCAAGGAAAGGAATTACATCTTTTTTGTGAGCAAATTTTGCCTTAAGAATTAATTTTTTAGCTACTCATTTGTATGCAAATCATATTATAATTCATTTTAAAATTTGGCTTTCTGAACAAGCTTTACATGTTTGAAAGTCTGTAGATTTTTGATGACAAAATGGACACATTTCTGGATGAGAATAAAGTTCTTTTTTACATTCTGAGCACAAATATTCTCATTTCTTTCAGCATCATATACATGTACGTGGAAATAAAAAATCTAATAGCATATTTTATTGTCACGGATAAATAATAATTGAAAAAACGAACCTAGGGAGGTTCGTCTTCGAGTGAAAATCTATTTAATTGAAATAATTTTTACATCTTTTCTTTCGTTGTTTAATCTCATTTTTGCCACATCTCCAGCTTTTTTACCTCTAATAGCTTGTCCAAGTGGAGAGTCAAATGAGATGAGAGTTTCTCCATGTTGGTATTTTACCTCTCATGTTCAAACGATAGTTACCTCATGTGGATCATCATCTTCAATTTGAACGATAACTTTTGATCAGAATCAAACTGTTTTTACTCATGATTTTTTGTCTGAATCGATAATTTCAACTCAGTCTATCAAGTCTTCAATCTGCTTAATTCTAGAATTTATCAAATCCTTTTCTTCAAGAGCATTTTTATAATCAAAGTTTTCTGAAAGATCTCATAACTCTTTTGCCTCAGCAATCTGTTCTAACACAGCAGGTAATTTTTCCTGTTTGAGTTCCTGAAGTTCTGCAATGAGTTTTTCGTATCATTCTCTACTAATTGTTTTAGTTGCTTCTGCCATAATAATTTAAACGGAAATAAAATATTTTTATAAATTATTTATTGAACAATTTTCCCCAGAATCCAAGAATATGTCTCTTCCATTTATCGAATGCATGAGAAATCAAATCTGTTGCAACCTTAAATCATTGATGAGAACTTACAACAAATTTATCTCCATCAGATACGAATACGAAATCAGATTCATATTTTCACTGTTTATTTTTCGTAATTGTATATTCTATACTAACTTTTGCGTCAGGATTTTTTGAATAAATTTTTTTGAGGATTGATTGAGACTTATTTGTAATTTGAAATTGTACTAATTTCTTGATATCGGCTTGCATAACTTCAGATACATCAACGAATCTTTCTTTAAGTTCTGTCACATTTAGTGCATTTTCTGTCATTTTATTTAAAATAGTAAGTAAAAAACTTCAACCAAATTAGTAATAGATAAAAGCATTTAAAATTCAATGGGAAATCTGATTTTAAAAAATTATCTTTTGTGTGTAAGTTTGTATCACTCTTTTACCCCAGAGAATAGTCATTTTATTATTTTAAAGCAGCCTTTTCATCATCGGATAATAGCTTTAGTTGTTAGCCGAAACAAACATCCAGGCAATCAACATATATAAAATTGATAAAGCTGTTTTTTATTTCAGTGTTTTTTTGTAAATAAAAATCGGTTTCTAGCCTTTTGTTTAGCTTGAGAATATGATCAAATTCGGGCTTGTTCAAGTCTAGTTTTATCTCTTTCGTGATGTTTTACTTTTAAATCTGAGAACACTCGCAACTGAACTCCTTGCTCATGTAGAGATAATGTATAATCCAAATCTTCACTAATTCGAGCAATTTCCTCATCATATTTTACTTTCTTAAGAGTGGAAGCTTTACTAAAAATTCAGTTTCCACTGAACATCTCTATTTGAGATTGTTCTTTCCCATTTAATAAATGAAGAACGGGACGAGATTGTCGATAATTAAAATGAGAAAATCATTGATTTTGAATTTGTCCAGTATCTCTATAATACAAACTAGGCAAAATTACATATTCTCACTCATCTTTTGAATTTAAATTTTCTCGTTTTCTTAAACAATTTTCCAAAAAATCTGGCTCAACTTCATTGTCATCATCGAATAATTGAATAAACTCCCCTTTTGCATGATTTAGTCAAAAATTACGTACATAACTAGCTCATCAACCATGATTTGGATTAAAATCACTATTATTATTTGTGAAAAAGTTTGTATGATTTAAAATTCCTAATTCTTGCTCTTCAAAAAAGTTTATGAAATCTTCTTCTTCCATTTTTATAAAATTTCTGTCACATACAATATTAACATCAAAATCTGTAAATGTCTGTACACTTAGCATTTTTAGGAACTTCAATAATAATTCCTTATCCCTCGCTCTTGAACCACAAACTACAGATATTTTCATATAATAGTTTTTAATATAAATAACTATTTATTCTAGTATTTATATTGCCTTTTTTTTCAAGTGAAAGATTATCTTATACTAAAAAAAGGTCCCATCTAAGAGACCTTTTTTCGTTTTTATTCATAAATTTTATTGTTGAGTACACAAATTGGCATCATTCATCATTCTCCATATTTCGAATAACTTAATCATTTTTTCATAATTTGACATATTATTGTATCATTCTTGGATTTTTTGTAATAATCATTTTAATTCTCATAATGTTGATACATTTAAGTATTCACGACTTCATCATAAAGCTAGCATAACTTCATCTACACGATCTAGCGCTGATTCTGGTGATATTGGTTTATTAACATCTCAGAAACAGACATCTCACAAGGTAGTTCAAGCTTCTTCTAATTCTGAATCTGTAATATTTCTTCCGTATGCATTAAATGTAAATTGTCATTCATATTGTTCTTCTTCATTATTAAGGAAGCTTGAATTTGAATATTTTTCAAACCAGAAATCTTTAATTGCTATAGCTGGTGGTAAATCACGCAAAAAGCTTAACAATCATTCTGTTCTATTTGCCTGTTTCTCTAGCCCTACTTTATACGCTAAATATGGGATATCTCTGTATTTATCTCTAAAGTCATAAAAACATTTCTGGTTAGAATCTGAATTATTACATAGCGCACTATCTCTAACCGCTTTCATAATTATATCATCATCTATTAATGTAGTTTCAGTTCATCAAGCTACCCAGTGGTATAAATCATATCATATAACCAAATCGATATATTTAGATTTTTGTTCTTCTGTAAAATCTGATAAATTCATTGGAAATTCCCAATCAGAACTAGCTGTAAAGGTATCCCAATATTTTTTCATAAGATTATTAATATCTTCTGTCTTTTTTTCTTTTATTTCATTTAACAAATAGAAGAAAAACTCGTTTAATAATGCTATATTACTCTGATTTGATGTTATTGAAAGTTTATTTACTAACAGTAAGAATGAACGTTTATTAGGGGATGAAAAAGATATAGAAATTGGCGTATAGAAATAATCCGAACCTTCCATATCAACCTTTTCTCAAATTGTGATATTTTCTATATTATTATAATCTGAGTCATTTCATACATATTTAACAAAATCACTTCGATATTGAATTAAGTATAAATCTTGGAATTTATCGTTTTCCAAATATTTTTGTCACAAAACGGTCATATCAAAGTTTTTAGTGTATGGATCTTTCCAAACGTTCAATGATGGTAAATATATATTCTGCAATAAAATTTCATAATAACTTTTTTGCTGTTCTTCAAATAATTTATCAATTTCAACTTCTTCTAGTATATCACTATATACAGATGCAAGGGTTCCAATATTTAATATTTCCTTTCAGTCTGAATATGAAGATAATACTGTTGAGTTTGCTTTCGTATTATATGTTGATAATAGCTTTAATGCTTCAGTGTTATTATTCATTTCAGAATATTTATTGAGAACCTCCATTCCATATAAGACTGCTCATGCAGCAATGACTATCGATACACAGACAGATACAATGGAATCTTTACGAGTGAATGTGAAGACTTTCCTGTAATTCTTTGATGTATCTCAACTTTCTTTTTTTTGGAAAAGTCATTTAAATTTTGAGATTATTGCACCAAAATCAAAATTAAATTTTTCAACTCATTTTTTTAATTTATTTTCATTTGCCATCTTTATAATTGATAGATAATAAAATTTTTATTATAAATTAATTTACACTGTCTTCTAACATTCATTCAGATTCCTCAATACTTTCTATACTATCTCACTCAGATTCGTAATTTATCACATCTTCTTTATTATTCCAATTGTTTTCCATAGTATTTCATCAGTTTGATTTATTTAACCTATCTGATAATAACTTCTTTATACTTTCAAGGTCAATATAGTCAAAGATTTCTCTTTCAGTACCTTTCTGAATAGGTACGGTAAAATCTTTACTTGAATAGTTTACTGTTCTAGATATACCTCATCGATTCACGGTTCTTGTATCTACATTTATTTCGTTAGTATTTATTTCTGCTCATATAACAAAACTTGATTGCTTTAATAAATTGATAATATTCGTTAGTATAAAAATGTTTGGATTTTTTATTCATTGTCCCATAAGATTTCTCTCATCTTCCTGATTTGTATATACCTCAATATTAAATGAAATATTTTTTGATTGTGCATTAAATCACTTAAATGTAATAGAAAATAACGTTGTATCCTCTTTCTCAAGCAACTGACTAATTGCGTTCATTACATTTTTAAATAACTTAATATTTACCGAATCATCCTTCGTAATACTATAGTATAAATCAAGATCTCATATAGTATCACAGTTTGCACTAACTTCAAATGGATTTAGATAACACATATATACATAAGATGTGATATCTTTTTCTCATCTTCAATTAATTTGATTGAATAATTTATTTAATGTATCGACATTTACCCCATTCATTTTTACCATTTCTAAGATTGTTGTAAGAGCGGTATTCATGTATGAGAAAACTTTTGTCGCCGTAGAAAATTTTATTATTTCTAAGGCATTAAGGGATCTCTGAATTGTATCTATTGTTTCATTCTCAGATAACAAGAATTCTAGTTCTTGAGGTAAGAATCATTGTTTAGCAATATTTTGCCTCAGTGTTTCTGCTGATCTTGCCTTAGCCTCTGAATCTTTTACAAGATCTATTACATAGTCTGAAAGTAATTCTTTCTTTTCTATATAGTCAATATCAGAAGCATTAATGATTTCGTTTACCAACTGCTGAGTTTGTCAAGCTCATACGGTAGGCGTCTTATAATTTTGTTTATTATTCATTCAAACTAAATCTTTAAGTTTTACTAGTTTTTCTTCATACTTTGTCACGAATTCTTGATACTTTGCATCAATTGTTGTTTGGCTAGCCTGCGTAATATACAAATCAAAAGAATAAGCCAGAACTATTGCTAATATTCAAAGTAATGATAAGAATCATGAAAAGAAAAATCGTCTTAAATAGCTTCAAAGACTATCTCACTCTTTTTCAGTATAAACTTTTGTCTTTATTCATTCTTCAGATTCCAAAAACACATTATCATTTAATTGGCTTTCCAATAAATTAGCATTAGATTTATTGTCTACATCTAGTGCTACATCTTCTTCTCATGAATCTATAGTCTCTTCCATATCATCTAAAGAAAGTGATGATAAATCAGAAACATCAACATTTCACTCTAAATTTGGATCTTTTTCTACCATTTTGTTTTTGTATGAATAAAAGTTTTCACAGATAAGTATATTCAGAAATATCAAAAAAGTCAAAAAAAATAGGACTTTTTTTATTTATTAAATTTGACTATTAATAAATTTCATTATAAAATAGCATACTACCTTGAATATCCTGACAAAATTTTTATAAAAAACATAGAATGATTTTATAAAGATTATTGAATGAAAGAAAAAATCTATGACATAATTATACTCTGAGCATGACCAGCATGACTTTTTTGTGCTAATAAAATAGATGAATGAAAATCTATTCTAATTTTGAATAAAGCTGATTCTCCCGCTCAAAAGTTACTTCTTTCTGCAAAAGGAAGATGAAATATAACTAACGTGGGAATAAATCCGGGAAAAGATTATGCAACTGATGAGCCAGATTTTGTGAAAAATGCTTTTGAAAAATATTGAGTAAAAGATTTTCTGGAATTTTTGAATAATGAGTGAATTGAAATTAATGAAGAAAATAATGGAAGAATTTTACTAAAATCTGGTAAAGTTAAACAATTTCACGAAAAGTTATTACAACTCGTTGAAAATAAATGAGTAGAAATAAAATATAATTCAGATTTTTTGTCTGTGAAGAAAACAGATAATATATTTGAAGTTGAGACTTCGAGTTGAACTTATCAATCAAATAATTTCATAGTCGCTACATGATGACCAAGTTTCCCAAAATTATGAGCAACATGAGTCGCTATTGATATAGCAAAAAGTTTTGGATTAGAAACTTCTGCATACTACCCTGCTCTAGTTTGATTTGAAACTAAACAGGATTTTTCTTCATTGTCTGGTTCTTCTGTAATCGGAAATTTAGATGTAATAAAATGAAATAATGTAATTTACTCTGAAAGTGGTCCGATTTTGTTTACTCATTGGTGAATTTCTGGACCTGCAGTTTTCAATGCTTCACTGTTTATGAAAGAATCTCCTACCGTAGTGAAGTATAAGACAAAGTTAAGGGTTTCAAGTAAAGAAATCACAAAAAGATTAATATCATTTTTATGATTTCGTGTAAATAAATTGGAAGAATACATAATTTCATCTGATATAATAAATGTTCGCTGATTAGATGAAGCAAAAGTTTGCTGATGAGGAGTATGAACAAAGAATTTGAATGATGATTTTGAATGTAGAGAGATTCAGTGACTTTATTTCATTTGAGAATGCTTAGATGTGACGTGAAAAACATGATGATATAATCTTCAATGGTGTCGAACGAGTTGAGCTGTTTGTGCTAATGGAATAAATGGAAAATAAATCAGAATTTTAGCTTGTTTTTTATATGGTAAATTTATATATTACATTCGCTGTGCTCCTGTAGTTCAATGGATAGAATAGGCCCGTCCTAAGGGTTAGATGCTGGTTCGATTCCGGCCAGGAGTAAATTTGTAGAACTAAGAAAGTTTTACTCTCAAGGTAAAGCTTTTTTATTTTTATGAAAAAATTTTGCATTTTTTGATGTTTTTGAGTATAATTGATTCGTGAATATTTAATTTAATCATTGTTGAATGGAAAGTTATAGCAGTAATTGTTATGGATTTATGCATGCAGGACTTCTCAATAGTGAAGATGAATTTTATCTTGCTAGAGATGAAGCTTTTGAATGAATTAATTGAATAAAAACATTGAATAAAAAACTAAATAAAATTCAAGGCAATACCGTTGAATCTATTCAGGATTGTTTATCTGATAATGAAAATAAATTTAGTATTATTGAAATTTTTGATGGAGATAAAAAAAGCCAACATATAGCATTTATAGATAATGAATGAAATTTTTATGACCAAGATGGACCAGACTGACCTATTCGTTTATGAGAAAATATTGAAGACTTATTACATGAATACAAGAATATGCTTTGATGAACAGCATACTATCAGATACATATTTTGAATAAAGACTTATCCTTGAAAGTTGGGAATTTCTTAGATGATTTAAAGTAATTAAACAATAGTATCCGCATCTCGATTAATCTTGAATCATTTAGCATTCAGATTTAGTTTTGTATATACCACATCCATAAAGTTTCTAACTTCTTTTCATTTTAGGATGATATTGTAACGATATTTCCCAAACATTTTGTAAATTAATGGAGGCGTGGAATAAATCTCCAAATCATTCATCTGATATTTCTGTGCGAGATAAAGAAGCTCTTTATAAAGCTGATCTACTTTATTGAAAACTTTTTCCTCAATTTCATTCTTATAGAGAATTACGCACAAATCCGCATATGGCGGATATTTATTCAATTCACGAAAACTATCCTCCTCCTCTCGAAACTGCTTTTCATCCATCCTGCAAGCATTACGAATAGAATATTGCATAGGATTAAAAGTCTGAACTACAAAATTTTTACAATCATATTTTGAAAAACATTCGTAAAGCAAATGAAAGTTTTTTTCTCAAACATTAAAATCGGGTATATTTAATCATAAATCCGCATTGAGAAATATAATCATATCGAGTGGATATTCTTTACTTGGCTGGCACAAAAGACTAGTTCAAATCACAATTTGTGGTTGTTTCTCTTTCATTTGGTCTATCAGTTTTTTAACTTTTGTTGGAGAATTTGCATGGTCTGAATCCACTATCAGAGTTTTAGCTTTATATTCATTTTCAATATATTCGGCCACTTGCTGAGTTCAAAGTCAGTAAGTTTTAACGGCATTTTCTCCGCATTTTGAACAAGTAGTTGAAAAATTGTACTGCATTTTACAGATATGACATAATCACATCAATTCTCAATTTGCCTGCTGATGATAAGAAATAGGGACCGAACACCTTTCACAGTAAGGGATATGTCCACATTTTGTACAAATCATTCACGGAGCATATCACTTTTTATTCACGATAATTCATATTTTTTTTCTCTGATATAACTGCTTTTCTATGGCCGATTTTACGAGTTCAGAAAAACGATAGTCTAGTTCTCTAGTCATATCCACAAGGAATATCGATTTATCTTTATGCTTAAATTGTTCGTAATTCATCAGCCAGATTTTATGTTTGATATAATAAATTAAGTGTAATAAAATTCTGACTTTCTTCAAGTAGGAAAAAGGAGCCAAAATATTTGACTCCTTCTAATCCTTTTTTTCAAAGATGATTAATGTACCATCGATACCAAGAGAACTACAAATGACTGAGTTACCTGCCACACGGAGATTAAGATTCTCAGCAATCAGAGCAGAGACAGCCTCACAGAGATGGTCTTCAGCTTGGCAATCTCCTCTGCTTGTGGAGATTAGAATTACTCCGTTGTCGTAGTTATTGAAGTACACATGCTTCTCCATGAAGGTTTCGGTTAACCTATCACTAATCTGAACAAAATTGTTTTTTAACATAGACAATCTTTTTTTTATTTAGTTTAACTTTTTGTTTATTTTTCAAAATATATACATTCAATAACAAAAAGTCAACAAAAAAAGAGCGCACCGGTATACAGCACGCTCAAAACCCTTAATATCGTTGTTCGCTCGCCACTACTAAACGATTTTTTCTAGAATCCATGGATTCAAACGCTTATTTGCAGCTTTCCACGGCTTATCGCAGCTTATCACGCTATATTCCTACTAAAGGAATTTTAAGGGACGGGGTACGTTTGCCCTCAGAAATTCAGTTCCAGGTACCCACTGAAGGAACATTATTTCATCCTTGGGGAGTCAACAAATGATTGATACAGACAAGCTTCTACATAGCTTGAACGTAGTTTGTTTATATTTTTTTATTAAAAAAAATCAACCAAAGGGTTGACTTAAAATATAAATCAAAATTCAGACTTTTAATATTTTTCAGTTTCATCATTAAGAAATACACATGCTACTCATGCTGAACGAAAAATTTCTTCAGCTTCTTGTCCATGTTGATATCTTTTATCACAAACTACTCTCTTAATTCCACATGCTACTATCATATGAGCACAATGTCTAATCGTGCATGGAGTCATTGTCACGTAAAGAGTTGCTCATTCTAGAGCGATTCATTTTCTAGCAGCACTAGCAATTGCATTCTGTTCTGCACAGTTATTTCTCATACAATGTTTCTCTTTTTCTCATTTTTCGTTAATCATAGAAATCATTTGATGACCTACCATTTCACATGTATCTGATCATTCTGGAGCATTAGCAAATCATGAAGAAATTACGGAGTTATCTTTCACAATCACGCATCCGCATTTTCCACGGTCACATGTACATTTTTCAGCGACTACTCTCGCAATATCCATAAAATAGTCATCTCGAGAGATGTCCTTTGGTTGTAAATTTCCATGATCTTTGATTATTCAGTTCTCTTCCATATATTTTTGTGAAACCATAACGAAAATTTTAATATAAACTAATCTATTATAATTCATTATCCAAAATTTTGCAAATTTTTATGTAGTTTTTAAGTTTTAAGAAAAGCCTGAAAGCATCAGGCTTAAATTTTTTACAGGAACTTTTCATTTTCCTTTGCTCGCTCATTGAGTTCAAGAAAGGTAACTCTTTTAAAGTCCTCTTTGAATCGCTCGCCATCCAAATAAGCATGGCAACGAATTGTGTTTCTCAAACAGGCGAGAAGGTAGAGACCCATTCCTGTATGTGGGTCCACGATGGTAGTGAATTCACCATCTCTCAACAAGAGTTTTTGGAAAGTCGTTGGAGCTTCTCCCCACTCCTCTACTGGAGCATACTTCTCACTGGGAAGTCTTCTTACTTTTTGAGCTCCCCCTTTCGGTTGTCTTTTTCCTTTTCTCATAATGTAAATTTGTTGTTTTTTGTTTAACTTATTTTTGCTTACGCGAATACTTGTATATTTATTTTACATCCAAATGTCAAGAGATATAAAAAAGCATCAATAATAACTGATGCCTTTTAATTAGAACAATGCATTTACTTTTCTTCATGCGCCCTCATATGCCAACGTAACTTTCCCTTCTCCGGCGTTTGAACAGCAGTTATAATAACCTGGTCTGACTTATGTTTACCGAAGTTCTTTTTATAATACGTTGCGAATTCGGCAGGAGTCGCTGTGATACTCACGTCAAGTGTATTCTCCACGTCATCAATCACGGGGAATTCACTAGGTGCTTCACAGACACCCATCTTGAACGCAGGATCATTGAAGATAGTTGGGAGAACTGAGTAGATAAGAGAATCCTGAGAAATAACCTCGAGGCTCTCATAATTAAGAGCATCAGTGGCAACAACTTCCTTACTTTTTTCATTCATGTAAAGGATGGTTACCACACAAAGAGCAATACCGAGGATGAGAGCAATGCCCCATCCATTTTTAAAAAACTTTTCCATACGCTTTGCTTTTATTGGTTGGTAATTATTTTTTATTTAACTTTATTGATATATTTATTTTGTTATAAATGTCAAGTATTATAAAAAACAAAAAAAAAGCTGCAAATTAATGCAGCTCAATTGAAATTTAAAGTAAGAATTAATAGCTTTTTGCGAATAGAACTCTACATTCACTCTCCTTTCAACTAATCATATCCTTTCACTTTTCATTTGCATC
>Ga0247609_10001229_pt1 | contig 31503 bp, 24 predicted proteins | sample 172DNAGHGlowgp2_FD_193487 | JGI IMG/M metagenome (GOLD analysis project Ga0247609, IMG submission 193487) | Sheep rumen microbial communities from Palmerston North, Manawatu-Wanganui, New Zealand - 1728 DNA GHGlow gp2 | ecosystem: Host-associated > Mammals > Digestive system > Stomach > Rumen ... | reverse complement strand
CAAGCATTACAAGCACTTAGCATTGAATGTGGAAAACAATATGTGAATCCTAGAAATGCAATCATTGGTATTCTTGGTAATTCTGAAGCTGCTAAATATGCTAAGTATATCACTCTTGTTCCTCTTCAGACAAGTCATGATAATATGACAAGAGAAGAAGAACTTATCTTCATGAACAGATATTATTCTACTGGAGAATATATTAGATATGCCATTGTAAGAGGTGACTATAATTCTGTATTGTTCCAAGTAAAGAAGTTTGTTGATGAAGCTGAAGCAGTAAGAGAAGCTATGCCATTTATGTATGACGGCGTAGTAGTATCTTATCTCAACCCTCAGATTCGTAATGCTCTTGGTAGAGTTAATTCTATCAATGAGTATTCTACTGCGATTAAGTTTAATACAAAGAAGAAGCTTACTCGTTGTAGAGGAATAAGTTATACAGTTGGAGCTAATGGTGATATTACTCCGATGATTCATTATGACCCTATAGAGTTTTACGGTATGATTAATACTAAATCCTCTGGTCATAGTTATGCAAGATTTCAGGAATTGAATCTGCATCCTAATGATATTCTTGAAATTGAGTATGTTAACGACGTAATTGCGTACGTTAGGAAAGCTATGGTTCCTGAAAATCAATTCAATCCATTAAGACCGTTTACTTTCACTCAGACTTGTCCAGAATGCGGTTCTCGGCTAGTTTTGTCAGAAACTGGTAAGAATGTAACTTGTACAAATATGATGTGTAAAGGAAGAATAATAGCTAGAATGACTAATATGGTATCTAAGCTTGGTTTCAAGGGATTCTCTGAAGAAACTATTAAACAGCTTGATATTAAGTCATTTAGTGAACTTATGACATTAACTGAAGATAAGACAAGTATTCTTGGTCCTACAAACTCTAAGAATCTTATAGATGCAATTGAGTATCTGTATAATTCTAATGTACCAGATTATATTCTTATCGGAGCTCTTGGATTTACTAACATAGCAGCTGGTAAATGGAAGAGTATTCTTAAGACGGTTAATCTTGCTGACATTATAAAGCTTTCTCAAAATGAGTTGTTCTTTAAGCTGAATTCTTCTGGTAAGGGAATCGGAAGTAAGACAGCAACTACAATCATTCAGGAAAGAGATGCATTCAAGAATGATTTGGTATATATCTATAATATGCCAAATGTAATCTTTACAAAAGACGGTAATAACGAAATCATTGAACTTGGTAAGAAGATTAGATTCTCTGGAGTTAGAGATAAAGAACTTGAACAGAGATTGACTTCTAGAGGACATGATTGTTCAGATGGTTCTGTAACTAAAGATACAGACTTTCTGATTATTCCGTTTGTAGGATTTACTAGCGGTAAAGTATCTAAAGCACTTGACTACAATGCTAAGAATCCAAATCATCAGATTATGATTATAACATTGGATGAATTCAAACTCAATGAGACTTCATACCTTAAGGGTTGAAAATTAAACTAATCCAAACAAGATTATAATCATATATAATTATGGTGTAATAGAGAGTGACGTCTCTATAATAAAAATTCAAACCGATTTCATTAAGGAGGAATCATTATGTCAACAATTTTAAGAAACAGTACAATCCCAGCCGCTTTCAAGTACAAGGTAGAAGAGAAGGCTCCTACTTTTGTACACCCAGCAACAGGCGAAACAATCCAGGTTCAGATTGGTCTGAATCCTGACCCCGTATCTAACGGAAATAGTTCCGTTGATACATTCGGCGCACTGATGATGGCATGTGCAAATGCCATGGCATCTCAGCAGTTCAAGAACAAGGACAAGAGTGCCCTTGTGTTCAACAAGGCTGATAATGGTGAAATCATTGCAGCTGTTATCTCTTCCTATGACGAAGAGGGAGAGAACTACTTCTATAATTTCACATTCAATCCCGAAGACGTAAAGGGTATTAAGAATGTAGTAAATTATAAGGACTTTGTTGACGAGCAAAGAAACATTACGTTCCCTCAGCTTGTCAATGCTGCATACTGTGCAGCTCACAATATCGCAATCAGCGATTATAATGTACTCGATGTACTGATTATCAGTGCACTTGAATGCATTTACCAGTGGCTCGATACTAACGCTAAGGATGGCGAAGTTGTAGAGCTGGTAATTGACGACTATATCGGTCGTTATGACAAGATGACCGCTGAGCAGTATCAGGCAGCACTTGTTCCAGTAGCTATTGCTACAGTAGAGACTGTCAAGGATGTCAAGAAGATGTCCATCCAGTTCTCTGAAGAGCTCAAGGCTATTGCCAAGGGTAGCAACGATATGCAGTCCTAAGCATGTCTTGAGGTTAAAATGCAGGTTGGCTTCGGTCAACCTGCATTATTTTTAATACGAAAGGAACGATGTATATGAATCAGGCAGTATTTAATAAGGCATTCATAGACGGTCGTATCTATGATGTCATTGACCAGAAAGATTTTGGATTTGTGTCATATCATGGTGATGCTCTTGCAGTTAATGTAGGTAACTATATTCTTCCTGTAAGAAATTCATCTCAGATTACTAAGCCTGGAATCTATTTTAATGGAGTATTCTATAATCTTGTAATGCCTAGAGATGAGCTTGAAGCTCTGGAATATTCTACGGTCCATCTCGCTTACTTTGTATCTGCTTCAACTTTCAAAGATGTAGTAGCTGCAAAAGAAAAGCTTGAAAAAGATGAGTTTAATCATCTTGTATCTAGTACTAATATCTTCACTCCAGTTATTGACCCTGTTAATGATAAAGCACTCATTCTTGGTCTTAAGATGGCAGTAACTGATAAGCAGTGTGATATTAATCGTTATGCAGAAAAGTTTGGTCCTGACTTTAATAATGACAGGAGAAAGTTTAACGGTAACGATATTACAGCAGCTAAGTATGCTTCTATATCTAGTAATCTTGATATTAGAACTACTCTTATCATTGAAGATATGCATCCTGGTGTAGCTAATCCTATGGGTAAAAGAATCATTCTTACATGGGTTGGCGATGGAGAACATGATTCTATGTATGAAGATTTCTATCGTCATTCTATTAAAGGTATGCCAATATTGAATGATAATGGAATTGTAAAATCTAATGACGGTCAGATTGTCACAGCTGAAACAATTGACGGTCTTGAGATTAACTATTTCTAAGGAGCGTGAATTCTATGTTTAATATTAGAGAATTTTTAGCTTCATATTCTAAAGAACACAGAGAGCCTTTTAATGAGGCTCTCTTCGTTAGAAGTGAATATGATATTATCGAAGCAGTTGAAAAGGTTATTCTCAGTGTTACAAATCATGATGATAATCCTGATAGCAGATTTGTAATCAGAGTTAATTATTTCAATGTAATCGATGACTATATGAAGGTTAAAGAGATTCTCTTTGAACTTGAATCAGAATCAAAAAGACGTAACAAGAGAATCGATTATAACATTCATGAATTCATCAATCTCAAAGATAGCGATGTAATCCTTCTTGAGGTTAATTATCATGTGGAGGTAAATGGAACTTCTGCAGATGGTTCTGTTTATATCGACATTCCTAAAGTAGTCAATAAGTATTACTTTAGAATTGCTGGTACCGTGTATTCTACTCTTTATCAGATTGCTGATGCATCGACATATAATAATGCACAGAGTAAGAAGAGAGATAGACATGTATCGTTCAGACAAGTATTCCAGAAATATAATATCTATGAGAAACATTCAAAAATTGAAATGTATGAACTTGATATGAAATCTGGAGATTTAATACCAACAATCCAGGAATGTATCAATTATACAATTGACCTGTTTGGCAACAATATTCCTCTTTGCAAGTACTTTCTTGCAATGTATGGTTATATTGGAGCAATTCAGTATCTTTGTCTTCCTGAGATTCATGTTACTCTTGATAAACCTTATATTGGTAAAGAGGCAGAGTATGTATATTTCAATAAGGATACTCTTTGGGTATCCGTACCAAGATACTTCTGGGCTAATTGTCCTGTAGTACAAGCATTTATCTATGCTGTAGTAACTAATCTTCCTAAGAAATGTGACAATGTAGACAATGTGTTATGTAGAGATTACTGGCTTATGATGCTTGGAGCAGACTTTAAAAATAAGTCTATCGAAAAGGGTCAGGCTATGATGGATTCTGTTATGAGAAACTATGATATCTCTATGATTGAAGAGCTCAGACTCCCAGAAGATAATAAGAGAAATCTTATTGATATCTTCCGTTGGGAAATGTATGAGTTCGATGCACTCTGGAATAAAGACAACTATGATATGACTTATAAGAAACTCAAGGTTTCAAGTTATATTGCTGGTTTTTATGCAAGTAAACTGTCTTATAATCTTATCAACGCATCTAAGAGTCTTAATAGCCTTACTGCAGAAAAGCTTATGAAAAATCTTACAATTCAGCATGATTATATACTTGACAATCTTAAAAGAAGCAATCTTGTATCTTATAAGAGTAATGTAAATGATGATGATATCTTCTCTGTACTAAAATATACTTTTAAAGGTGTATCTGGTATTGGAGAAAATAAAGCTAGTGCGGTACCTGTAAAGTATAGACTTGCTAATCCATCTCATATAGGTAAAGTAGACTGTGATACTTCTCCTGCTGGTGACCCTGGTATGACGGGACTCATTTGTCCTTATGCAGATATAGGAGTTGGTAACTATCTTGGTGAGTTCAAAGAACCTTGTAACTGGAGAGAGGTACAAGAAAGCGTAATGGATGATTATCGCAGAATCACATCTATGCGTTCTGTATTCCAGACAAGAGAAGAACTCTTAGGTACTAAAGAAGGTCAGGAACTCTTAGCACCTATTGAAAATATTATCAAGAATCTTGTACAGTTTACCGTAGGAACAGATGTCTATGAGTAACTTTTAAATAATAATGAAAGGAGGTGTCTCTATGGCATCTGATAGTCTATATACAAGATATTTCATGTTCTCTTATGAACATCTTAAGAAGATTCAAGAACTTGCTGATAAAAATGGTAATAAGAATCCACAACTCGGTAAAGTAATGGTCGCTGGTAATTATAAGCGTTATACTTTTATGACCAGAGACCCTGAATCTTATTCTCAGAGATATGGCGATGCAAGAGTAATCATCTCTGGCGATATTCGTAAAATTCGTTATACAGAACCTTATTGAGGATGGTGATATTATGAATAAATTATTTCAACCATTGAATGGGAACTGTCCTTATTGTGGTGGTATAGTTAATATAGTAGAAGGAATGGTATACGATTACACGTTAGATAAAGAAGGCTTGCCTGCTTTCTTAAATAGCGAACAGTATAGGGTTGCAGCGTATTGTACTAATTGCAACAAGTGCTTATTTGTAGCTCCTAATAATGCTGGTGGATATACAGTATATCCATATAACAATGCTATTTCTATGATGATTCATTCTGTATATACAGATAAGCATCATCGTTCTTCTGCACTAGGAATTAAACTCCTTGAATGTGAAGATAATCCGTTTACTAATATACTAGATAATGATGATTGTCCGTTCTAAAAGAATAAGGGGGTAGTTTAAACTACCCCTTATTTTTTAACATCTTTATAAGGAGATGATATTATGGATGATATCTTAACCTATATTACTAACCTATTCTTAGGCAATGGAGTTATTATTATACTTGGATGCTTTGTTGTTGGAATGTTTCTTAAAGGTAGCTTAAAGAAACTACCAAATAAATATATTCCGTATATCAATACGCTAGTCGCAATTGTTTTGGGGTTTTTAATCCCTGGTACATATGATGAAGAACCTATTATATCTAAGATTATCATTTTAGCATTTCTAGGACTATCTTCTGTTGGATTTTATGAAGCTATCTGTACAGCAGTTAAGAATAGATTTAGTATTGATATTAACAAAATATATAACAATATAGTAAATACTTCTAATGACTATAGCGTAGAGGAGGAAGAGTCGAATAATCAAACAGATGGGACTGATTCCCAAGGTATAGACCAAAGTGAAGAGTGATTAAATTGACAAGTGTACCTCCTAAAAGAAGCACCACCTCCTAGGTAAATAGCCTAGGAGGTAAACTTTTATTTTTTTATTATAATATAAACATATAAGTAATCTATTGACGAGGCATTACCTCAGTCAGTAGAATAATAGCCTTTTAAGCTATTGGTCGTGGGTTCAAATCCCACATACCTTACTATCAAATATTTATAAAATAAAGGAGAGATTTATTATGACACCTGTACTCGAAAACAGCAAGCATGTTATTGTCATGAAGGACAAGGTAATCTGTAAAGCTAAGGTTACTTCAGATAACTTTAAGAACCAAGATTCTGTTAGTAGCCCAGTAAGATTTTTCTTATATGAACCTGAATTTGTCGGTGTTGCAACTCTTAAGGACGGCGATACTGATAATGTAAGAGAAGCGATTCATATTGCTGAGTCTAAGATGGAAAGACAGTATTATAAGTATATTCTCTCTCATTTCAAAGCAGAAAAGGATATGCTTGAAAATAAAGCTCTTCCTGAAATCAATGCTATGATTGAAAAGAGTTCTAAGAATGTTGAATCTATCAATAATCATATTCTTGATATTGTAGCTAATATGGATTAAGACAGTTCCAACCTTCACGGTTTGACATAAACATTGGTATCCTGCCATGGTGACCAGTGTTGACCTCCTACTTATGTCTAGATTGTCTAGACCACCCAGTAATTGTTAATCGATTACTGGGTGATAAATCATTGATATTGGGTAACTCCCAGTATCAGTGTCCATTGTTGTTATCAATTTAGTTTAATAAGAACAACTGTGGAAAACAATGACGGGCCGCAGGCACAGGGTAAATCCCTGGTCTGGACGAGGCGGTTGAATTCTACAGGAGATGGATTTGAAATAGCTTGTTGACTAGGACATGTCGTCAACATCATCATTCTAGATTCTGGTGATTTCAAATTTGGATAAGGTAAGCGATATAGACATATTGAACTCCCCAATTGATAACAACGCTAGTACGGGATGTAGTTCAGTTTGGTACGAACGCTAGTTTTGGGTACTAGAGGTCGCAGGTTCGAATCCTGTCATCCCGACCATCTGACTTTATGTCAGACATACATCGTTCCCACAATCGTTGTAAAGAATTCATAGAAATGACTCCTTTTGAAACGGTAGCTGAGCCCCGATAGGTTATTCCTATCGGGGTTTAGTCTGCTTTTACAGTATCGAGAACTAATATATAAACGTCAGCGTACGCATTAAGGAGGAATTACGATGTTATTAAAGAGATTAAAGCTTGTAAACTATGGTGGTATATATAATGGTCTTGGTCTTAATGAAATTGAAATAGATTTTACCAGATGTCAACATAGAATCATTCTTATTAAAGGTGATAATGGTTCTGGTAAAAGTACAATCGAGGGTGCACTTAAACCTTTACCTGATGATAATACATCTTTCATTGCTGGTAAAGATGCTATGAAAGAAATTGAATATTTTGATGAAACGGAGAATATTATATATTCAATTAGATTTGTTCATGAATGTAAAGGTTCTTCTAGAACAACTAAAGGATATATTTCTAAAGGACTATCTGGTTCTACAATGGTTGAATTGAACCCTTCTGGTAATATAACTTCTTGTAAAGATATTATTTATGAAGAGCTTCAGCTTGACCCTAACTATATTTCTCTTACTCAATTATCTAGTACTAAGCGTGGTATTGCAGATTTGAAACCAGCTGATAGAAAGCGTTATGTTAATGCTATCTTATCCGCTACTGATGTATATAATGACATGTATAAAGTATTAGGTAAAAAAGCATCTAATCTTAAAGCACTAGTACAATCAGTTGCTGCTAAGATTGATAATATAGGTAACGTAGTTCAATTAGAGCAATCTATAAAGTCATTAGATGAAAGAATCAGTGAATTTGAATCTGCTATAGAAAGACAGACTGAGATAATGAATAAAGAGAAAGGTATGCTTCAATCTATAGACCCAGATAATAAAATTCAAGAGCGTATAGATAGACTTAAGAGTAGCCTAGAAGAATATCAGACTAAACGTAATGAAGTCGACAAGGAACTTAGAAAAATATACACTAAGTATCCAGATATTGTTACTATGAATATTACTCCAGAGCTAGTTACAGAGTTAAAGAGTAAGCTTATAGAATTGTCTAATCAGGCTAGTTCTATTAATAGTAAGATAAGTATGCTTATGGAATCTCGTAAAGCTGATAGTGCAGAGTTACAGGCTAAAACGGCTAAATTAAAATCTATCAATTCAGCAGGTTCTTTATCAGATATTAAGAAACTCAAGAGAGAGTTAAATGATAAGAAAGCTATCATTGAATCTAGATGGGGCAATATAATCAATCTTAACAATATTACAGTAGATGAATTTATCAGTATCTATGAAGTAATCAAAGAGATGATTAATGTAATAGCTACTACTAATGTAATAACTAATAATCTTGATACCGAATACAGAAACTGTCTCGCAGAGATTGAAGATATAGAAAACAATATAGAACTGCTTATAAATCATAATAACAAGATTGCTTCTGCTGAGGATAAAGTATTCATACTTGAGAAGAGACCTGTTACTTGTAAAGATGATACTTGTCCTTTTATATCAGATGCATTAAAAGCTAAATCTCTGTTAGATGATATGCTTGCTATTAGAAAGAACTCTAAGTCTATATCTCAATTGAATAGAGATAAAGATGCTTTACAAGATAGACTTAATAATATTGATAATAGTAAGTATCTATATAAACTCTATACTGCAAATCAGAGAGTGTTGAAATTTCTTAACTTTGGATTTGATACTTTTGAAGATTGTATATATCATCTTAAGACTAATAGTAACAATATACTTGTTACACTTAGAGGTGTTATAGACTATGCAAATGATATCGAAGAATACAAGAAGATTAATCAAACTCTTATTGATATCGAAAATAAGTATCACGCTCTTTCATCTCAAGAAGACTTTATCAATATGATTGTATCTGATATATCTAGATTACAGAATCAACTCAATGAAGATACAAATACTATTACAGAACTCAATAACACATTAGATAGTATTAATTCAGACTTTAAGAGAATAAGTCTTACAGTAGATTTGTATGACAGTTATCTTGAAAAGACAGCCACTTTAAACAATCTTGATGAATCTATTAGGATACTCAAAGAAGAGATTGAGACTAATAGAAATAATATCGACAGGCTACAAAAAATAAACGAAGACCTTGAAAAGCTAGAGGTTAATATAGCTAAGCTTAAAGAAGAACTCAAACCTCTTAGAGAAGAAAGAGAATCTTTAAACTACAAGATTAAGAATAGTATTGAGTATACAGAAGAGCTTAACAAATATCAATCTATGTATGAGAAGATTGATACTTTGAAATACTACTGTTCTCCTACAACAGGTATTCAGTTACTGTTTGCTAATATGTATCTTAATAAGATTCTTGCTAATGCTAATAGAATACTGTCTGGTTTGTTTGGTGGTATCTTTGCGTTATTACCATTAGTAGTAACAGAGAGTGAATTCAGAATTCCAGTTGCTGTAAATGGTGGTATAAACCATGATGATATTACTAGTATGTCTTCTGCGCAAGTATCCCTAATCTCTATGATTATATCTATTGCTTTGCTTAGTCAGACATCTACTAAACTGAATATCATTGTTGGTGATGAGATTGATGCACCGTTTGATTCAGAAAACAGAAGAGAGTTTATCACTATACTCTATCAACTCATGTCTCTTATAAAGGCTTCTCAATGTGTATTGATTAGTCACAATTCAGAGATTCCAATGAATGAGTGCGATATTATTCTTCTAAAATCTGATAACGATATAATTACAAGTGGTAACATTATTTGGTCTTACAGATAAAAAAGAAGCGGGACTATCATCCCGCTTCTTTCTTGCCCTGTCAATCCCGCTGTTTCTTAGCTACACGAATATCGTGTAACCTTACAGCCCTATTAATAAACAGAACTAAAACACTAGTAACCAATGTAACAACTGAAGCTATCGGATATAAGTAAAAGCATCCGAATATAATGGATAGAACCGAAAATAGCGTAAATATTGATACAGATGTGTTAATGCATTTATCTGCATCAAAATTTTCAGCTTCTTCAACAGCTTCGACTTCAACCTCTATAGGTTGAAGTCGAAGAACATCGTCCATTCTTCTTTTATCAGAATGAATAATGAAAAGCTCTCCAACCTCAGATTTATTGGTTCTGATGTCAATATAATTAATCCGACATTCCTTTTGTAACATAGTAAAGTCCTCCTTTTATTATTTTTTAATTTTTTACTACCTGTTACTACTATAATTATATACAATTATGTTTCCATATCATTACAAATGTCTATCTTGAACATTCACATAATATCAAACCACGAAAGGAGTATGTATATGGCTATTCATGTTAATGATTTGAAGAATCTTAAGATGTATAGAGGGACTAATAAGTTATTTATTCCACTTGATAAAGATGATAACAAAAAAGGAAGTCTTATATATCTTTTAACACCAGACATCAGTTCTTCTATCGATATGATTAATAACCCTATGATTATCAATCGTAATTGGTTTAGGTCTTACTATGTAGATAAATCTATCAATGCTATTATTAAAGCTGATACTGGAGAAATTCAAGAGTTTGTACAATACGAAGATGAAACAGTACAAGCTTTTATTAATGAAGGTAAGTTAGCTACTAAGGATAGAAAAGAACTTCCTGATTCTGAATTTGGTATTCCAGAAACTCGTTCTTTTCCTCTTAATGATGTAGCTCATGTTAAAGCTGCAATCAGAATGTTTAATCATTGTCCTGTAGAATATGAAAAGAAGCTTGCTAAGAATATCATTAAGAAAGTAAAACAGTATGGTATTACTGATATTGAAGTAAGTGAAGAAAACAGACTTCATGCTTTTTGGAAACCTATTAAAGAAGCTGAGTATACAACATGGCCATTTCCTATAGAATATCTTACAGACTATAGATTTTCTTATTATAAGAGTGAGAAAGAAATCAAGGCTGAAACTAAAGAGTGTCTTAGTATTGTAAAGAATCCTTTAGATTTTAAACCAGTAGGAGAGATGTTTGTAAAAGCTAAGTTTCTTGTTAAGTGTCATGATGAAGAAGATAATCTTGTTGGATTCGCAGTTGCATATAAACATCCAATTTACGGATGGGAATATGGTGTTTATCTAGAAGATGATAGCTTTGATAATGATGATGCTAAAGAAGAGATAACAAAATATCTTATTCTTGTATTCAGAGATTATATGTATACTCATCAAAATATCAATAATACTAAACAGTATAATATCAATGTATTCTCTATCAATAGAGACAAGAAGTTAATTAAGAATATTAAACTGTCTTATGTACAAAAAGATAATATACTTGGTAAGGCAATAAAGCTTAATGCTTTAGGAGTTAAAGAGAAAGAAAGAAACGGATTCTATCCTCTGATATCTATTAATATTAATATACTTAGTAATAACCCTAATAATATAATGAGTAGTGGTATTAAAGAATCTTTCTCTCTTAATAATGTAATAGGAGAAACTTATCTTCAAATTGGAGAGAATGTATACTTTCCTAATGATGATATCTTCTATGAAGATGCTGTAGATAATAAGCTTAGACAGTATATGTACGACGATAGAATTCGTACACAGAAAGAATTGTTTGATGTATATAAAGTAGTAAAGTCTCAGTGTCCAGTTATTAAGTTTACAAAAACAGATGTATCTATGTATAAAGGATTAAATCTGTTCTTCGATATCTCCTATTATAATAAACTCTTTATTGATAATAATACTAGACTTGGCGAACAAGGTCTTAAAGTATATTCAGAAACACTTAAACGTTTTCTTAATAATAAGACTATTGATAAGGAATATAAGACCAAAACAATCTTTATTCCAGTACTGGACTATTATCACAAAGATGTGAATGTATTTGATTACAACAAAGACCTCAATCCTATAAGCACCATAGTACGTCTTGTTAAACGTAATAAATTCGAAGAACTTAAAAGAATCTTTGGAAATAATAATGTAATCTTCTTTGGTTATAATACTTACTTTAAAGTAAACTTTGGTGAGTTCCAGAAGTCTCAGCTTCAGAGATTCATTTCTAATATCAATAATATCTTTAATAAATCTGTACCTGTAGATGATGAAATGGTTCAAGATTCTCCAGATGCAATTGTAACAGATATTGTAGATAAGATTGAAAAGTCTCAGAATATTGAACTCTATAGAGCACTAGGGAAGCTTAGTATTCTTTCTAAACTTGAAGAGAAACCAGAATCAGATAATAGGACTAAAGATAGTAAGAAAGAAATGCAAACCAAACCTCAAAAGAGTAGTGAATCCAAAACTCCTACATCTACTAAACAAGTAAAGGTTAAGGATAAAGATGATAAACCAAAGACGGAAAAGCAAGTTTCTAAAGAGGTTACAGAAAAGAAGAAAGAAGAATTAGTTACTAAAATTCAAGATGCTGCGGCTACTTCTACATCTACAGAAGAGGCATTAGATAAGCTTGATAATGATGAGTATATCTCTAATCTTATTCAGGATATCTCTGATGAAGAATCTACTGAGATTAAAGCTTCTGCAACACGTAAAGCAAGAATCAATTCTCTTAGTGATGACTTTAAGAAAAAGAATATCAAAGGTAAATCTGTTAAAGAGTTAATTGAAAAGTCTGAAGAAATTAGCGATAATAAAGCACTCCCAGTAACTTCTGCTAATATCAATAGTATTAATAACGACCAATGGGATAATCTTCAATATATCAATTTCAATAATGAGTATGATGTAGATGAGGATATCATGTCTGTACTTAATTTCTTCTCTACAAGAACTGTTCCTGTAGGTATTAGAGATGTACAGGTAGAAAATACTACTACATCGGAAGACCTTAAGGAAACTTGGACTGTACAATGTGAAGATATTTCTGGTACTAGATTCTCGCTTAGATTTGATATCCCGTTACTTAAGAATAATCGCTTTATGAGAATCAAAGGTAATGATAAGACAATTAATGCTCAGTTAATGAATCTTCCTATCATTAAAACTGAAGCTGATACAGCACAGATTACTACAAACTATAATAAGATTTTCTTCTATCAATTTGGCTCTGCTATTGGTAAGTCTAATGTAGTTACTGGTAAACTTATCAAAGCATTAGATAAGTATTCTGGTAAATCTATCATGACTAGAAATGGCAGTAACAATATTACTGCATTGAAATATGAAATTCCTATGGATTATGCAGACATTGGTAAAGGATACGTTACTATATCTTATAAAAATACCACATTCTATTTCGACCAAGATGAAATTAGAGAAAAATATGCTGATAAGATTGACCTATCTAAAGGTCTTCCAATAGGATATGATGGTAAACAGATTATCTACTCTGATGGTTCTAAATTCTGTGCTGCTATTATTGCAGAAACTCTTTGTGAAGATAAAGAATTCGCAGAGCATTATGATGCTGCTAAGCCATCTGTTAAATATGCATATTCTCAAGCATCTATTCTTAATACTAAAATACCAGTAATTGTTATTTGTGCATATTGTGAAGGTCTTATCAAGACTCTTAATAAGGCAGCAATTGAATATAAGATTTCTGATAAGAGAGAGAAACTTGATATAACAGAATGGGATACCATTAGATTCAAGGATGGTTATCTTTCTTATAAGATTAATTATAATTCTTCTCTCTTAATGAATGGTCTTAAAGAATGTGATACAGAGGACTATTCTATTAAAGATATAAATACTAAAACTATGTGGACAGAACAACTTGACCATTTTGGTGGACGTATTAAAGCCGATGGTCTTGATAACTTCTATGACTTAATGTTTGACCCTATTACTCAGCGTGTATGTAGAATGTATAAACTTCCAGAAGAGTTTGTAGAGGGATTGATTTATTCTAATAACTTACTCTCTGATACTAAGTTTAATAAACATACAGATATCTCTGGTAATAGATTTAGAACAAATGAAATCATTGCTGGTTATACTTATAAAGAGCTTTCTAAGGCTTATGCTGATTACAGAACTAAGCTTAAGAAACAAGGTAAGGCTACAATGACAATCAAACAGTCTGCAATTATAGATGCTATTATGGCAGACTCTACAGCTTCTGATGCATCTACAATTAATGACCTTTGGTATGCTGAAGCAAATAATACTGTATCTTTTAAGGGATTATCTGGTCTTAATAGTGACCGTTCTTATTCTCTTGAAAAACGTACTTATGATGAATCTATGATTAATGTAGTAGGAATGTCTACTGGTTTTGCTGGTACAGTTGGTGTTACTCGTGTTGTTACAACTAATGCTAATGTAAACAGTAAACGTGGTTATATCACAGACAATTCTAATGATAAAAAAAATATGAATGATGTAAATACTATGACAGTTGCAGAAAATCTTACTCCAATGTGTACTACTCACGATGACCCATTCCGTTTAGCAATGTCTTATGTACAGAGAACTAAACATGATATGAGAGTAGATGGTGGTGACCCATTATTAATTACTAATGGTATGGATGATGCACTTTCTGTATTTACTCCAGATGTATTTACTTTCAATGCTAAATCCAACGGTAAAGTAATTGAAAGAGATGAAGACCATATTGTAGTACAATATGATGACGGTAATATTGACTATGTAGATTTAAATAATAAGGTGTATAAAAACTCCGATGGTGGTTTCTATACTTCTATTAAGTTAGAACCTGCTAATGGATTAGGTACTAGAGTTAAGAAAGGACAGTTAATTGCCTATGACCCTAAGTCTTACAGTATTAACTGTGGTTATGATGATAATGCCACTTATAATCAGGGTACTCTGGCAAAGATTGCCATCATCACTTCAGACAAGGGCTTCGAAGACTCTTGTATTGTGTCTTCTTATATATCTGATGCCTTATCTTCTAGTGTTATTATGGAAGTTCCAGTAACACTATCTAAAAATACTAATGTATTCAATATGGTTAAAGTAGGAGAACCTGTGCAAGAAGGTGACCCGTTATTGATTATCCAGAATACATTTGAAGATAATGATGTAAACGTACTCTTAAAGAATCTTGTAGATGATGAAGATACAGTTACTTCACTTGGACGTATTCCAATTAAGTCTCATAATACTGGTGTTATTGAAGATATTAGAATCTATCGTACTTGTGAAATTGAAGAAATGTCTCCTTCATTAAAGAAGATTGTAACAGAGTATGAAAGAAAAGAAAATCGTAGAGCATCTCAAGTTGCTAAATACGATGAAACTCTTTCTAAACAATATAAAGCACAAAAACTTGAGCAAGACGGTAAGCTTAAAGGTGTAGAAGATGGTGTATTGATTGAAATCTTTGTAGCATATAAAGATGACTTCTCTGTAGGAGATAAGTTAATCTTCTTGGGTGCACAAAAGGGTGTAGCTAAAGAAGTAATATCCGAAGGAGAAGAACCTACATCATCCTATAGACCAGATGAACCAATCGATGCTATTGCATCTATGGTTAGCTTCGATAAGCGTATGTGCTGTGCTCCATTACAATACACATTAATGGGTAAAGGTTTAGTCGAACTTGACCGTCAAGTCAAGGATATTATGGGTATCAAACAAGAATACTCAGTAAGACATAAATTTTAATAAAAAGACCCCGCAGGACTCTATGTTCCTGCGGGGTTAAAATAAAGAGAATTATAAAATAGAACATTGGAACAAACGTGGAAATTGTCAGCTTTTATAAGCTGATGGTACCGCTGACGGGACTCGAACCCGTATGGATTTCTCCGACGAATTTTAAGTTCGTTTTCTATGCCAATTCGAATACAGCGGCATTTAGTGCGGGTGACAGGACTTGAACCTGCACGTCATAAGACATGAGAACCTAAATCTCACGAGTACTGCCAATTTCTCCACACCCGCATTTATAATTAAGTTATAGTTATTGTAAAACAAAAAAAATAAAACTGTATATTATTATATTGATAAGGTTAATGTCTTCCTTATTAATTTTAAAATTTTAGGAGGTAATTACAATGAAAAAGACAATTCGTAAAATCGTAGAGGGAACAAGAAATGTACCGAGTATTGTTTTCCTCATTCTTGCCGCCGTACTGAACTATGCAATGGGTCAGGCAATGCTCAACATTAATACTCTGTATTCAGAAGTAACAGAGTATGAAAAGATTGAGTTCATTCTTAATTTGATTAAGTTCGTGGCAATCTGGTTTGTTCTTCGTCTCTTCAACGGTACGGTAGGAAAGATTGAGAAGAACAAAATGTTAGATGAGAATTATCTCAAATGGATAACTCGTCTTACAAAATCAAAATTGAGTAGCATTTCTAAGTTAACAACTGGTGCAGCTCATAATGCAATCGGTGCAATTGCTGGTGCAGATAAACAGATGCTTAATAGTATATTCGGAGCCATTCCTTCGCTTTACCCATTTGTAATTCTTTGCATACGTGAATATAAAGTAGGAGGATTTATGGCACCAGCCATTAATCTAATATGTATTGCTAGTTATATTATCGGAAACATTTTTATAGCTAAGGCTTCAGTGTATCAAAAAGCCGCAAAAGCTAGAGCCTCGCTCCACGGAGTTACAGTAGACTGTGTAATGAACAGTAAAACTGTAAAGTACTTCGGTAAAGAATCTTGGTCTATTAATAGACAAGATAAAGCTCAGCTTGCTAGTTATGTGGATTTTCTCGCATTGCCAGCAATCTATATGACAACAACGCTGGATTTAATAATGTGGATTCCTACTATATCAAATGTTTATCTTTGCTGGGGTAATATGACCGATATTCTATTCATCATCATGATGGGATACTCTATTGATAATATTGCTGCATATGTAGGTATATTTATGGAGGGATACTCTGAGAAAGTATCCCAGCTCAAAGTACTTGGCGAACTTGAAGAGGATACAGATGTCAGAGAACCTATAAAAGATTCTATTATTCTAAAAGACATTGAATTCAAGTACACCGAAGATAGTAAAGTATTATTTAAAATAGATGAGTTAACCATAAATAAAGGGCACAGATACTGTATAACAGGTAAGTCTGGATTTGGTAAATCGACTCTTGCTAAAATCATCACAAACACTTATCCTGTTCAAAAAGGCTACGTTCCTAGTATTGATTGTGTATACATGTTCGCTGAGAGTGAACTGTTTAATACTACAATCTATGAGAATATAGTTCTCGATGAAGATGCTGATAAAGAAGAGATTATTAATCTTCTTAAAGCATTTGAAGTAAACGTGGATATTGATATATTTAATGAATCGGTAGGTGAAAAAGGTTCTAAACTTAGCACTGGACAAATTCAGAGAATCAATCTTGCTAGAACGCTTTTCTATGCTAGACGTCATCCTGGCGCTCTTATTGTAATGGATGAAGTAACTAGCGCATTAGATGAGATAACCAGTTATAACTGTCTCAAATATCTTGCCGAGGAATTTGAAAGGCTCAATGTTACTCTCGTCTATATTAGCAACAAGCCTGACTATAAACAAGTAAATCTGATTACCGATAACATCTATGTTCATCGCAATGGTAATGCGGTAACTTATGATACTGTCGAGTAAAAATAAAGGGCGTCACAACGGCGCCCTTGTTTTTTTGTATTAGAATGGATTACATCCTAAAATTTCAAGATTGTCCATAAAGAATTCAAGTTTCTTAATACCTCGCATAACTTTCGCTTTATTTGTCATTGCGAATTTATTCCAGTTTTCAGATACATAATAATGTGATTCAACATAATCTTTACTACATTGTGCTCTGATAGTAATATTATGTCTGGTATCTCGTTTAACAAGTTCTTCATCGTTAACCCTATTTCGGAATACAATCTTTAAAGCCATTTGCATTTCTTCTGGTGTAGGGTCAGTAAGTTGTACATAATTACTAGAAATGTCTACCGAAGTAGTACCAATCTCATAATCATCTTCTACATATAATTCATCTATATAATTAGTAACAAAAGTTCTGAATATAGATTCATATATAGAATCCATCGGATAGAACTTAATATACATAGACAGAAATGCATCTTCTTCATGTCCACTACAACAATACTCAGTATAAAAACATTTACTGTTGAGTTTGATAATCAAATCTGCGATATAACAATCTACAGAAATCACCATCGGTTCGTCATTTTGAATGATAAGAATATCCCTCTGATTCTTTGTTTCATCGTACATATAAAACACTCTCCTTAAAATAAAAATATGTAGAGACAGATTGACTGTCTCTACATATATTATATACAATTCAGGCAATTCTTGGAATAAAGAATTCTATACTTTGTTTAATATCATATGTACCTGTAGATGGAATGAATGTCTTAGTTACAGATGTATTATCGTTAAGGTTAATAGTTTTAATCATCAGTTCTCGTCCCATATCATTTACAATCGTTGTCTTATATACATTCTCTTTATACCAGATACTTTCTACATATGTAAGATTATTAATATAAGACTTTCTTTCTTCTAATGTCAATACATCATTATTATACTCAGCATAGTATACTCTTCTACCCATATCATCATATGAATAATGATGCTTTACTAATTCTCCATCAACGCCTTTAGATTCAGAATATGTAACTCTACCTTCATTATCATACTTACTGAATCCATAAGCACCTGTTCTCTTCTTTGCTTTCTTTCCAAACAGCATTTTTATTCTCCTTTTCAAAATGGTATACGACGTCTCTCGAACTTAAAATAATCCTAACACTTTGGGTCAACGATATAAGAAGAAAGACTCACTTACTTCTCAAAACTGCTACGGGTGTCTCCATAAAAAAAAATAAATCTTACACCACAAACGAGCGTAGCGAGTGCAGTGGTGAAATCTTCGTCCGTAAGGACGGATAGTTTCAATAATAATAATTTTAAATATTAAGAAGACACTATTACTTTAAGCCTTATCAAATCCCTCTATTTCTATTCTAACTTTTCAATTTCTATACTTGGAAGAGTCCCACCCCAACCAAGTTCTTCGTTCCTAAACGCTCAAGGATTATTTTATATATATGTCCGCTCGTTTGTAAAAAATTATTAGTATTCTAGTATTATTCTATTAAAAACTTCTATGTAATAAACATATTATCTATAATATCTTAAAGGAGGTAAATTTATGATGAACGTAAGCAAAAGACATGTCTATTTTATAGAAGGTGGAGATAATGTAGGTAAGACTACTACTATTCAAAATATTAAACAGAATAAGTATATTGAATCTATTAAATTCAATAGAATAAGATTCTCTAAATATCCAACTAGTGATGCTACAAATACTATCAATAAACTCAATACTCTATACAAAGAAAATGAAACAAGACATAAGAATCAAGAAGTTAAAGATAGTGAGTATATAAAAACTAAAAGAAGCATATTAGAAAGTCTTATCAATACTATGATATGTGATATGATATCTAGTTTTGATACTCTATATAATGATAAATGGGTAATGACATATCCAGATGATGTATTAGAAATATGTGATAGAGGATTTCTATCTACCTATTTATATCAATATAGAGATATACCTGGAATACAAAAACTTATATTAAATATAGATACAGAACTAGAACATCTCAAAGCATTCATTAATAAATATCTACCACCTACAATGAATGATATCAATGTTATTATACTTAATAATAACGCTAATCCATTATTAGCAAATATTATAATGGATGATACAGAGACTATAGAGTATAAGAAAGACTTTGATAACAATATAGAACTTCAGACTAGGATTAACAATTCTTTAAATAATATAGTAGGACTAATTCAACATGATAAGGTATATGACTTATTACCAATCAAGTTCTATTATATTAATATATTCGACGAAACAGGTTCTATCAGAAAATCTCCCGATGAAATCTGTGAAGAAATCAAAGCTATTATAAACAAGGAGGAATAACACATGTTTGGATTATCTTCAATCAAACTGAACTGTAGACTACTCTATAAGAATAGTCTAATCAATAACATCTATGAGGCTTGTACTTGTTGTTATGACAATACGAAAAATATCAATTATTTAGAAAAGAAAGAGTATATTGGAAAAAGAATCAATGCAGGACATGAATCTATTCTAGAACATGGAAAATTAGCTATTCTTTTCTCTGATATTCCAATGAGTTTCTTTAATAATATTATTGAAGTTATTGGACTTGACTATAGTAAATGGCTTGAATTTTATACTGTACAATTAGAAACAAATAAATACAATCTTATTGTCAATGGTAGTATCAGAGCATATAAGCATTTTCTTAATAATCTTGAATCAGATTTGTATGATAGAAACTATATCGTATATTGTATCTGTAAAATTCTTAGAGAAAATACTGTAAAAGAACTCTATGGAACTAATAAGTATATTAATTTTGATGACTTCATTGATGTTGAACCTGATGTAATTAATATCGAAACACCTGATACTGGTATTGATTACGATATCAAATTAGAAACTGCTATTGATGGTCTTGCTACCAATGGAGAAGAATATATTAAGAGAATTATGCTTGGAGCAGATGAACCATTTGTTACAGAACTTGATGATATTGTAGAGATTATTCTTCATTCTGGATTTAATAGAAATGTAATCTACAATATTCTTCCTATCACAGTAGTATTCTATAATATGTCTCGTACAGCAACACATCAACTTGTACGTCATAGAAATGCTATTACACAAGAATCTCAGAGATATGTAAATGCTAAGAATGCTTCATTTACTATTCCTATGCCAGATTATACAGATGAAAAAGAATATACTGTAGAAATCTTTGGTAATAAAATTACAGCACCCCTTACTGTACTTGCAACTGGCCTTACCAAAGTATATGGTCAACTAATTAAACAGGGTCTTAAGAAAGAAGAAGCAAGAGCATTTCTACCAGCAAATATCAATTGTGGTAGATTATATATGACATTCACTCTATCTAGTCTTATTGCTTTCTTAAATCTTAGAACAGATTCGCATGCACAATACGAGATTAGAAAATATGCTGAAGCTGTACTTGACTTAATTACTTCTATTCCAGATTATGCTACTCTAATTGATAATTATAATAATATAGTATAATTATTTAATAAACTACCAACTATAAAGTAATGCATTGATGATGCCCGCAGCTCAGATTTCAGTCGGCAGCTTTTCCATCTCAGTGCATTTTGCGCAAGAGCAGAAGCTGTATTTGCTTTATATTGCACGGTGCTGACATAGGCTGTCATCGAGCTTGACTACTGGTGAACTAGGTACCATCGCTGAATAAGTGTCTATAAGACTCACCTCACTGCCACTAGCACTGCAAACACAATTGTGTTAAGCCTGTTATTGCAGCTTTTGCTCTTATTTTTTGTTTATTATTTCCATAAAATTCATATTACTCAGGGTCATAAAATACTGTCCTTTCAAAAAGAATTTGAACCCTAGCTTTGTGCTAGGGTTCATTTCTGCCGTTTTGAACAAATTAGTAATATATTCAATGAAAGGAGTGTATCTCATGGAAGAATATAGAAATATACTTGCTAATAAGTTTATGCGAGATACTAACTATATAATCATCAAAGATACTGATGACCTTGAAGAATTAGAGCGTCAATGGGAATTATTTCAATCTTCTCTTACTGTAAGACAACAGAGACTAAGTGATGATAGGTCTCTTCAAATTTGGAATATGACTAATCAACAGCATTATGAAACTTTAAAAGCTGAATTAATGGGAGACTTACAGAATAAACTTGGTATAGAATATGATGAGCCTACATCTATTGAATATGAACCAGATGATGATGAAAAAATAGATGATAGTGAAATTACAAACTTTGTTAATATGTCTTTTGATGATTTTGAAATTCCAGATGATGAGAATGAAATCAATGAACCTATAAAAGAGGATTCTATTATACCTACAGATGGTAAAGAATTGAATGAGAAACAAAAATTAAATAATGAGATAAAAGCAGATATGAATAAAGATGCACAAGCTGACCAATATGAGATAGACTCAAATATCAATATAATTGGTTCTATTAAAGGCTTTACTCCTCAAGAACGACTAGATAACCTAGAAAAAGCTTTTAGAGATTGGAACTCTCAAAATCAAGACCATAGAAAAAAGTCTGATGATAAGTGTAGAGAAATCTATGGTATGTCTAATATAGATAGATACAATAAGCTTAAAGGTATTTTTGTAAAAATGTCTGCTCCAAAGACAGATAAAGATGTATCTAAGACTATTAGTAATCATACTAATTCTTCTGAAGAAGCATTAAGTGAGTTTACTCTAGAAGTATATCGTAATATGCAAGTAGTTAATGAAGCTGAATCTAATAAAGCCAAACAACATAGAAGATTAAATGATACTCCATACTTCACTCCAAGTGAGATGATTGATATGGGAGTACATGGTAATCATAATTACTATTGTAAAGATGCGGATAATGATGGTCTTATTACAAGAGTAAGAATTCCAACTTGGTTTGATTCTTATAAAGATATGTGCATGGACCATATCTTTGAAGATTATACAAAAGATTGGATTGATACATTAGATTATCTATACTCAGACTTTGAAGAGATTAAAGAGTCTGGCAATGAAGAAAAGATTCTTGCTCGTAAACAATCTATTCTTGATTTAGGTTGGAATCCAGAGATTCCATTTACTAGACGTAATAGACAATTAGCATCTAAACGTGTATCTAAGTTATTAGATAAATCTAGTCCAATGAATCTCTTTATTAATCTTGATAAAGAAGTTCCAGATGAAGCTATAACCGATGAGCCTGTTACAGAAAATGCATCTAAAGATACACATCAACCTATCTATATGGTATTTGTACAAGGCAAAGCTCCTATTGTATCAACTGCTATTAAAAAGGTTACTAATTCACCATTCTCACATGCTGGTATATCTTTTGATTCAAAATTAGATACTGTACACACGTATAATATGGTACCAAAACCTGGTGTAGTAAAAGAAACTCTATCTGGTTATAAAGATAATATCATTACTGTAATGGCATTCTTTGCTCCTACAGATATTTATAATACAATGAAAGATACTGTTATGGATTATTATATCAATGCTAAGAAAACTGTATATGATTTTGGTATTATCTTTAATAAGCTAATCAATAAGAATGCTAGAGTAGTAAATGATAAGTATCATCAAATATGCTCTACATTTGTTGATACTGTACTTAAATCTGGTAAAGTAACGTTAGATAAAGATGCTAATGTACCATCTCCAGCAGAATTATATAATGCTACTAAGTCTATGCCTAATAAGATTATCGAAGTATATTCTGGTCCAGCAGATAAATATGACAGTACTAAAGTAGATAAGAAGATGAATAAACTCTTAGAAAAGGGTACTAAAGCTATTGATGAAGCAACTGACATTGATTCTCAAATTAAACTTGTACCAGCAACTCAATCTGATACTGAAAATATGTATAATTGGAAAATAGAGTCTGTTGATAAATCTATTCAATCTGATAGTAAAGTTATATCTTACATTAAACAAAATGCACAAGATTCTATAAAAGATACTAAGATGATTACTTATAATAACAAAACTATCGGTATGTTAACCTGTTATTATATAGATAATGGTGAATGGTGGTATATTGATGAAATTTATCTAATACCAGAATATCGTAATAAGGGTATTGGTACAAAACTTATCAAAGAACAAATACAATCTCATGATAAGATTAAACTTCAAGTAGCATATAGTAATAAGAGTGCTATAAAGTTATATAAATCTCTCGGATTCGAAACAGTAGATAAAAACGATAAAGGTAAATTTTATATAATGGCTTATGATAAAGCTTTTGTCAATGAGTCTAAATTAACAGATAAGATTAAAAGTAAGAGAGCTGATATGGATTTAGAACTGACTGCTAAAACATATGATGCTTTAAGTCATCTTACTAAAGATGAAAAAAAGAAAGCTGAAATGAAAAAGAGAGCTGCATCTGCAAGGTCTATGAAAGGTTTACTAGACTTTGATGAAGAAACTATTACAGAGGGCATTCATGATATCATGAATGGTACTAATCCATTCTCTACCAAGACATTTTATCATATTTCTTTTGATGATAATTTAGATGATAAGATTCTTAAACCTAGAGTTCCGTCTTGGATTACTAAACAAATGAAAGATGACCCTAACTTCATTAAAGAACTAGAAAAACTTAAAGACCCAGATTCTACAGAAGGATATGGCTTTGAAGAGTATAAAACTCCAAGAGTATGTCTATCCAATTCTATTGAAGGTTGTTTAAATGCAATCATTAATGAGAAAGGTAGAATGCATCTTGCTGGAAAAACATTATATGTATATATTCCAGAAAAGCCTATCAGTGAATATAAGACTAAGACTAATAAACAGATTCTTAAAGATGGTGATGTATTTGATGCTAATGCTACTAATGAAATGTGGATTCTTGAACCTGTAAAGATGAAATATGTAGGTAGTATTGTAGTAGATAAGATTACTGGAGAACATATTAAGAAGCATGTCAATAACAAAAATAAGACCAATATCAAGTATGACTACAAATGGCATTGGTTCCATAAAGTAAAGTATCGTTATAATCCAGAGAAGAATAAGTTTGTTACAGAATCTGTACTTAATGAAGTAAAGCAATTCCCAGTAGAATTTGACCAAGATGGTAATCTTATTATCTATAAGGCTCGTATAGGTTCTATTGCTTATGGTGATGAGATTGATGATTCTGTAAAGTTATTAGAGTCATATCGAAATACTAACAATATTGAAGGTATGAAATATGAACTTGCTAAGCTTTGGTTCATTAATGATTCTATTGAAAAGAAACTAAAAAAGAAACTTACTAATGACCAATATAAAGAACTTATTGACCATAGAGCTACTTGTTTAAATGTATTCAAGCTTAATCTAGAATATGTAATGAAAGCAGAAAAAGGCTTTAACTTCTCAGACTACTACAACTCTACCCCATTCTCAGATAATTCTGTAAAGATTACAGCTAATACACTAAAATACTCTATGAAAGCTATTGCTAGTATGATATAAAAAATATAGCATAGAGTTGGCAAGGCTCTATGCTATTTATCTATTTTCAACCTCCTTTAATGCCTTATAATAGAATATATTATTGAGTATTTCGCCTAAGGCTAGAATCCCATACGCAATGGGTCCGTCGGCGAAGAAACCTAATATTATACCTATTATAAGGCCTATGATGTATATTATTGAATTCGATTTTACCTTTAATTTTTCATACTCCAGAATTTCTTCTTTCGTACTAAAATAACGGTTTTCCAAACTCTTTACATTTATTTTTTGTATGAATTCTAAGGGTGTTAACAGGATGGTTGATATAAAATATATAATTGGGGTTCTAAATACAATAGTCAAAGTTCCTAATATAAGGTTTGCCACTCCTTCTATTATAAGGAACTTCTTAAAGTTTTTCCAGCCTCTTTCTTCAATGTTTTTATTCTTACCAGTTATTATCCCACACACAGACTCCACCACCATCACTATAATTCCTAATAACTGATATAACTGTTCGCCTGTTAATTGCTTATAAGTAACTGAATACACAAATGATACAAGTAAAGCCGATGTCATAATTGAGAAGAGCTGAGATACTACGTTTGCCTTAAATAAATTGTTTTTCATCATAATAATTACCTCTTACTGGACCATAGTAAATTATTTACTAGGCGGTTGACTAGACCTTTAACCAAATAATGATTTGTTTGTTCTACTATGATAGTATATAGGTAAAAAATTAGAATTTTACAAAAACACAAATCCTTAAACATATAAGTAATCAATGTACGTAGCAAGGAGGGATTATGAACAATGCTTACAGGACATGAAATTCTTAAACAGGTTAAGAGGAACAATATTATCATTGAACCTTTTAATCTTGACCAGTTGAATCCTAATTCTTATAATGTAAGATTAGGAGAACGTTTAAAGGTTTATGAACGTGATAATATACTTGACCCTAAACTAGAGAATAAGTGTTATAATGAAATCCTTATTCCTAAAGAGGGTTTTGTATTATTACCTAATACTCTTTACATTGGAGCTACAAAGGAAATCATTGGCTCTAATAAGTTCATTTCTGCTATCGATGGAAGAAGTTCTATTGGTAGATTGGGTATGCAGATTCATCTTACTGCAGGTTTTGGAGATATTGGTTTCAAAGGAACATACACTTTAGAAATCACTGTTGTACAACCTGTTAGGATTTATCCAGATTATCCTATTGCACAAGTATACTTTGAGAAACCTGATGGTAAAGTAGACTTCCTTTACTCAGGCAGATATCAAGGTCAAGTACAACCTACTGAATCCAAAGCAAATATAGATAGTAAACAGATTCAGGGATATCATTATAAGGAGAGATAATTATGAAATTTAGGAACGAAACGTTGGGATTAGGAATGAGATTTTACAAGTTTGAAAGTGATGAAGATTATAGAATTTTAGCACTTGTTAAACTTAATGGTAATGATACAGCAGTCTTTATGGATGAAGAGACTTTTGAACTTCATACTATTACTAAAGACGAGCTTGAAAATGAGTATACTCTTCTTAGCAATAGTTTACCGTTTGCTGTTGCTGGATTTGAATTTGGTTCAGAAAAGCTATTTCAATTGTTCTTCAATGAAGAAATTGTTACTTTTATTAAGGATAATCTATATAGTCTGTTTAATGAAAGTCAATACAAACTTAGGTTTAACCTTATTTTTAGAGTATACTCTTATATGAAGAAAGCAGTATTTGATAAAACGGTTAACTATATATTGACGCTCAATAACCTTTACTCACCGTTAGAGGAGAATCTGAATACTATATGGAATATGTATTTTTCATATATGCATAAGTCAACTTATGTTGATACAATTGGTAATCATGATAATATTAACATGGAAGAAGTTGTGAACAATAAAGCTAAGTTACCTGACTCTGTTTTTGATAGAGCAGAAGATTATTTAAACACATACATTCTTTCATATGAAGTATACAGATTCGATGCTAGCGTAAACATAGATAACGTTAATATGAAATACTTCTTTATCTATGACGCTGATAGAGATGAGTATTATATTGTATTATACGTTATTGATACAACTAGAATAGCAATGGAGACCGTTCAGTTAATGGAGGAGAACAAAGACGTTGTTCAATTTATGCTTGGTCAAAATTAATATCGGTTGTATATTATTTTCGTGATTAAGAGAGTCGACGCTCTTAATCGAAAACTATATTATTATTCTTAAGGAGGAATAAACTATGTCGAACAATACAAACAACATGCTGTCCGTACTGGACAAACTTCATGAAGACATGATTAGAGGTACAGCCGCCTACATGGCAGGTGGTGACCCTGACCCTGACGAAAATCTTGAGGTTCATGACATTCAGCTTGAAGAAGATGAGCTTCTGCTCTTCTCTGGTGCACCCGATGGTGTGTACTGTATGGTTGAGCTCATCGAAAAAAGCGAGCTTAATAATGGACTTCTGTCCATTGCCCAGAAACTGTTTGCTGATGTATATGCAGCACAGCTTGAGTATATTAACAGATACAATAAGTGGATGTTTGTACTCAACTTCCGCTATTTGACAGACGACCAGTTCAGGGCTATTCAGGATGAGAATTCTGATAAGCTTATTAAGGCTGTCAACAGCACATTTGACCCGCAGGATAATAAGACTGGTCGCATTGCCGAAACACTTATGAGTCTTGTTGGTAATCAAAATATGTCGGCTTCTGATGTAGGCAAGTATGCAAGCATTACAAAAGCCGCAAAGGAATATCTTGTAGGGTTTCTTTACTATGCACCTACTAATAAGAAAAAGAAGTGGGTGCGTGGTGAGAACTATGATATTCAGCATGTAATACAGACTAGTTATAATGGTCAACGTTACAGTAATATTGTAGCTACAGTATATCTTGATGCAGAAAAGGTACTTGCTATGCTCTGTGCTACAGCAGAAAACAGAGATAAGTATAAGTTTACTTTATCTCCGAGCAGCACTAAAATTAATAACATGGATGGTCTGTTTGAGATTCATCGTTATAGCAAGGCTCGTCGTAGAAAGCTGTCTGCTAAGTATGGCATTCAGTTCAGCAATAACTGATATGCCTAACAGAGACAGATGTGGCTTAGCCCACATCTGTCTTTTTTATATTATTTAATTTGAAAGGAACGATGTATTATGTATGATTATCTTGAAGATGTGATTAAAACTGGCGATAAAGTCAGAGTTATTAAAATGGTAGAAGATGACATTATCCTGAGACAAATTTCTATTGGTAGCTTAGGAACTTTTGTAGGCGTAGATATTGAAACTAGTTCCTATTGTATCAATTTTGATGGTATCGGAGTTTATTATGTAAATCCAGATATGATTGAAAAGATTAAAGACTAAAGGAGGAAATTACAATGGATTTCAAGTATTCTATTATTGACAATATTGACTATACACTTGAGGAGCAGGGTAATCAGTTTACTGCTCTTCGTAAGGTACGTTGGGGAGATGGTGAAAAAGACTATCTCGAAATTCGTCGTTGGAGAAATACTCCTGACGGTGGTGAACAGGCTGCTAAGGGTGTTACCTTTATGACAGAAGAGGGTCCTGCTAATGCTATTAATGCATTCATTGACCTCGGATATGGTAATACTAAAGATATTCTTACTCATCTTCAGACAAGAGTAGATTTTAGAAAATCTCTTAATTCTGTTCTTGGTAAGGGTGATGAACTGTTTGATGAAGAAGTCGGTACTCTTGAGGATGACTTCTATGACCCTAAGTCTTTGATTGGAGGTTAATATGGGAGTATTTGATTCTAATCAAGCCAATAAGAAGTACAATAATGCAATTCCGAATTACGATGTCGACGATGGTGTCGACATCGTACCTTGTACTGAGAATTGTGTTTTTAGAGATGAAGATAAAGGGAGATGTGTATTTGAGACTTGTATCTTGAATCAATTACCTTTATCTATTCCCTATCATACAAGTATTACTAAAACATGTGAAGTTTGTGGAAATAAGTTTACTATCACATTTGGTGAAGTGGACAATCCTATGAGAAAACTTTGCTTAAGGATGTGTGATACCTGTAGAGAAAATCTCTTTAAACTTATAAGAGGTGATAACAATGATTAATAGAGCTATGTTATATAGCAAGTTTATCAGATATGATATTCTAAGGAATATGATTACTAATACTCCTTCTATGAAGGATATAATTGATAAACCATTAGATATCTTTATAGATATTCAATCTGTATATAAAGATGTCTTAGCAACTGAATTTATGGGTAATGACATAAAAATACTTGCTGTTAACGTACTCAATATGGCGGCTCATTACCGTCATTTTTTCAGAAATCTTCTCAATCAAGAAGTCAGAGTATTCTTAGTGAACTCGCAAGTTAATTTATCAGGAAACATTTGTGAGATTACTAACTCTGAAAACGATGATATGTTTAGCATTGTAAAGTCTCTTTGCAAATATTTCCCAGATATTTATTATATCTATAAGAAGGGATATAATGCTAGTGCAATCATTTTTCAGTTGATTACTACTCACACAATGATAGTACCAGGACATTGTAGTAGTCTTGTTATAAGCAATGACGTATATGCTTATCAATTACCTACCTTATTCCCTATTTGTTGGATGCTTAGACTTGGTGTAAAGCATAAGTATATAGTTACAGCAAATAATGCGATAGAATCGTATTTCAAGAACACTACTCCATCTACTGGATTAAGACAACAGTTATTACCAATGATAATGACGTTTAACAAATGTAAAGAGTTAAACTTACCATTACTATTCCCATATAAGACAGCTCTTAATAAAGTAAGAGAACTTATCGACAAACATGCTATATTGAATGGATACAATATTCCAAATTCAGCATTTGAAATCAATGTAGGTATTATGGGAATCTTGGCTCGTTGGAATCTATGTGACTTACCAAGTCAATCTGTTGTTTATATGAATTCTATAGATGTAATAGATGATACTTGGAAAGTTAAACGTAAGTGTGACTTTTCTGAGTTAGCCGCTATCTTAGATGACAAGTTCAACTGCGACCCAGACAATATCCTGAACTATATTTATTTACTGGAGTGATAACAATATAATAATGATATACAATATGCAATTTCTCTATAGATTGGTAAATTGTGTTTGAATGTCAATACATGTATCATATTGAGTATCATTCTCCAATAAGAGAGATGGCTTCGGTCATCTCTCTTATTTTTTGTCTCTTTGAACTTTCATATAATGGAGGTGATATAATGGCTAAGAAAGGTGAACAGTATAATTATAGAATTGTACTTAAGTATATAGACTCTTCTAATGTAGAAGTAGAGATTGATTCTACTCAATTACAGTATATTCTTATAGATAAAGATTTTGATGGTTGTAATATGCCAGTTATATCAGTATTTGGTTCTATAGAAAAGAATATCTTAGATGATATGATTCGTAACATGGATAAGAACATAGTTACTCTTGGTATATATAAATATGATGCTACTAATCAGAATGATAATATTACTGATAAGTACTTTCATGATAAGTTTATTTATATAATCAATGAAGATGTATCTAAGACAGATAAGATAGACAATCCTAATGGTATTGATAGTAAGACTGGTAATAGACAATATAAAGAAGTTAATATATGGCTCATTCAACAAGACGCTATTAATAACAATAGACAAGTTATTAATGGTGTATATCATAATGCATCTATGAATAGCTTAATACTTCAATCTACTAATTACTTGGGTAAAGTATTACTTGAACCAATAAGATATGATACTAAGTATGACCAAGTCATCATACCACCATTAGATTCTATATCTAATTATATCAGATATCTTAACGATAATCTAGGTGTATTTTATGATACACCATATAGATTCTTTATAGACTTTGATGCTACATATATAGTATCATCTGCTGGTAAACCGATAAGAGCAAGAAATCAATATGTATATACGATAGTAATAGATATAAAAGAAGTAGATGTAGAAACATCTGAAGAACCAGGAGCTTATGTAGATATAGTATCTGGTAAGTATACAATTGGCATAGATACATCTAAAGTAGAATATAATAAAAACCATGTTACTAATAAGCTTGTAAATAAAGTAACTGTTATAAATGCTAAAGGTGATGTGTTTGAACAGGAGCTAGAAGAAAATCAAGCTAAGATAACTGGTACTATAAATCAAGTAATGAATGTATCTAATAATGACCAAAATGTAATCAATCCCATATCTCATAATATAGAGTCTGGTAATATAACGATATCTATAGTAAAGAATGATTTA
>Ga0247609_10001228_pt1 | contig 31520 bp, 30 predicted proteins | sample 172DNAGHGlowgp2_FD_193487 | JGI IMG/M metagenome (GOLD analysis project Ga0247609, IMG submission 193487) | Sheep rumen microbial communities from Palmerston North, Manawatu-Wanganui, New Zealand - 1728 DNA GHGlow gp2 | ecosystem: Host-associated > Mammals > Digestive system > Stomach > Rumen ... | reverse complement strand
CCGGATCAAAGAAAAGAAGAGAAAATAGAGAATATAATGATAGATTAGAATACGCTCAGAGACAAGCTAAAAGAAGAGAGTCTGCTGATTGGAAGTCTAATAATACAACTAGAGAAGGTTATACTTATTAATACTATGATATATAAATTAAAAAGATATAGTAAATCAACTATACCTATGCGTAAACCTGATATTAAATTTAGAAATAATAAACAAGAATATAATAATTTAGAAGAACAAGAAAATGAAGAGGAGAAGGAAGAATTAGATTATGAAGAACCTCAGGAGAACTTAAAAGAAGATTATTATATTGTTGAAAATAAAAATTAGACAGTATGTATATAAGAAGAAAAGTATTTAGTTTACTCCAAGATGAAACTGGAGAAGAAAGATATTTCAGCACTACTGAATTTGAAGATGAAAGATTATATACTAGTAGAAATAATCCTAAGAAAGTAAAAAGAAAAAGAGATCATGCTAGAGCTGAAAGAAAGCGGTTAAGAAAAGAGCAACAAATGAAAGGTTCTTTAGGAGAACGTTCAACTATTTATGATACTATTGCTAAAGAAGAATCAGGATCTTTACAACCCTTACGTGATTTAAAAACTAATATAGAGAATTCTTCAGCTGGTAATACGATATACGATAGTGCTACAATGAATAACTCTTCAGCAACAAACACTATCAAAGAAGGTGGAGAAGGGAAGTTAAGATCCTCGGCAAAGAAAACCTCTAATAAGGTTGGTAATTATATAAAAAGAGCTTGGAATGGTGAAGTTGGTAAATTAGGTAAAATTGGTAATAGAGCTCTTATGATTGCTACTCCGGTTGTGGCTACTGGAACTCCTATTGTTGCTAAAGTAATTAAATCAAAGCATGATGATAAAAATTAACTAATAATAAATAAATTATGTATATAAGAAGAAAAGTATTTAGTTTACTCCAAGATGAAACTGGAGAAGAAAGATATTTCAGCACTACTGAATTTATTAATTATGATTTAGAACAAAGAGAGTTTGGAAAAAAACAAAAAAATGCTAGAGCTATTGCTAGAGCTAATCAAGGTGCTGAAGCTGCAGCTAATAAAGCTGCTAAAGAAAGAGCTAGAATTGAAGCTGGTATAAAAGCTGTTAAAGAAGCTGGTGGAATTGATAAAGTTACTAACAAAGAAATGATTAACTGGCTTCAAGATAGAAAATATAGAAGTGCTGTAGAAAGTGGTCTTAATGGAGGTCAAATTCGGTCAGAAAAAATTGACCGAATAGCTAAAGGTGCTGAAGCTAATGCAGAAATAGCTGCTGATAAAATTGTTACACGTGGGAAAACTGTAAGCTCTGTAAGATCAGAGGGTGGTAATAGTTTTAAAGCTGGTGGTAGAGATATTAATGTAAGAGCTGATAATAGTGGACAAACATTAACTACTTCTAAAACAGGTCCTCATAATCAACAAGAAACAAGAGTTGTATCTAAAGCTAACAAAAGAAGGTCTAATGTTGTCCAAAATGCAAATCAAAAAGAAAGAGAAATTCTTGTTAATGAGAGAATTAAAGGAAGAAGACGTGGAAAAGTTAGAAAAATAACTACTAACAGAGGACAGGGAATAAATTTCGAAGGTGGTAGTAAAAATGCAACAACTATTATATCTGAAACACCTAATCAATATGTAAATGTTAATACATCAAAATTGCCTGAAGGACGTACTGTTAATATTGAATCTGTATATAATAAACCTAAAGGACAACCCAGACCAAATAGTAAGCCAAAAACAACTACAACTACTGCATTAGTTCCTGTTAGTAAACCAGAATTACCTGTTGAATTACCAAAACCTGCTATTAATGAATCATCTAATGTTGTTAATAAAGGAAAAGAAAAGTTCTTAAAAACAAGAAGAGGAAAGATTCTTTTAGGAGCTGCTGCATTAACTACTGCTGCTGGAACAGGTTATGGAATTTATAAACATAATAAGAATAAAAAACAAGCTGCAGCAGCTGAAGCAGAATAAAATAATAGATAAATAATTATGATTATATTAAGACAAAAATATTACTCTGATAATAAAGAGAGAAATAATGACGAAGAAAGCACAGGTAAAAAAATTGCTAAAGGTGCCGCTCAGGTTGCTGGTGGTACTACTTTAGCTGGTTTGGCTGGAGCTGAAGTTTATCAATATGGTAAAGGTTTGCAAAGAGATTTATTAAGAGCAAGAAGACATGGATATTATAAAGAATCTAAGGAGGCTTTTGATAAATTTTTAAAAAACCCTGGAGATGTTGATGCTTTAAATAAATATAAAAAAATAGAGGACAAAATTTCAAAAAGCTTAGATAAAGAGAATAAAGAATCCAAACTAGAGAAATTCGGTCATAAAGTTGAGGATAAAGTAGCAAATACTAAAGCAGCAAAATGGCTACGCGGAGAAACTGAAAAAGATAAGGCCAGAGTGGCTAATAGAATGAAAAAAAGATTAAAGAAAACTTTGGAAAAAGACCTTGAAAAGGGTGGACCAATCGTTATTGATTTTGGTAAAGAGTATAAGAGAGCTAAAAATATAAATAGACTTGGAAAAGCTGCTATGATTGCTACTCCTATTGCTGTTGCTGGTGGTACTGCATTAGCCTTGAGAAAGAAAAATAAAAAAGAAGAATAAAGAAATCTAATAATAATAAATAAATTATGTATATAAGAAGAAAAGTATTTAGTTTACTCCAAGATGAAACTGGAGAAGAAAGATATTTTAGCACCACTGAATTTGAAGATGAAAGATTATATACTGAAGATGATAATGACGATGAACCTAAGGTAGAAAAAAAGATGCGTTTTGATGACAAACAGAATATCAAACGCTTAAAGAGAATGTATAAACGTCGTCATGGTGAAGAGCTAAAGGATATTCATATGAGACAAATGGATGAAGATCCTGAGGTTAGAAAGCAAGCCGATAAAGATCTCTTGAAAAAGGGAGCTAAGAGAAGTGCTGTAGTTACTGGTATATTAGTTCCTGCTAGTGCCGCTGCTGGATATGGTATAGGCAGGGGATTAATGAAGGAAGGTAGAAAAGAGTCTTTGAAGATGGCTGGATATGGTGCAGGTGGTACTCTTGCTGGTGCTGCTACTGGTACTGCTGTTGGTTTAGGTTCTTTGGCCATAGATAATGCTATTAAGAATAAGAAACTTAAGAAAGATAATGAAAAGTATTATCATAAGACCAGAGATCAGGTTAGAACTGCTGCTGGAGAAATGACTGAAGAAGAGTATACCAATAAATGGGGCAAAACTAAGAGAAAGAAGTGAATATCTTTATAGGAATAGTTTATAAGATCTATTCTTTGATGTGGATTTAATTATTTATATATTACAAATAATAAAAAAAAGAAAATTGAATAAAATATTATCTTCTTTTTAGAAATAATTACGAAGATTAATCTTTTTAATAATTTTTTAATAACCTTTTAAATATTAAAATTTTATGATTATAGGAAGACAATTAGTAGATGAGTACTATGAAGATGAAAAATTATATAGTACTGGTGATGATTATTTAGATGAAATGTTAGAGAAAGCATTTTGTGATGGTTATGAATATGCTCAAAGAGAGTTTGCAGAAGAGGAAGATAATCAGGATAAAAGAGGTATGAGTACTGGTGGTAAAGTCGCTGTAGCAGCTGGAACTGCTGCTGCTTTAACTGCTGCTTATTTTGGTGGAAGAAAATTACAGAAAAATCATATAAATAAGCTTATTGATAAATCTTCTGGTGGAACTGATGAGTATAGGAAATTAGTTGCAAAACAAAGAAAATTAGAACAAGGAAATGCTCTTGATAGATTTGGTAGAAAGGTTTCTAATAAAGTTAAAGATGTTTTCTCAAGAAAGAAAGGTGCTTATAAATCTGAACCAGATGTATATTAAGTAAGCTATATCCCTAAATGATTTGAAATATGAATCTAATCTTCGATGATGTTTAGGGATCTTAAATAAATATAATAAAATAAATTTAGAGGACTTGTTTCCTACGTGATTAAATTTAAAATAATATAGATATGAGATTTAAAGCAAGATTATTTTCAACACAAGAGCCTGCAGCTGACTCTAGTATGATTAGTGCTAAAGTTGCTCAGGAATATTTTGCTAGTGAGAAATTTAAACAAGCTTTGAGAGATAGAAAGTTGTTTGGTACATTAACACATATGGCCAGAAATCTTCAAGCTTGTAAGAATTATACGCCAGCTTTACAAAAAACGATCGGAAAAGATGATAATATGCTTCTTGATATTCCAATGACACATATTATGACTGATGCTTGGTTAGAGGATGATGGTTGGGCATACGGAGAATTTGAAGTCTTGGATAAAAGTAATTTAGATGATGAGGCAGTTCAAAAGATTAAGAGATTAGAAGGTTTATTGAAGAATGGCTGTCATATTGGAATTTCATGTGTAATAGTCGGATACTGGAATAGTGAAAATGGACATGATTATTTAAAGAAGATGGTTGAATTAAAGGGTGCAGATCTAACTTTAAACCCATCTTGGAAAAATGCTGGAATTGTTTATATTGAGGATGATAATAATAGAAGAGAAAAATCATTCTCCGAGTTAGATAAAGAGTTTGTTTATAGTCCTGAAGATTATAAAGATACTACAATCAAAGTTAAACAATTCTCAGTTAGTAATTTAGATATGCCCAAATCTTCAAAAATAGATGGACTTTATACACAATTAAAAGTTAAAGAGTTTTCATTTAATTCAGATTTAATTAATGTTTCTGATGATTTTAAACAACCAAAACAGAAAGAGTTCTCAATGGTTGCAGTACGTGATAGACTTAAAGAGTGTAAATTATCAGAGCGTATGTTTTTTAGGAGAATGATAATTAGCTACAAACAAGTAGTTAAGAGTCTTGGTGGTCCTGATAAAATAAAGGAAGAGGATGCTAAAATTCTTAAATCTTTATTAACTAGTGATGTTTTATATATATTAGGTAAAGTATCTAATGAAGTTATAAATAAGAATAAGCAAATTAATACACTTTTAGGTTGTTCAAGTATTAGTAAAAACTTAAGAATTGCTGCTCAGTCACTTCAGGTTGTTTATAGAATGGCTGGAAGAGAATCACAAAAAATGGGATTTGTTAGTAAGATGAGATACCAGAAGTTACAAGCAGCCTGGAATGAGTTTGTTAAGGCTGTTATAGATGAAGTTTTTGGAGAGAATCATGCTAATATACCATCAGAGGAAGAATCAGAAAATATAGAGGAGGGGAAATAATTATGAAAAGAAGAAAATTATTTAGTAATCAAGAAGTAAAATCTCGTCGTAAGTTATTCTCTTCTGATTGTCCTGATACTGAAGAAACTAGTAAATTTGTTATTTGTCAGGATTGTGGGTATAGATTTGAAACAACAGCAAGTCCTACTACACTAGTTTGTCCTAAATGTGGTGGTACTAGATTCAATGTTGAGTTACAAATTTTCTCTCCTGATAATGCACCTGAGAGAGTGGAGCCCGTTATTGAAAAGGAAGATAATAGAAGAAAGTTATTTAGTACTTATGCAGAGGATGAGGCTTTATTTCAGAAGGAGTTTAGCAAGACTGAGAATAAATACGAAGAGAACTTAAAATTATATAGTGGCAAAGAAATATCAGCTAAACGTTATGATGAATTATTTGGTGATAGTGATTTAATAGAAAGAGGTTATGCAGAAAAAGAAGGAAATACAGTAAGAATTTTTGGTGATGCTTTTTTGATGGATAAGTTGTTTTCTAAGATAGTTATTTCTGTTACTAAAGAGTTTGATTTAGATCCTGATATTTGCTGTGGTCATTGTAATAAAGAGGATATTATTAACAAGTTGGAAGATGAAGGAAATATACCAACTAAGGGAATAATGTTAATAAGAAAGGCTCATGGAATTTCGACCCAAGATCAAGATAATAATTGGTTGAATGATTCTGGAATTACAACAGATTTACCTATCGAGTTTGGTGGGTCGAGTAAAGATGAGCCAGAATTTAAAAAGATAATTATAGAGAGATATCCTGATGCTCCTGATAATATTTTAGATTTATTAAAGGCTAGAGGTATTATTGAGAGTGATGGAAAGACAATTAATATAAAATAAAAAGGTTAGGTTAAAAATATGAACGAAACTACTAGATTTATGGATCGTCTTTTCTCTGCTACTGATGAGAAGGACGAAGAGTTAACTTCTATGGTTGCTGAAGATATTGAAAAAGCTAAGCAATTTGGAGAAGTTGATACAGATGAAGTTAATTATAAAGATATGGGTGATGGTAGAGTCGCTGTAACTGATAAAGGTAATGGCGAGGTTACTATTGCTGAAAAGGCAGACGATGGCAATTATGATCTCTATGTCTATGCTGATAATGGTCCTGCTGAAATGGATAATCAGATTGAGGGTTACTTACATCCGGAAAGGAATGGAGTAACTAGAGGTAATCAAGTGGGAGCTCCTGATGAACATATTGAAGAACATATGGATGGAGAAGGAGTTGGAACTGGTTATGATGAAATTACTGTTGAAGAGAATGCTGAAGGTTGCTGCTCAGATGATGATGAGTGTGATAGCAGAGAGTTTAGTGTTTCCTCAGACAATGAAGTTGTTAACAGAATTTTTGACGATCAATTATTCATGGAGCGTATTTTCTCAGAAGTTATTGAAAGTGAAGAGACTGCTAAAGTTGGTAATCTTAAGATAGAAAAGATTGCTGATGAAGATAATGCAGTTGTTGTTACTGATGAGGGAAGCGGAGATCAAGCTAAGGTTGTATTAGATGATGAAAATATGGAAGTAACAGAATTAGAAGGAAAGAATTTTGGTGAGTGTGAGTACGGTTATGATGATCCTGAACAATTTAACGCTTATCACATTGTTGGCGTTGATGCTGGAAATCATAACATTATAGATACTAGTGAATATGATCCAGAAGAGGCTCAAGAAGTAGCTGCTAGACTTTCAGAAGAGGGTGTAGATGCGGTTGAGATTTTTGATAATCCTCAAGATGCTCGTGATTATGCTCTTAATTTGCTTGAGAGTTTAGGAGTAAGAGATCTCCAAGATGTTGATGAACCTGAAGAAGCTACTTTCTCGGATCACACTATTTATGTAACCAGATATTATTCAGATCACACTTACTTTATGGATAAGATGTTTTCTGAGGCTGTAAATGATATTGATGTTTCACAAGATAAGATTGAAGACGCTATTGAGAGTGGTGAGGAAATTGAAACTGATGATGAAATTGTTACTCCTATTGATGCTAACACTGCCATTGTTGAAGATAAAGATAATAACGAATTCACTAAAGTTACATTGGATGGTGAAGAGATGCAATTAGATCCTATTAGTGGTGCTGAAGCTGCTGATTTAATGGAAGATATCGAAGTTGAGGATACTGATGAGGATTTAGATGAGAAGGAATATTCAGAGGTTTACTTTGATGATGATTATGATGAGCGTTATTATTCAGACTATGATTATGAAGGTCCAGAAGTTTACTGTGATGAAACTGAAACTAAGTTCTTCTCAGAGGATGAAGAAATGACCGAATATATGGCTAAGTTATTCTCTGATGAAGCTGATAGTGACGTTGAGGATATTGCTGATGCTATTGAAAGTGGTGAGGAAATTGAAGTTGATGGTGAGATTATTACTCCTGTTGATTCAAATTCAGCTATCATTGAAGATAAGATTAATCATGAGTTTACCCGTGCTGTCATGGATGTAGATGGTACTGTTGAAGTTAACCCAATGCCTTCTGAGATTGCAGTTGATATCTTAGAGGATGTTGATATTGAGGATGTAGATGATGACTTAGATGAAAAAGAGTATTCAGAAGGTGAAGTTTATTGTGATGAAACTGAAACTAAGTTCTTCTCAGAGGATGAAGAAATGACCGAATATATGGCTAAGTTATTCTCTGATGAAGCTGACAGTAATGAAGAGGATATTGCTGATGCTATTGAAAGTGGTGAGGAAATTGAAGTTGATGGTGAGATTATTACTCCTGTTGATGCTAATACCGCCATTATTGAAGATAAAGAAAATAATGAGTTTACCAAAGCTACTTTAGATGAAGATGGAGATGTTGAAGTAAGTCCTATGCCTGCTGAAGATGCCAAGAGTATGTTAGAAGATGTTGCAGTTGAGGATACTGATGAAGACTTAGATGAGAAAGAGTATAGTTATAGTGAAGATCCTATTTTAGATAAGTTCTTTGCTGATGCTATTGGTATGCAAGGTCAAGAAGAGCCCGAAGTAATTCCTGCTGTTGTTGATCCCGCTACTGGTCAATTAGTACCTGTAGAACAAATGCAACAGGGTCAAGAACAGCCTCAATTAAGTGTAGAAGCTATTGAAGATAAAGCTTTAGCTGCTATTCAATCAATTCAGGCTGTTGCTGCTGAAGGTGAAGCTCAAATCTTAAATGCTAAAGCTGCTCCTTCACAAGAACAAATGCAAAATCTTCAAGAAGCTCAATTCTCAGATGTCGATGATGACTATGAAGATGAAAGATTCTTTAGTGAATCAGAAGATACATTAGTTTCCTGGTTATCTGGAAATATTTAATTTGATTTATAAAAAATAATAATATTGATATGTAGATAAGGGGTTAATAAAAAATCTCTTATCTACACTTTAACCATAAATAAAATAACTTAATTAATTATATGAATACACAATATTTAAAAATGATGCAGACTCCAGCTATGATGGATGCTCTCATTGATAGTTCAGTATCTGTTGAAGATGCTAACCTTCGTTCACGCGAATATGCCAAGATGTTCTCAAGAAATGAAGATATGAAGGACATTTTTGGTTTAGGTAATAGTACTAATTTATTGCAAAAGACTTTCTCTGGTTATGCCGAGACTCCCCTTTTGAGCACTCAGTATTTTAATGCTTCTGTTGCTTCTTATGTTAGCTCTTTTGCTGGTTATATGAGTATTGAAAGAGATTTTGATCAGCCTAATGGTTTATTCTATTGGTTCGATGTTCTTGGTGTTTCTGATATGAGAAGCGTCATTCCGAACTTAGGTCCTGATAGCTACCAAGATATTAATACTATGGGTGGCTTTGAGATGGCTTTGACTCCTGCTGCTATTACTGATTGGAGTGCTACTATTGGTCGTAAGCTTATTCCTGGTACTGTAAGGGTTAAGATTGTTAAAGTAAGCGGCGGAGTTACTACTAAACTCGAATTAATTGATAATGGTCAGGGTAAGTTTATGGCTGAGCCTGGTATTATTACTGCTGGTACTTTGAATTATCTTAGTGGTAAAGTTGAATTTGATTTAAGTACTGCTATGACTACTGATACTGGTTCTTCTATTACTATTATTGGTAAAGAAGATGTTACTGGTACTCCTTGCAATACTAATGGTGCTAGCAATGCTCACGCTAATGATAAGAGATTCATTGCTAAGATGCAACAGATTGGTTTAAGTACTGTTCCCGATATGTTGGTTGCTGAATATAATATCGCTGCTTTAGGTGCTATGAAGAAAGCTACTGGTGCTGATATGGCTACTTTCTTATTTGGTAAGCTTCGTGAGATTTATACCAAGGCTATTAACTATAAGCTCGTCTCTACTTTGGAAGAGGGTTATGCTGGTAATACTTTGAATGACCTCGATTTAAGCGTTAATAATACTGATATTGCTAGCAAATTCCATGACTATCGTTCAAGAGTTGATTTGTTCGATGCTTATTTAATCAATGTTGAGACCGCTTTAGCTAATAAAGCTGTTAAGGGTGTTGATATTACTTGTTATGTTGCTGGTCCTCAAGCTTGTAATCAATTCCAGAAGGGTGGAATTATTGGTAAATGGCAAAGAAATACCAAGATGACCTATATTAGCGATTTACTTGGTTGGTATGATGGTATTCCAGTATTAAGAAGCACTGATATTCAAGAAGATACTCAAGCACATAAGGGTACTTTCTATGCTATTCATAAGACTAAGGATGGTCAAATGGCTCCTTTAGCTCGTGGTATTTATATGCCTTTAACTGATACTCCTACTATCGGTAACTATAACAATCCTACTCAGATGGCTTCAGGTATTTATTATCAAGAAGGCACTAAGTATATGGCTCAAGAATTAGTCCAGAAGGTTGAATTTACTTATGGCCTCTAATTCTAAATAAGAAAATATTCTAGGGATTTGAAATATAGTCCCCTAAAGATAAAGAATAGTTAAAAAAGGAAGGGTTTATATTAACTTTGATAAATAAGATTAGTATAAATTCCTTCCTTTATTTTTTAATATAAAATTAACTAGATTATGATGACATTAAAGAGAAAATTATTCTTTATTGGTTTTGGAAATATGAGAACCGGAGCTAGCCAACTGTATAAAGGATTAACTAATCATGCTTTTACGACGGGAAGAGGCCAAGGATTAACAGGTGCTCAAAGATTTGGATCTATCATGTCTGGAACTAAAAATCTAGCAAAAGGTGGACTTAAATTTACTGCAGGAGTAGGTGGAACAGCCCTAGCATTAGGTGGTTTAGGGTTAGCTGGTCTAAAAAGTGCAGTATCAGATGGTTAAAATTTATGATTTATGTTATTAATTATTAAGAGAAAATTATATAGTAAAAATCTTTCCAGTAAATCTAAATCAATTTTAGTAATAAAGAGATTTAGTCAAAATCATAAATTTTATTCAAATAGATCTACTAAACAAACTATGAGAATAAAAAGGTTTAGTATGATGAATGAAGAGGAAAGGTTATATGCTAATCCGTTTGCAGCAATAGGTAGAATTAATGCCTTAAGAAGATCAAACAATGCAGCATATAAAGGTTTAAACTTTTTTCAAGCTGCATCTAAGTATAGATCTAGAGGTAAAGTAGCTTCTATTGCGAGAGATTTGCATAAAAGTACTGTTACTCCTTTTGTATCTAAAGCAAATGGAATATTAGACACGAGAAGACTTCAGGGTGGTAATTTATTTGGGTTAAATACTGGACAAAGTAATTTAGTTGGATTACAAGCAGGTGTAAAACAAGCTGCAACAAATGTAAATAATGGTGGGTTTTTCAGTAATTTATTTAAAAAGAATAACACTATTAAAGCAGATATTATGAAAACTGCAACTCCAATAACTGCTCAACATAAAATGAAATCTGAAAATCTCGTTAAAAGTTTACAAAATGCTGGGATGACTGATGTTAATATTGGGAATTTAGCTTCACCAACTAATGGAAAAGCACCATTTTTTGATATTAGTAAAATTAATCCTTCTACGAATCAAAGCCCATATATTACAGATAATCCATTATTAAATAAAGCTAGAGAGAGTGCTGGATTAAAACCACTAATAGATACTAATAGTAGTAGTAATATAAACAATTCCAAAAAATATAGAATAGCTAGAACAACAGTAAATGAAAGTGGTAATTTAAAAGTAGAGACTTCTTCTAATAAACAATCTCAACCGAAACCTTCATCTACACCTACTACAAATAAAGAAGTGAAGATAGAAACACCGAGTAATACAGGAACTAATACTCCTGTTGAAACTTTTAAGAAGTCTGAATTTAATTCTATAATTAATAATACTAATACACCTCCTGTTATTACAACCAACCAACAAACTTCAGAAAATCAAACTACAACTACATCTAATAAAAAAGCGGATGATAAATTTAAATTAGGTTGGAAGGGTAAGTTAGCTTTAGGTGCTGCTACTGGTTTAGGTGCTGCTACTTATGGTGGAGCTAAATTAGTTGGTAATATGTTAAAAGATGATGATGAATAATAAAATAGACAATTATGGGAACGTTTATATTAAAGAGGAAATATTTTGCTGATAGTGAAAAGAAATCAGATGGATGGAGTACTGTCGGAAAGATAGCTACTGGTACTGCTGCTGCTTTAGGAACTACTGCTTTAGGGTTACGTATGGGGAGAAAAGGAACATTCGGAACTGGAATTCAAAATAGAGTTGGCAATTTATATCAAAATGTTGGTGCTAAAATGGCTAATAGTGGTTCTAGAGCTATTCAAGGATTAGGATATGGTCTTGGAAGACAGGGTACTGTTGCAAAGGCTCAAGCTTCCGCAACTAATGCTGTAAATAGAAAGATGGCTAGTTTAGAAAAATCTGGAGGTTTAAAAGGATTAACTGAACAACAGATAAATGAAAAAAGAAGTTCTTTATTTAATACAAACTATGGTAGAACTTTAAAAGGTCAAGATAACACTTTCGAAGCAAAAATAGATGCTGTTCGTAAAAACAAAACTACGAAAAAATAAATAAGAATATATGATTAACGAGATAATTTATGATGGATTAGTATTAAAGACTTCTTGTAGATATTTTGATGTAAAAGTTGGAAATACAGATTCATTAGTAGAAGATAATACAAAATCTCTAATGACTCTTACATTTAGGCCAGGAAGTACGAATGAATCTATATCTAAATTTCTCGGCATAAAAAAAGTAGGAGCAACCCAAGAATTATATGCTACATCAGGCCCTAAGGTAATAAAAAACACAACAGTTACTTTAAATGGATTAAAATTAAAGAAATTAACAACAGATAATCATATAATTAATATAGTTTGTGTAAATGATTCAGAGTCAAGAGTAGTTCAGACTTATAATTACACTACTATAGTTGTTAATGTAAATGATAGATGTAATCAAGATTTTGTTAATTTCTTATTTTATTCTGGTAATTTATTATACTTAAAACCTGTTGGACCTAAACCTAAATGTTGGAATTTTTATAATTTTCCTAAGATTAATATAAAGGATAGAGATTTAAATTTAACTTCTGAATCTGATTTTATATATACATTAAGAAGAAGTTATAATGATTATGTTATCAGAGCTATAGATTATCAAGATCAATTTATATTAGAATTAAGGCGTATTCTTGATGATTATGGAATTGAATTAGTAAGATGGAATAAAGAAACTACATTAAAAACTACTTCATATATATCTTATGTTTTTTCACAGACACCAACGAGAATACATCATCCAAATTTCAGAGATGAGGAGGATAGATTAATGTCGCATCATTTACCTGTTGATTTTACATTAAGAACTCCTGATATGGTTATGTTTTTTGATTTTAAGAACAAGTATAATAATGTAGATTTATTAACAAATTTCTGTGAATTTAAAACATCTGATAAATATGGAAATAGATGGACTGCTGCTATAAAATGGGGAGGAATTACAGAAGATTTTAACCATATGTATCAGCAAGATGATAATAGTAATTTTTCATATCAGTGTCAATTTAGATGTGAACTTTTCTTTTATGAAGTTTTGGATGACAGATATGAATTTTTAAAAGAAATAATTTACAACATAGAGGCTCAAGATGGAAATAATAATGAAGACGGAATTAATATTGGAAAAGAATGCTCTTGTGGAGGTATTGTTTACGGTTGATAATATTATAAAAATTGAAAACAAACCAACTTTATGTTGTACTATATAATAAAACCTGAAATATTATGATTGAATTTAGGAAGAAAAAATCCCTTGTTCAGAACTTAATACCTGAAATAATAGAGCATTTAAAAAAAGAAAAGATATCATTTACACCAATTTCAGAAGATGAAGCTGATAGTGTATCTAAGGTTAATTCTAAGGCTATGGTAATCAGATCATGTATAAAAACTGAGTATGGCTATTATCAGATACAAGTTCAAGACAAGGAGTTATATAATTACACACAAAAACTTATTAAGGATATATTCCAAATGAGAATTACTAATATAGATAAAAAGTCTAGAATTATAACAGCTGAATGTGATTATAAAGGAAGAATTATAGACTTTATAGAAATACTTGGAATGAATCCTAAATATAATTTATCTATAGTAGTATGATTGAATTTAGACAGAAAATATTTTCAGAGTATGATGCAATGAGGAGTTTATATGTAGAACTTATGAAATACTCTGATAAAAATAAATTTGGTATAATAGATCAAAGTTCTTTAATACCAATTTTAAAAGGAAATAATGTTGTTATAGAAAGGTTTGTTATTTCTACAAGACCTTTTACTAGAAAACAAAAATATAGAATGTATTTAAAGATTGGTGCTAGAGCTAAGATGCCTGATGATGTTAGATTACCAAATAGAGTATATGATGAAAGATTATTAGGTATGCAGATAAACTTTAATGGTTCTTTCTTTGGCGATCCTAGAGAAAAGAAACAAAGTGATACAACAGAGATTGCATATGTAAAAGATGGTGTATCATTTAAACAGAAAGAGTTTAAAGATGGACCACCACCAAATGTAACAGCTAATATTAGTCCTTATATTAATATTACAAAAGAAGTAGAGGAAATTTTAGGAGAAGCTGTTGAATATGATAAAAAGTCAAGGTCATTAGTTTTAGAATTTAACTCTATACAGGATGCCATTAAAGCTTTAAACATTCTTCCATTTGGTATTAATTATAAAATATATTTATTATCATGATGAAAATAAAAAGATTCTCAGTTTATCAAAAAACGATAAATACTTCTGGTCGTATTGCTGGATTTAATAGTAAGAGAAAATATGATGAAGATTTTGATAGACTTTCTAGAGGATCTACTAAAAGAGAGCTATCAGGAAATCAATTAAATGAAGAGTTAAGAAAATTGAATACTGAACTTAATGAAGGGAGAAGAGGAAAATGGCAAGATACATAATAAAAAGAAAAACATACTCTATTTTAGGTAATACTGTAGGTGGAGTAACTAATGCAGTAGGAGGAGCTATGAATTCTACTGTTGGTCGTCTTGGTGGAGGTCTTCTAGGTTGGAGAGCTGGTAGAACTATTGGAAATATGTTATCTGCTGCTGGAGTTCCCTTTGGTGGTTTAATAGGAAGAATTGGAGGATTTATTGCTGGCAAATCTATTATGTCCGGATTAGGTAAAGGATTAAAGAATACTGGTCAGGATATGATGTATAGATAAAATAGTAGGAGGATTTTACTTATGATTAAATTTAGACAGAAAGAGTTTGTACTCCCTCTTTTAGCTGCCGGTTCTGGTATGGGATTAATGGCTGTAGGTACTGGAATCTCTGCTGTTCAGGGTAAGAAAGCAAACAGAATAGCTCAAGAACAAGGTGCTGAGGCTGCTGCAGAACAAGCTAGAAACAATCGAGAGATGGAAAGAATAGCAAGACAACAAGCGGCAGACCAAAAAAGAGCATTAAAACAAATAGCTAGACAAAATCAAAATCCTACAATAGTTCCAATGATGGATACTATTAATACACTTAATAATCAACCTCCTATGTCAAATGCTTTAGATTATCCTCAACAAGTTTCTTATTCAAATACTTCAGTTTTATCTAATTTATCTCAGAAATCATTTGCTAAAGTTAATTTAAAAAATTTAGGTCAAACTTCTTTCGATGTTATTAAATCATTGAGAAATACAAAAAGTAGAATTATTAATACTGCTGGTCCTAATCAACAGAAAACAGGAACAGGGATTTTAACTGGAGATTGGCTTAGAGGTGGTTTAGCTATGGGAGCTGGTATGACGGGAATGAGTTATTTAGTTGATAAAGGTATTCAATTAGATAGAAAGAGATCCGGAATGCCAGAGTTAGAACAAAAAGAAATTACTGAAAAAGAAAAGAAGAAAAAGAAAAGAGGATTAATTACTGCTGGGATTGGTACTGCTGGATTAGTCGCTGGTGGAATTGCTGCTAAAAGAGGTGCATTAGGAAGTAGTTGGCAAAATTGGGCTAATAAAAATCTTACTAAACAAGCGCTTATTAATAGAGCTAAAGCAGAACCTAGAAAAATGGGTAAAGCTTTAAAAGAGAATGCATTTAATACAGGTTCATTATTATTTGGAGGTGCATTTGCTCTTCCCCCTATCATGCAACATATATCAGAAAAGAAAGCATATAAAGAACAGATTAAAGACCAACAAGAAAACCAAAAGACTTATTCTGAAGAGGATAAAGAGAATAAAAGAGGTGGTTTATTAAAAAAGGCTGCTATAGGAACTGCTCTAGCTGCTGGAACAATAGCTGCTGGAAGAAGAGGTTATTTAGATTTCAGGGGTGGTGGTAAAGTTCAACAGATTACAAATAATTTAATAGCTAGAACTGGTAAAGTCTTTAAGAATCAAAAATTACAGAATATAGGAACAAGAGGATGGGCTGAAGGATCTGCTAAAGAAAAAGCTAGAATTGATATTGCTAATAAAGCCGAAGCTGCAAAAGAGGCCGGAAATAAGATTGGATTTTTTGAACGGAGAAGACAGGCAATAGAGCAATATAAGAATAATCCTACTACTATAGGTAAATATGAACAAAACTATAAGAAAAGAGTATTACCTAGAGAGAGTAAAGCTGTATATGCTGTTAAACATCCATTGAGGTCTATATTATCTGCAGCCGATAGAGTTACTAGACTTGATTTTGGTGGTAATAATAGTGGAGAAAAAAGTGCTAATCAAATAGTAAAAAATCTTAAAAAGCAGGGACAAGCTAGTGGAAATGAAGGTACACAAAAATTAGCAGACTTTTTAGGTAATCATAAAACTGCTGCTGTTGCTGGTTCTTTAGGTGTTGGAACTTTATTATTTAAACCATTTAATTGGGGTGATAAAATAGTAAGAGGTGGAACCAAACTAGTAGATAAGAACTCTTTTGCTTATGAAAATAGAAATCAAGAAGAAATACAATAATTATGGGAACTATATATTTAAAAAGAAAACTATATACTCAGTGGGATGAAACAGATAATTTAAAAAGAATGAAAGATTCTGATATTCTTGCTGAAAAAAAGAAAAGAGGACCTGGATATGGACCTGTTCTTTCTTCTGCTGCTGGTGGTGCTCTTGCTGGTGCTACTATAGGGGCTACTGCATTAGGAATAAAGCATGGAATTAAGAATAGTAATCATTTCCAGGGTGCTTTAAAGGGTCTTAAGAGAGGCGGAAAATGGGGAGCTTTAGTAGGAGGCACTCTTATGGCTGCTGGTGCATTAAATAGAAAGAATAAAGCTGATCAAGAGAATAAGTTTTATAATGATAGACTTGAATATGCACAACGCCAAGCTTTAAGAAGAGAACATGCTGATTGGAGATCTAATATGACACAAAGAGAGGGTTATTCCTACTAATTTTAATAATATTAACAACTATGATTAGATTTAGACAGAAAGAATTTGGAAAAGCTACTAAAAAAGTTGTTGAAGTTATAAAAAAGTCATTTGAGGAGAATCCAGTAGGTTTAACTTTAACAACTATAGGAACTGCTGGAACTGGAGTTAATATAGCTTTAAATGCAAAAAGAAAGAATAATGAAAAGGAGTTTTATGATAAGCAAATAAAATCTACAAAGAATCTAACTAAATCACTAAATAAATTATATGATGGTGATAATCAAGAGATTAAGAATAGTATAAAAATTTATCATAAAGAACATACAAAAACTCCCCCGAAAGATCCTACGTCAGACTATATTGATGCTATAAAGAGTAGCAATAAATCATATAAATTAAAAAGAAGTACAAAATGATAGAGTTTAGACGAAAGAATTTTAGTTTACTATCTAGTATTATAGGAGGAGCTAGTACTGGAGCTGCAATTGGTACTGTTGGAGCTAGTGTCGGTGGTCCAGACTTTAGAAAAAAAATTACTGGACAGAATGATAAAACAAAAGGTTCATTAATAATGGGTGGTGTTGGTGCTCTTATCGGTGGTGCTTTAGGTGCTTTAAGTTATGCTATTAAAGAAATTAATATTAAAACTAATAGAAAATTAACAGTTAATAATAGATTGATGAAAACGGTTGTTGAAAACCTTTTTAAAGATGGATTTAAAGAAGGAAAAGACTTTACAAGAGATCCTAAAATAGCAGATCAACTTAAAACAAAAGTATGCATAGTAATGTCAAGAGTCTCAGACGACTTAAGAATACTAATTAATACAGTTTCAGATAGTAAATTAAAAAGAATTACAGATGAGGTAATAAGCAGAATGCCTAATATTTCTGTAATCAATACAAAATTAACAGATAAATATAATGATATAACAATTTCTACGATATCAGATTCTTCGGCGGATGCAAGTTTAGTTACTGGAATAGCTGAACACTTTATACACTCCAAGTATCCTGTATATCTAGTTGAAGTTGGTTAAATAAAATAAAATAATAATAATAAAATATGGCACAATGGAAAGAAACTCTTGAACCATATATTAAAGTTCATGAGGAAATAAAAACTACTACACTTAATCCTACTACTGGTGAGGATTTAATAATTGGTGTTGCTTTAATTTCTGATGCTGGTCCTGCTACTCCTACTTTAATTACAAGTCAGAGTGATTTTATTAAGACTTATGCTTCACAGGATATTACTAAGGATTATATAGAATCATTAAACGAATTATATTTAGGAGCTGATAAAACTACTGCAGCTACTATGTGGTCAAATGCTTATAGATTAGCTGGTTCAAATACAATGTTAGTAGTTAGAGCATCAAAAGCTAACGATATTTATTTTACGAAACCTTTAAATACTAAACATAATGATCTTAATGTTTATGTCTTAAGAGATGGTGAATTATTAAAGAAAGTTCCATCTTTTAAAATTGTTAAAGATGTAAGATTAGATGAAGCCTTAGAAGATGGAAATGGTTGGTCTATTTCTATTAATGGTGTTGGTGTTTTAGGTAATAGAACTACTGATGATGGAGCTCAATATGATTATTTTGTTAATAATCTTCCTGATTTAGTAGATATTCTTAATGATACTTCTAAATTCTTCTCTCCTTCCTATAAATTTTATTCAGATGAAAAGGGAACCGAGGATGCTGAATTAAATATTGATTTAGATAGTACAGAAATAGAAAAAGGAAATGTCAAGTCTGTAATTTTTGAGGAGGTTTATTTAGGCGTTGATATTTTAGATAAAGATGATGCTAGAGTAGATTCTAGTTTAGGTATGACATATTTAATTACTTGTGATCCTGACTGGACTATTAACAACCCGAATCAACCTACAATTGATCTTAATAGTACTTCTTATAGTGGGTTTGTTGCTGATCCTTATTATGCTACCAATGTTTATAATTCAGCTACAGATTTAAGGGTAAGAATTCGTAGGTTTAATCACGATGCTGTTGTTTCTAAAGAGTTATCAGATTCAGAAAAAGCTACTTTAACTGCAAATGGTCCATCTCAATATACTGTTTTAGAAGATGTTTTAAAAACTTTCACAAAGGATGGAACTGAAGAACCATCGGATAATATACTTTATAGAGATTTTTATGAAGTTGCTATTATAGATCCTAGTATTAATGATGTTGTATCTTTCTTCACTGTTGGAAATATTGTTGGTAGAGGGGATATAGAAGTTTCTGAGTTAAATAATTTACTTAACATGGTTCAATTAACTCTTCCAGATGATATGCATGATTTAGGATTGAACTATTATAGATATGGTAAGGATGATTTTAGATGGAGAGAAGCTAATAAAGATGAATATTTACAATGGAGAGAAGCTACTCCTGATGAAATAGCTGATGCAGGTATTGATTATATGGATGTCGATGAAACTCCAAAAAATCCTAAAATTTATATTAGTAGAGAAGAAACTCCATATAATGTTTATCGTTTTACTATTCCCGGTGAAGTTACTTATTATAAATATAATGAGTCTAGTAATCAATGGGAAGAAATGATTGAAAAACCATCAAGTTATATTGGACCTACTTATAGTTCATTAGATGAAGTAGAAGCTATAGAAAATCCTATGAATGATCAAATAGCTAAAGTTGATACTACTACTTATGAATTTAAAGTATATGCATATGTTGAAGATATTGAAACGGTAACAACTAAAGCTAATTTACCAAGTTATAATGAATATGATGAACCAGAAGACTATGTTGGTTATATTTGTAAAGTAACTAGTGAAAATAAATACTATATTTTTGATGAAAATGGTACAGACTCTATGTTTGTTAAGTTAGGTATTGATCCTCTTGAATATAATATTTTGAAAATTAGTGATACAGACCTTAAGAGAGCTTTGGATCAAATTGCTTTAGATGAAGTTTATACAACTGAGGGTTTATCTGATTTAGGAAATACTGAACCAAGTTACCAAAGTTATATGGCTAATATGGCTATCAATATTAATTATTTCTATCCTATTTCTACTTTAAATAGTACTAATTATATGACTATTGGAAATGGTGCTACAAAGATTTCTCAAGATTCTTATAAACTTTATATGAGTTCACCTTGGGATATAGATACTGGAACTTTAGGATGGAAATATTATGCTTCTCCTAGTGTATTATATTGGGAATCAGTTGCAAGAAATAGAAGAAATAATAATGAGTTTGCTTCTATTATTGGACAGAGTAATGGTATAATGCAGTATCAAAGACCTGTTGTTGAGTTTAATAAGAAAAGTCGTCAATTATTATTATCTAAGAGAGTTAATACTGTTCTTTGGAATGTTGCTACTCAGGCTTGGAATATGAATGACTGCTATACTAAACAAAACGAAAATAATATCATGGGTGAAGATGGTAACTCAAGATTAGGTATTCGTATTTGTAAAGCCATGCCAACCTTATTAAGACAATTTATAGGTAAAAAGATTACTGAAAAACTTTGTGAAGATGTGAAAGCTGTTATTAGATATTTCTTCACTACTGTTATTTTACCAATGAATTATACTGTTGAGAGTTATAATGTTATTTGTAATTATGACGAAGCTTTAGCCAGACAAAATAAAATTAAAGTTATTGTTCAGGTTAGATTCTCTCGTAGTTTGAAGTTTATTGATGTCTATGCTGAATATTATGATGTTGGCATGGAATTCGAGGAACCTAGATAAATAAAATATAAAGGGAGATGACTTAAAAATAGGTTGTCTCCCTTCTTTAATTCTTTAAATTTGATCTTTATGGAAATAACACGATTAGTAGACCTTAAGGAAAAATTATTTATAAGAAGTACTTTATTATCTATTGGATCTTTAGATGAAATACTTGGACTTAATGATTTTTTAACAGCAGATCAAGTAATTTTAGAGATAATAAAAAAAGCACTTAGAGAATTTGAATTAACATGCCCATTAATCCTAGAAATGAAAATGAATAGAAATCAGATGGGAAATTGTTATATGGAAGGTTGGGGAGAAATTAAATCAAACTTTACATTATGGCTTGATTGTATTATTGGAGAAGATCAAATTATACTAGTACCAAATAGTTTACCACAGTGGAGAGTTGCTAGTTATTCTTATCCAATGGCTGGTGCTTATACTTTTTTCACTGATTATAAAAGACCTTATGTATTTATTGCAGATTTACCATCAAGTGAGGAATTTTATGTAAGAGGTTTGTGTTCTAGACCCATTATTCCGGATTTTAAAGAGGATAAGACATTTAATGAAAAATCTAATAAATCTGCTATATATTGGATGAACATAGAAGACGCTGGAGCTAGATCTGTATATTTTGTAGATTTATGTATGTGTCATCTATTAGACTATATAAGACAGTTAAAAGCTTCTATAACTCTTCCATCTATGAGTGTAGATGTATTAGGAAATGTAGACAGTGCATATCAAGAATTAAGAGCAAGATGTGACCAATTTGTAGCACAATCAAGTTGGTATGGTGAACTATTAATATAAAATAAATACTATGATTATATTTAGACAAAAAGAATATTCGTCACTAACTACGAAGATTCTTTATAAATTAGGAAAAACAAAAAATAAATTAACTACTCTGCCAGCTAGATTACAAAAAAACCTTCATTCTGGTGGATTATATAAAGATTTAAATAAAAGACATCTTGCTGAATCTAGACTAAAAGAAGGAACTAAGAGTGATACCCAATTAAAAAGAGAGGCTATAAAAAGTAGTAATAAATTAAGAACTAGTGTGATGGAAGCGGCAAATGCATCAACTTCAAAACGCGGAATTAGTGAATATGCTGGGAAAAAAGCCGGCGATTTTGTTGAATTAGCTTCAGAGAACCCAATAACTGCCGCCTCAGTAGCATTTGGATATGGATCAACGCCAGCTCAAGTTTCTTTAGGTCAGTATTGGGGACCTATTGGAGAAATAGGTGCTGCTGGAGAGGCTGCATTAAAGAGAGTTAGCCCAAAATATAAAAAACTTACTAATAAAACCTCTGAAATTTCTAAGAAAAGACATTGGAAAGAAAAAACAGGAGAAACTATTAAAGGAATAGTAAGTTCAGTTTTATAAATTTATATATAATATGATAAAATTTAGACAGAAAATATTTACAATACCAGAAGGACATTATACTGGACCAAAAGATATGGATAAATTACCTGGAACTGTAGAAGTTATAGGTAAATCTGCTTTAGGTGGTGCTGTTATAGGAGGAATTGTTGGAAAAATAGATAAAGACTCTACTGTTATTGATGGTGCTAAAAAAGGTGCTGGTATAGGAACTTTAGCTGGTATTGGACTAAAGATATTAACTAATTATGTTCATAAACCAATGTCAAAAGTTAAATTCCAAGATGTAGATAAAGTATTAAGAAGAGAGTTTGGAATTTATAGAGCAGCTTCTTTGACTGTTGGTGATTCAGTGGATAAAAGGGCAAGTTTTGATGAGAAATTTAGTATTAATGATAGAAATGTATCTAATTATAAACTTATTTTCTGTATTCAAAACAATAAAGTAACAATGTATACGTTTGGAATGACTTCAGATGAGATAGATAAATGTTCAAGAATATTAGATTATTATTGTAAGAAATATTATGGAATGGAATATCACTCTAGTTTATTAAATCAAAAAATGAATTCTTATAGTGTTGATATTACATTTACGAATATTCAAGTTGTTTCAAACTTTATAATGGAAATGAGCAACGAACTACAGACTAAAATTAATTTATTAGATAGTAATGCAATTGTTGGTAATAGATTAAAAGAGGCTGCTGGTTCTGATGATAATGAAGGAGAAGAGCGAAATTTTAGTGTAGCAGCAATTAATAAGTATGATCTCTTTAAAATTTTAGGAAAATCTATAGCATTCCCAAATAAATATATTAAAAGAGCAGCAAATCTTAAAGAATCATTATCCTTAACTTTATTAGGATTGCTTGTTAATTCTGCTGCTAAAATAAGATCTGATGAATTAACTATGTCTGATATACCAATGCCAAGAGAGAATTTTAGTAATGTATATTTAGAACAGACATTAAAAAAGTTACATTATATAGAAAGATTTAATTATACTGTTAAAGAAAAAAATTCAGAGGCTAATATGTCTATGATTAATGGTCTTTTTATAGTAACGGCTAATAAAGGGGATGCAAGTAAAGAAATAGATAAGAAGTATTGGGAGAGTTTAAAAACAAAAATAAATAGGTCTGAGGATGGTAAAGTAGTTGTTTATACTTATAGTATTCAGTCTAGACAGGAATTTGAATTTCTCTTAAAGAAACTTATGTCAACAAAAATCACCTTCAATATATACGAAAAATGATTATATTAAGAACTAAGATATTTTCAAAGAAAGATATTATGATAAAAAATATAACATCGAGATTAGATAGAGAGGGTTTGGAAGATTATGAAGTTTCATCAAAAATTCCTAATGATGTAATTAGTATAAATTCAGACCTTTCAAATATAATGATATATATTCCTATGGAGTATGAATATTCTCAATATGAAATAGATAATTTTATAAGATCTATTGCTCCATTTGTAAGAACTGAGACTACTCTAGAAGATAGGAATATATTTGTTATGAGATTATCTGGAAAGTTAACAGAATCACAGTATTATAGACTTATTAAAGAAATTATACAAGAAGAAGATTTCTGCACTATAATTAACGACGAGGAGGATTAAAATTATGGAAAATCAGGAAAATATGGCATCTAGAAACTTAGAAAAAGCCAATAAATTCTATTCTATCGGTATGAAGAATATTAAAATGCTAATGGCTTTGACAGGTACAGATTTTATTGTATTAAGGCCAAAAGATAATTCAAAATGGAAAAATGTTTTTGGAGGAACATATTCTTCTGATAGTACTTTAGAGAATGACTATAGCCAATTCACCACAAGACTTATAGTAAATATGAATGAGTTTAAGGATGTTTGGAATAGGAATAGAGATACTCTAGAGTCTTATTCTCCCGATGGTTCTCTAGAAGTCGGTGATGAATTACAATATACAAGAGATAATATAACCTATAGATTTAAAATATCTATGAAACAGGGATATTCAGAAGCAGCAGGCGTATTATTTGTATACACCCTATCAAGTATAATAGAAACCATTAACTTATGAATGAAGATAAAATACTTAGACAAAATAAAATACCAGGTTGTGAAAGATTAACTAGACCTGAAGAAATAGCTGCCCTTTCTAAATATCTCAAAAAAATAAAAGAAACATATGATGAACATACAGAATTAGAAAGGGATGAGTTAGAGATACCGGGAAGAACTACAGGACAAATAAAAGAAGTAAAAGAACTGGGAACTGATTCTATAAAACTTAAAACAAATAAAAATTCAGTAGGATTAAGTGAATACATAGAAAGATTAACAGATTCTAATAAAATAAATTTAAATAATGATTCGGCTAAGTTAAATGTAAATGAAGAAACAAAAACTCTAAATAATAATCTAGAAAAATTAAAAGTTTCTGATGAAGTAAGTTTAAATAATGATTCAGCTAAATTAAATGTAAATGAAGAAACAAAAACTCTAAATAATAATCTAGAAAAATTAAAAGTTTCTGATGAAGTAAGTTTAAATAATAATAAAGAAAACTTAAAAATAGATGATAATATTGAATTAGAAGACAAATTAGTAATTCTTAATAGTAAAACTGGGACAGAATTATCAAATAACAAAATTAATTTAGATATTAGTAAAAATAAAACAGAATTAGAAACTGAATCAATAGAATTAGAGGATAATAGAAAAAGTCTTGAATTAAATGATAAAAAAGAAAACTTACTGGATTATAGAAAAGATATCAATTTAAGTGATTATAGAGAAAATTTTACTGATGATAGAAAAGAAAAATTAGCCGATAAAAAAGAAATTATATTTGATAAAAGACAAGAATCTTTAAGTAATTATAAAGATAGTTTTTTAGATGATAGAAAAACTAATTTAAGTAATTATAAAGAAAATATAAATCCTAATGAAATAAAAAAATTAAGTAGCTATAAAGAAATTTTTACTGATAATAGAGATATAAATTTAGAAGACGAAGCTATAAAATTAAATAATATCTCTGACTTACCCCTTTCTGATTTTAAGGATATTTTAGTTAATGGGGATTTTAAAGAAGTAGAATTAGAAGATGAAGTTATTAATAGACCTCCAAATAGTTCTAGTGATGCTGGAAATGATCATAATTTTATAGACCCTAATAATGCAAGTTTAAGTGATACATTGATAGCAATTACTTCAGAAGATCCACAAGATGATGCTGGAAATGATCATAATTTTATAGATCCTAATAATGCAAGTTTAGAGAATAAAATATTAAATTTAGGTCCAGAAGATCCACAAGATGATGCTGGAAATGATCATAATTTTATAGATCCTAATAATGCTACTCTAGAAGATGAAGTTATAAATTTAGGTGATACTAGTTCTGGAGATGCTGTTAGTGATTCAGAACATCCTTATAATTATTGGGATAATACATTAGATTCATCAGAAGCTAATCTTAAATATACTGAAGAAGATAAAATAAGTAGACCTGATACTAGTTCTGGAGATGCTAGAAATGACTTAGAACATCCTTATAATTATTGGAATAATGAATCTGATACTTCTGAAAGTAATCTTAAATATACTGAAGAAGATAAAATAAGTAGACCAGAAACTAATCCAGACAATGATGCTGTTAGTGATTCAGAACATCCTTATAATTATTGGGATAATACATTAGATTCATCAGAAGCTAGTCTTAAATATACTGAAGAAGATAAAATAAGTAGACCTGATACTAGTTCTGGAGATGCTAGATTTTCTGGAGGTGGATATGAATATATAGATGATACAAATCCATATATTGATAATGAAGTAGTAGATGGTCATAGAAAAAAGTTATTAAGACCAAATACTAGTACTTTAGATGCAAGACTTGACGAGTTATATCAATATAAGGATAATTTAACAGATCATCAATTATATGAAGAGGTTGTAAAATTATTAGAAAGTATTGGAAATGATCACGAATATGATAATATTTCAAGCACTTCAGAGAATTTTCATAAAATGACTGGAATTGTTGGATCTGCTAGTTGGGTTCAAAAATTAGAGTCTTTGGTGTCTGCATATTTAAGTGGGGATAATAAAATATCTCCTAAAAATGCTCATATGTTTGAAGACGCTTTATATAATTCATTTATTCCTGAAGCTAGATATGACAGTGATTATAATTTTATAGATAATAATACGACTAGTGAAGAATCATATAATGTACATAAACAAAGAATAAATAGTACTAAAGAAAAAATTTATAGACCTCGAACAAACCCAGATAGTGATGCTAGATTATTAGATAATGAATACCAATATATAAGAGATAATATTACAGATGCATCTTCTATTCCTGTAAATGAGAAAATAGAAGCTAGAAGAGTAATAATAGAAAGACCCACAAATAATCCCGACAATGATGCTAGAAATGAAGACAGTTCTGACTATAATTATTGGGATAAAGAAAGTGAAAACAGTCAATTTATTTACTCAAAAAATATAAAGAGGCCATTTACAGAAAACAAAGAAAATGCAAGATTAGATAATAGTTATGATTATATAAAGAATAATTCTGGTGAAGTAAAAAATGTTGATGGAAGTTCTGATAGTATAAATGTTGATGGTAATGATCCTTACAATGTTAATGCTAGAAATAAAGTAAAAAATCATAAAGATAAATTAAACAGGCCAGAAAATAATCCAGATAATGATGCTAGAGATGGGGATAGTTCTGATTATAATTATTGGGATAAAGAGGATAAGAATAATAAGTTAAAAAATTATAAAAAAATTTCTATAGAAGATTATTTACAAGAAACTCCAGCAGATAAATTTGAAAAACACGATAATAAAATATATAAACAAAACCAAGCTAGAATTAATGTTCCTGATTACTCTCTTAGTGATTTATTAGTTGATTCTATACAAAATGGATCCTATACTAATTTTAATTTTAATAATACAGACTCTTATTTAAATTTTCTTAAAGATGTAAGAAATTCTGATGTTAGTATTAGTAGATATATAAGATGGGCAGCAGAAAAAGCTTGTAAATCAATTCCTGGAGGTTCAACTACTAGAAAATTATTATTAGAAGAAACACTGGCTGCTTTAGTTTTTGCTAGAGATTATATAGAGAAGCAAACTAAATCAAATAGAGATAGACTTCCAGGAGATGAAAAATGGTATTCTTCTCTTTTAAACGGTGGTGTTGGTGAGTTTGTTAATAATAGTAAAAATTGGTTATATGGGAAATTAGGAATAATAAATGATCCTAAAAAACAAGAACCATTAAATAGACCAAAACCAGAAAAAAGTAGTGCTGATGTAAATTCTGCTGTAAGTTCTGCTATTTCTATGGCTATTAATTTAGGGGGAGGTATTTCAAATCAAGAATTAGTAGATTCATTAACTGATAATGCACTTACAGACAAATATCAAGCGGAAGTAAGTCATAGACCAGATATACAGGGAAATATAAGTACTGAATTAAGTTTTTCAGAAAATTATTTAGGTGGATTTGGTTTATTTACAACTTTAAAAGATCTATGTGAATCTAGTAAAACAAAAATTCATTCTTTATATGATTTAAAAGCTGCTTTGAAAGACGCCCCTTATATTACAACCCCTGATAAATTTGGTAGTATTAGGAAAAATGGAGAAAGTAAGTTTGGTTCTTATTCTTTAGATACAAATGCTTATTGGGAAATTATATTAGAACCTCTTTGTTATAAGCCTTTGAATGGTGGTATATCTTTTTTACCTTCCATACAAGAAATAAATGTAATGAATAAACTACAACATGGGGTACTAACAGCATATAATAAGTGGATACCTTTCACTAGTTTTGATTTACAGAAGTCTAAAATGGTTGGAAAATCTTTAAGTTTATTTGATGGTGAAATTAATTATCCTTCATCAGTAGAATTAACAAATGAATTAAGATTAACTATCGTGGATGATGAGTTTAAATCTTGGAGACAGTATTTTCAAAAATGTATGGATGTATCTGTCTATAATTCTACTTCACATGATAGAGATTTTTATGGTAAAACTAAAGATGAATTATTAAGAAATTTAGAAGAATTAACTATAGTAGATAAAGATTATATTTGTATATCTTTTTATAAGAATATAGCATTTAATATTCAAATTTACTTAATGAATCCACAATACTCTACTATTAGGTCTTATAATCTTCTTTGTGTACTTAAAGATTTTTCTGAAGATTATAATGGTGATACAGAAGGTGGAGCTCAAGATTTAAATTTAACTTTTTCTGTTGTTGGAGAATTAAATTTTAGTATACCAGATTATCAAAACCAAATTCCTTCATCAATACAAGGAAATATTAATAGTAATTTTCCAGATCAACTACCAACTGATTATTTGAGTGGGAGACCATTCTATCAACAAACTGATTATAAAGATACTAGTGGAATACTTGAAGGAACTCTACTTAATTTTCTAGATTTAGGTTTTGTTGGATGGATACCCTTTAATATAAATTAAACTATGTATTTAAACTTAGGAAAAGTAAAGAAAAAATATGAAGCCGAGAGTATAGATGATTTTATGATATTTTCTGAGATCCCTAATTCTCAGTTATCATATGAAAAACCTATACTTGTCCGAACTATAGATGAATTAAATATTTGGTTTGGTAAAGATTTTGAGGATAGAGATTACCTAGAAGAACTAATAAATAGTAATGTTACTCTTTATTTATACAAACCAATAAAAAATCAATCATTTATAGTAAAAGATTATATTAATTTAGATGATTATTTAATAGATGAAGGAGTCTATGCTTATTCAGGATCATTGCCAACTGTAGGGAATCCAGATTATAAATATTTTGTTTTAGAAGATAGTTGTTGGTATGTTTATATAGATGATAATTGGTATTCTGAAAAAAACTTGCCACAAAATATAGACAATCAATCAAGTTCATTAAATAATCGAGATACTTTATTAATAACTACACCAGATGAAGAAAAAGTAAACTATAGTCATCCAGAATTTAGGATAGATGAGACTGAATTAGGAGTTTATTCTCGAGACTATAATTTAAATTGGGTAGATAGTAGAGTTTTTAATATAGACTTAAATAAACAAACTTTAGCCTTAAATTTATTCTATACCAATGAAATATTAACAACAGGGGATTTTGTTATTATAGTTAGTATGATAAAAGATATAGATAGAAATATAAATATAGGAGATAGATGTTTATTTTATTGTAATAGATTGCCGAATGAAGGTGATTATCCTAATTTTGGAAACTATTATGATAAGTCAATTGGAGTAATAAATACAATAACAGATTTAAAACTAGCTTATAAAAATTTAGGTTATGAAATATCTGAAAATTTAATATATTCATCCTATCCTTTTATATTTAATCATCTATATCAATTAACTGGAGGATCTTTAAATCCTAGTTTTGGGGATACTAATAATATAATAACTAAATATATAGATAAAAAGAATATAAGATGTGCTGAATTTTGGAGTAGAACAATAGGAAGGGATAAAGATTTAAATGATGATGGAAGTATAATTACTCTTAAAATTGAAAATGTTTCTGGTTATATATATAGAATAATAGTTTCTAGATATAATTATGAAGAAATATTTGAAGGTCCTATAAAAACTACAGAATTGGGGGAAGAAAGATTAGATTTCATTATTAATAAAGAATCTAAATTAATATATTGTACTTTTGTTAATATATTAAAAGGACTAAAAACAGGAGAATTTACACTAAGAAGATCTGAATTAGAAGAACAAAATGAAGATATGTATTGGAAGTCTTTGGAAGTTATGTTTGATTTAGATGAAAGTAATATTTTTCCCGATTATTTTTTAGTCCCTGATAAATTAAAATATATAAAACAATTTAATAATAATAATACAAATTACTGCGAAGACTATATAAAATTACTTAATTATGCTACGACTTATAATTTTCAAGTACTTATAGAAAATAATATATATACGGTTGAAGATGTTAGTGAATTTCCAGATAATTACAAAAAATATGTAATTTATAAAAAAATAATAAATGAAGTACCGTATTATAAATTAGAAGGAAAATCTTTAAGTATTCAAGAAGCTGAAAATATAATAGAACATAATGGAGATTTTGTTTATAATTATATAGACGATAAAGAAAATAGATTAATATATTTTTATAAGCCAGTAATAATAAATAATAATAAACGTCCTGGATATTATTTATATTTATACGGCCTGTTAAGAAATATATATGCTATTGATGAGAGATATGTTATTTATTATCCACCAAATTATTATCCATACGAAGATAACGAAAGAGAAGAATTACTGAAAAAGTATAAATGCAACTATCTAACATGTAATAATCATAGTTATTATTATAATGAATATTTTTCTGGTGAAAATCCTATTTCTTCTGCGTGGATGAGATTTATTGTTGGAAAAGTAGCTAGAGAATTTTATAAACACAAGTGGGATTTATTGAAAAAGTTTGAAGGGGATATACAAAATAATATAAATTTAATATTAAATAGAATTAAAAATTCGTTTAGTTTAGTTCGATATATTTCTTTAGATGATTTTTCTTTAGACTTACTTAATAACAGACTTAAAATTACTGTTAGTGTTTATATGAGTGATTTAATAAGCAGTAATATGACAATAGATATAACACTTAATTTTAATAATTTTTAAATATGTCAACAGTTTCACAATTAGTTAAGGATAATAGAGACTTAATGTATTTTATAGACTACCATAATACTTACCATGATGATAATAAAGAATTTTTGAGAGGAGATATGTGGCAATTCGAAATGTTCAATGCTCCTAAGATTGTTTATTATCCTGGTGATTTTATTATGAATGCTAGATTAAATAGTGTAAATGTCTCTATTGATTCAAGTGTTAATGGATTTGAAAAGAGAATGAGAGGTAATTATGTTTTAAGACAGCAAACCGATCAAAGTACTTCTGGACAACTTGCTCTTAGTTTTGTTGATAAAGAAGATCAAGCTATTTCTTACTTCATTGATGACTGGAAACAAAAAATTGCAGATAGAGATACAAAATATAGCTTCAGAAAAGATGATTTAGTATGTGATTGTAGACTTCAACTTACTAATTCTTCTCGTATTGAAGTTAGAGAATTAATTTTCTATAATTGCATTATTATGGATGCTGCTCTTGATGAAAATGGTAACAAGATTCAGGAACGGATA
>Ga0247609_10001227_pt1 | contig 31523 bp, 25 predicted proteins | sample 172DNAGHGlowgp2_FD_193487 | JGI IMG/M metagenome (GOLD analysis project Ga0247609, IMG submission 193487) | Sheep rumen microbial communities from Palmerston North, Manawatu-Wanganui, New Zealand - 1728 DNA GHGlow gp2 | ecosystem: Host-associated > Mammals > Digestive system > Stomach > Rumen ... | reverse complement strand
TGAAGTATAATGATGAGGTCTCGACATTCGCGTGGTATACGGCTTCTAGTACTGCATCTTTAACAGCAGTCGAGCATGTAGGATCACTCAATACCACTGTTAACGGAAGTATTACCGGCCTAACAGTTACAATTGCGTACAACGCACAAACAAAAGCTGGCGCAGATAACAACCCAGACTTAACAAATGCAGATGGTGAAGTACATTATTATGTTGGGTCAGTCCGTAATGCAACAAATTCAGATGGAATTGGTGTTTTAACATTTACTCCAGACTGGGGCTCAGCAACTCCTGCTGATAAAGCTTTGATGCTTAACCATAAATATAAGGCGTTCATTAAAGGCGAAGGAAACGTTAGAATTTTAGCAGATAATCCTGCCTCAGCGGCGGAGAGCAATGTTGCCATGGAAGACACAAATAGCACTGAAGGCTATGCGGTCTATATCACAAATGATGGAGGAACTTTAAAAGTTTGCAGAACACAAAACGGAACATATACAACTTCAATCGATGTCAATTACGCCGTGAGAACAAATAACCCTTATGGCTTAGAGTGTTTCTTATCATCTGAAAGCAGTAATCCAAATTATGTTAGTGGGCAAGCGGTTACAGCAACAGAAGCTCCAGCAACCCCTGCACCAGGTGATGCTTACATTGATGCCGAAAATCATTTCAAGGTTTGGGATGGTGATTCATGGGAAGACGGTGGATATGCACATACTGCTGACAAAATATATGTTGGTGTTGGAGATCAAGTCGCTTAGTTGGATCTAATTTTGTTCAATAGTTTTATATAATTTACTAATATAACTCTATAGGCACTTGTCTTCGGATGAGTGCCTTTCTTTTGGACTGACGCGCCAAACGAAATTGATAAGCCTCAGTTAACCACTCTTTTCTTGTCAGCCCTTAGGCTACAGGATACTTACTGGACTTGCGTGCCAGTAGGTGAGTCCAAAAAGAAAAGGACTACCGAAGTAGCCCTAGTCTTTGTTGAGTTGTGATTCTACCAATGAAACGGTTGATAGAGTCGAATAATTATGCCACAAAAGCTTTACTGTGGTCAGTAACTACAACCTTGAAGTCGCCATGAGGTGCAGTCGAGTCAACTTTTGTAGAACCTTCAACGTATAACCCAAAGTAGAAAGTAAATATTGCAGTAGTAGTATCTAGCCTATAACCATCCTCAGAATAAGCCCCGTTGCTATCGTTTGTCTTTGAATTTAATTCAGTTACCCCTGCTGCACTACAAGAGTTTGGTGCTTCTACAGTGCTGAAACCAAAGAATTTTGCTCTAGAAGCTACTGCTTCACGATTTACTCCAACTACTTTTAAGTCGATATATTTTCCCTTGATAAGACCTACTATGTCATCGTGAGTATATTTAACACCAGTTGTCCCATCAATATATGCATATTTAGTTCCGACACCTCCGGATTCATTCAAAGTATTATCTGGGGCTTCGATAGTAACTGTATAAGTTTGGTATAACTTTAAATTTGCCGGTGTAGGTGTAGTTGAATCCTTTTTAGTATAAGTAACACCAGATGCCAAATCACTACCATTTGCCCATCCTGACCATAAACCTTCTGAATATGATTCTCCTGTTCTAATTTTACTAGGTGCTTCTGGAGCGGCTGTTAAATACGTTGCTAGGGCAACGTCGTTACCGTCAGCTGGTGTAATTGTTATTTTAACAGGCAAATCAACTTCTGATTCTGTGGAATAATGGGGGTCAGCACTTAAAATTTGGGCAGTATTGTTTGACTCAGCTACTTTAGCTGTTCCAGTCGCTTGGAACCACGCGAATGTCGAGACCTCATCATTATACTTCAATGAATTGTAAAACTACTTTGAAGTGACTTTGAAGTAATATCAGCGAACATTGACCTTATCTTTGTTTGTAATAAAAAGTGTGGAAATACTGTGGAAATTGAACTAGTCGATAACTTAATGAAGAGATGGTGGCTATATATAAAATAATATATAGTTGGGCACGGGAAACTGGGGTCCATCGAAGTGCGGGAGTTTAATTCCGCTTTTCTTTTGAATGATTTGTCTAGAAAATGTGTATAATTGTAGTATTATTCCCTTGAAAAAAGTGCAATAACTATGATTTATTCCCTTGAAAAAAGTGAACCAAAGAAATATTATTAAAGCGAAGAGGACGGGAGATATGAAAAGAAAAATCACTGATTATTTAAACAATTGGAAAAATAATGATAAAAGAGTGCCGTTGGTTATCAAAGGCCTTAGACAAGTAGGTAAAACTCACATCGTAAAGGAATTTGCCAGAAACAATTATGAAAATGCTTTTATCTTAGATTTTCGAAAACAAATAAGCTTACATTCTATTTTTGAAGGCGATTTTAATATAGACAACATATCACTCATGATTTCTTCCCTTCCTAGTGATAATCAAGTGATTAAAGGTTCTAAAATGGTTCCGTACAAAACCATCATCATTTTTGATGAATTACAAGATTGTCCAAACGCAAGATCGTCTCTTAAATATTTTAAAGAGGACGGGAGATATGATGTTATTTGTACTGGCTCTTTATTAGGGATTGATGGATACAGAATAGGTAAAAAAGTTAGTCGAGGAATTGCAGTTGGTTCAGAAGAACAAATTGAAATGTTTTCCATGGATTTTGAAGAATTCATGTGGGCAAAAGGCATAGATGACAACCTCATTGATTTGATAAAACAAAAAGCTGACGAGCAAAAAGAAATACCACAATACTTTCATGAGCTGTTTCTTGGCTTAGTTAGACAATACATATGCATTGGAGGGCTTCCTGAAGTTGTAAAGACTTTTGTAACAAGCAACAATTATGGAGAAGCGAGGAAGGTGCAAAAGCGTTTGTTAAAAGACTATAAAACTGATTTCGGTACTCACTTAAATGACGACAATGAAATAGCGACAGATGAGTTAGAAAAGACGAGAATAATGGAGGTTTTTAATTCCATTCCAAAACAACTTTCGAAAGAAAACAAGAAATTCCAATACGTTGTTATAGATAAAAAAGCTAAAGCTAGAACTCACGAAGACGCAATTAATTGGTTGAAAAACTATGGGCTAATCGATATTTGTTATAATTTATCTACTATTGAAGAACCCTACGATTTTATGGCAATAAAGGATCAATTCAAAGTGTATGTATCTGATATTGGGCTACTAGTCGCAATGTTAGAAGATGATGTTCCTTTTAAAATATTGTCCAATGATTTAGGAATAGGAAAAGGAATGATTTATGAGAATCTTGTCGCTGATTCTTTGCATAAGTTAAACAAACCTATGTATTATTTCAGCAAAGATAGCGGGCTAGAGATTGATTTTGTATCCACATTATTCAACAAGCCGTATCTCGTAGAAGTAAAAGCGAAAAGTGGCAAAGCGAAAGCTGCTAGAAACGTAATAGATAATCCAAATTATAAAGTTAACAATCTTTTAAAACTAACTTCTCAAAACATAGGTATAACTGAAGATACTATTACAGCTCCATATTATTTGTCACTTTATCTTTTAAATAAATAAGAATTATTATTGTCCTATCTCGACATTCGCGTGGTACAAAGCTACAGGAGCAACACCAGCTGTTGGTGGTAATCCAACATATGGTACCATAGCTTCTACTACATCTGCAGCATCGTTAAATGGAATTACATTTGAGTTCAAATTAGCTGCCGAAAGCAAATCAGTAAAATTGCATAACGGCAATCCTTCATCTCCTAAAACTATGTGGTATTCTCCAGATGGTTCGACACTAAACGAAGTTGCTATTACTACAGATTTTGCTGACTTCTATGCTTATGTAGACATTACTGTAACTGGTGTTTATCCAACCGCTGCCTATAATACATGGTATAATGGAGGAGGAGACAAAGTTGGTGAAAAGCCTACTGCTTTAACTCCTGCTGAATTAAAACCATACGCTGGCGAATATGATTTTGCAGGTGTTGCTCCAGTTACTACTGGTGCTAGAGATAGAGGACGTATTTCTGTCACCGCCCCAACTGATGCAGGTGAAGTTTGTAGTATGGGGACAGATAGGTTACCTTTTAAAGTTGCAATTGTAAGTGATGGATCCAGCGCCTCTGAAAATGTAACAATTACAGGGGCAAGCGCACCAGTAAATAGATTCTACGTTTCTGTACAAGGTAATGATACCATTAAAGCCACGTCCGCAAGCGAAGCGGAATTCGCATCCTTTACTGTTACAGCATAGTATCTAGAAACCTTTACATCAAATCTATCATAATTTTGAACACACTAAGCCCCTCTTCGGAGAGGCTTTTTGTCTACTGAGCTGGCGCACCAGTAAAGCGGTTGACGCGAGATCCACTTATCCATTTTGTTTGGAACGATAGCTCAAAAAAAGCACTCATCAGAATACTAACACAGGCATTAATGTCATATTAGATCGTTTTTTGATTTATGAAGAATGGGTATGTGCAACTTCTTTTAATATTGGAGTAATAGTAGCAAAAATCCATAAGAAACGATTTAAATCTTTAGGATTACACTGTTCTTTAAATTCATCTTTGTAAAGATATCTCCATTCAACAAAGGTGTTTTTCACCTCATTAATAGCTTGACAAATTGTTTTGCAATCTCCCACTTTTTTATATTTATAATGCTCTTGAAGTTCGTTCTTAATATCGCGGCTTAATTTATTATAAAAGCCTATTAAATTATGCGATTTAAGTTCTTTCCCAATAAGCGATTTAAAATATAATTCACATGCAAATGAAGCATTCACAACAGCAGGTATATTAACAACTGACCAGGAAGTTGTATTGCCTTTAACTTTTTTATTTTTTCCTTCAATACAGCGTAAATACGCTTCGTAGAAATCATCAGCTTGAAGCAAAATGCTATTATTAAAATCCATAGTCTTATTATATGTTTGTTTTTGTTAATAATAAAGAAAACCGTCCCAGTTTGAGTGGGGGCTGCCAGTCTCATATTGGGACTACGTCACCAATAAGAATATGGTTAATATCTAAGAAAAAGAAAGAAAGGCTCTATTCCTAAACAAGGGTGTAGAAAGTGTCTCAAATCGTCTAATAACTTACATTAACCTCTTTTCCTGTCAGCCGTTAGGATATAGGATTCATATTGGTGCTCACGCAGCCAATAAGAAAGGTGGCTACCCTTCTATGAATATACCACCTTATAGTTTAAAGCTTTTGAGGTATTATTTAATCACACCCTATCCCACCTCATAATTGATAGAGGCAACATTTATGTGAAAATACTAGATATTATGCAGCAGCACCAACTGTGATTGTAAAATCACCTGGAACAGATTCCGTATCTCTCTTTGTTGCATAGTCATTGTTGCCGTTGTTACCTTCGACATACATACCAAAGTAGAAAGTGTATCCAGAGCCCTTCATGGTAGCGGCACTAATTGCGTCACCTGCGATTTTATAATTGTTAGCCACGAGAGCAGTTCCGCCATCTGCTTCCGTTAAAGCACTGTACAATTGTTGATTAGAGGAATCCATAAAGAATGTTGCTCTAGTTGCTTCTTTTGTATATAATCCTGTCAACGAATCACCTATTTCTAATTCTTTTTGGGTATACACTCCATTTGTATCTTTTTCGTAATAAGTGCCACTCGCGTATTCTCCGGAGGCAACAACTGTATACTTAGCATTATCTAGAGTAATTCCAAAACCGAGATTCTCTGCATCCATTAAGTCTGCGATTGCGTCTTTGTCATACACAATGCCGCCAATAGTTGCACCTTGAGCCTTAACATTAACGGAATAGATTGCAAAATGAGGTAATGTAACTACTTCTGCTCCGCCAGCCTTTCCACTTAGAGGAGTTCTTGTTGCTTGAAGAACATGGTTAGAATCAAAATAATGGTATGCGAATCCTGCTTGGTCAAGTGCTCCGTATGTCACAGTATCTGCCGCTTCCCAAGTGGCCAATTGTAGACGCAATTCTCCAGATGATAGTTCTGTTTCTTCGTTTAAGTTGAGTCTTTTAACTGTCACATCTAATAAAATGTCACCACCAACCGAATACTGTGGATCGGCAGTTGATATATTTTTGTCAATAGTTTTAGCAACAACGCTTGCATTATTAGATGCTTGATACCACGCGAATGTCGAGTTCCCACTGATGATTATTTAGGGCGTTAGAGGTGTATTAATATGAAAATACGGGGCTTTTATAGTGATTTTTAATGCAAAACACTGGTATTTTTCGTTTTTAATCGATTTTTGTATTATTTTTTGTAAAAATGATTATGCAACCAATATTTGACAAATTTCAAGGTACAATTGGTTGTGCAACCATATTAAGAAAAGATAGACTAGAGATGTGAAAGTTAGGGGGAAACGATTATGAACGTTGAAACAGCAAATAGATTAATGCAGTATCGTAAGAAAGCTGGATTATCTCAAGAAGAACTCGCGGATAAATTAGGGGTATCTCGTCAGGCAGTATCCAAATGGGAATGCGCGGAATCTTCTCCAGATACAGATAACCTTATCGCGCTTGCTAAGATCTATAATATCTCGCTTGATGAATTAGTGAACGGTGAAGGTGAAGATAATAAGACAAATAATAGTAAAAAGGATGATGGACTTAATGTACACATCAAAGGTGATGATGGGGAGATTAAAGTTGAAGGTGTTAAAATCCATATCAAGGATGATGATGGTAGTGAAGTTCATATTGGTAAAGACGGCATTCATGTGAAAGACGACGATGATGATGAAGTGACAATTAACGGTAAGGGTGTTCATATCGTTAATGAAGATGGTCATTATATGGCAGTTAATGATTATGATAGACCAAAGCATTTATTAGAGAATATTCTTTCTAGTTCCGTTGCTTTATTAGTAGTGATCACCTATTTATTAGTGGGTTTCCTTCTTCCAGACGGCATTGGTTGGAGAAACTACTGGGTGTTATTCTTCCTTATTCCAATTGTCCCATCATTATTTGAAGCGATTAGAAAAAGAAGATTCTGTGTCTTTGCTTATCCAGTCGCAGCGACGATGGTGTATCTCTCTCTTGGTATGTTCTTAGGTTTATGGCATCCAACTTGGATTATATTCATCTCAATTCCTGTTTATTATTCAATCTTCGCGCCTATTGATAGAGCGATACATGAACATAAATACGTCACGATTGATAACGAATAAGAATTATTGATTATTGATAAAACAAGCCCGACTTTGTAGGTCGGGTTTTCTGTTATAGCAATCTAAGTGAGATGATATATTCGATATTATTAGCTTCTTCGATGATTGGATCAGCCTTCGCGTTGATCTTATATGTCTTATCTTTATATTTATTATAATATTCAAAATTAAGGGTTCTGGTTTTCTTTTCTGTTCTTGCTTCATTAAAAATCTTAATCAGACTTTCTTTAGCTTCAGGAGATAATCGATTTAAGAAAGAACGGTTATTGAATTCTTTTTCGATTTCTTCTTTACCGAGTCCAAAGACTTTTCCTAAACCATTAGAAGCAACATTGAATTCCCACTTCTCATTTCTTCTTTTTAAGAAGATGATCGTGGAAGAAGAATATTTCGCGATCAATCTCATCTGTTCTTCTAAATCAGTTAAGGCCGTGATATTATCTGCACTTCCAAAGAAGGTTTGATATCCTTCTTTCATACCTAAATAGTAGAAGCGAATGGAATATGATGTTAAGGTGCCGTTAAGCTTATAGAATCTCATCTTGGCAGAGGAGCCGTTGATCTTATCTTTGATCGCATTTTTAAAAGCAGTGTAGATGACCATGCGGTCTTCTTTTGGCATGACGCGTTCAATATTCATTAATTTCTGATTAAAGTCAGGGGTATCAACAGATTCTTTAAATTGTTGGTTATATCTAACGATATTAACAGTTTCACCTTTCCAGGCATATAATGCGGCAGGACCGATGATGTTATTAAGCATCGTATCAGAATAGATGGTTTTATCTAAGAATTCTCTAATACCGAACTGTTGATTCGCCACTCCTAATATACCTTGATAATCGACTTTCTCAGGATTGACGATGAGATCGATGAATTGATCGATGCACATCGGCTTATAGAAATAGAAGCCTTGGATATAGCGACATCCGAGTTCTTCTAAGAATTGTTTTTGTTTTTTATTTTCTACTCCTTCAACGACAATTGGAAGGGAGATGAGTTTAGCCATATTGACGACTGATTCAACGATGCGGACACCTTTAGCCTCACCTTTAGTGGAGAAGTTGAGGAACATCGCATCTAATTTAATCACGTCAACTTCGATGTCAGAGAGCATGTTAAGGGAAGAATAGCCCGCGCCGAAATCATCCATCATCACGAGGATTCCCATATCGCGTAGAGCTTTCGTTAAAGCTTTCACTTCTGCTGTAGTTTCTGAATATGCGGATTCTGTGATTTCGACTTTTAAATAAGATGAGCTTAATTCATATTTTTCTAATAGTTGTTTAAAATAAGCAGCGACATCAAAAGTGAAGATATCGATACGCGAGACGTTGACAGAGATTGGGACTGGTTCAATACCTTGCTGTAAAAGCGATTTGATAAAGATGATAACTTTTTCCCAAATTCTTTTATCTAAATCAGGGATGAAGGAATATTTTTCTAAGATTGGAATGAATTCTGCTGGTGGAACCATCTTGCCATCTTCTTTTATCCATCTACATAAAGCTTCCGCGCCGACGATTTGGCCGGTAGAGACTCTCACTTGTGGTTGAAGATAGAAGGTGATTTCATCCTTTTTCATTCCTTCCATGAATTCATTTAATAAGCGATATTCAATTTCGCTTTTTTCGTGGAAAGAAGGATCATAAATTTTGATACGGTTTCTCACATCATTTTTCGCGTGATAAGAGGCAACACTAGCCTTATCATATGAATGTTCAATTGTCTCATTACCGTCTAATTTAGCAATGCCGAAGCAAGGAAAGAATGATGAAGAGCTAGAAAAGCCATCAATCGTCTCTTTAAAAAAATTGAACAACGCATTGATTTTATTTGGGTTATATTTAGTGACTAAGACGAAATCATCTTGACCGAAATAGCCAGCGATGCTTTTCTCTTTTCTCGCAAAGTCAACAAGGCCAAGCCCAAGCTTAGAAAGGAGGTAATCACCTTTGCTTCTTCCATACCATTCATCGAACAACTTGAAGTGGTCAATATCCATGCAAAGTATGCAGTAGTGGTTTATTTTCTTCTTTTTGAGGAATTCTTTTGCTTTTTTATAGAAGGCTTGTTGGGTATATAGTCCAGTGACTTGATCGATATCTTTGAGCAATGAATACGATTCATCTCCATAGGCTTTACCTTCTTCTCTAATCTTTGCATTTTGGATATCAAAAACATAGATGCGGAAACAGCCTTCTTCAATCTCGTTTTCTTCGCCTGTTAATATCGCTTGCTCGACCCAGCGATAAGAGCCATCTAGCATCTTATATCTAAAGTGGGCAAAACGGAAATTATGGGTCACCGAATTATGAAGTTTTTCTAAGATGGTATCTGGGTCCATCAAGTCACGATATATTTCGACATCATCGGGATGGACGATATTATCGATAACGAATTGATTTAAGGAAGTGAAAGTGCCATCTGTTTCTGGTATCGAATATTTGTTATACACGCCGAAAATGCTGAGGCAGGTATTCTTTTTAAGATTTACTTCCATCAGTTCATCGCAGTAGGAGTTATTGAGATAATCAGCAACGGAGATATTTTTCTCCACATCGAAAAATAGATTGTAAAACTCCTTGCTGACTTCTAAAGCACTGAGATGCTTACTCATATGTATAGATATGATAACAAAAATAATTATTAATTGATATAGATGTTTTTTACTATTATTATAGCGATTACTTCAGGTTATAATTAAATTTACAAAGATACATATGGCATATTCAATTGTTAGCATTCTCGCTATTGCTGTAATCTTTATCGTCAACATCGATGTCTTCTTTACAAAAGATGGAAGATCCTTTCGTGGTGGGAAATATTATTTATTATTCTTATTAAGCGTTGTTTTATTCCTTGCGGTTGATATCTTTTGGGGTGTTGCCTATGATATCAATAAATCGGTAGTTGGTTCATATATCGATGCCGTACTATATTTCATCGCGATTGCTCTTACTGTCCTCATGTGGGGATTATTTATGTATAAATATCTCGATAAGAAGAACCGCTTTGTGCAAAGTGTCTTCTATATTGGGCTGGTGACTTTTGTCGTTCAAATCGGGATTATCATCGTCAACTTCTTCGTTCCTATTATCTTCTCGATATCTGATGACTGTGCCTTTACTTCATTACCATTTAGATATGTGATATTAGGTTTACATGTGGTGATGCTTGTCTTAACGACTTCTTATTCATTATATGAAGCGGTCGTGGATAATGGGGTATCAAGAAAGAGACATATCGCAATCTTCTCATTTGGTATCTTGATGGCAGTATTCTCCTCCATTCAAATGTTTTTATATAACATCCCAATGAATTCCACAGGTTTTCTATTAGGATTAGTTGCTTTACATACATTTGTCATCGAAGAACAAAAATATGAGAAAAAGTTAGAATTAGATCAGACCAAATTCTTAGTGACTGTGGACGCGCTTACAGGTGTGAAGAGTAAACACGTCTATGTTGATATTGAAAGTGAAATAGATCATTTAATCGCGGAAGGAAAGATGAATGATTTCGCGGTGGTGATGTTTGATCTTAACGGCTTAAAAGCCATCAATGATGCGTATGGTCATGAAGCGGGTGATATTTATATCAAATCAGGAGTGAGACTCATCTCTAATATCTTTACTAACACTCCGATATATCGCATCGGTGGTGATGAATTTGTCGTCATCTTAGAAGATGGTAATTATGATAAGAGAGATGAATTATTAAAAGAATTTGAAGAAGCAGTGGATCACAATAAAGAAAATAAGGGAGTGATCATCTCTTCAGGTATGTCTATTTATATTAAAGAGACAGATAATACCTTCTCTCAGGTATTTGTCAGAGCGGATAAATCGATGTATGAACGAAAACATCGATTAAAAGGTGAAAGATTATAATCTATCCTTCATTTCGCTTAAATTAGGAATTTCGATATTCTCATTAAACGATGAGAATGTCACTGTATATGTTTGATGACAAGAAGCAGTGGCGAATTGCTGTGCTTTATATCTGCTATCTAAAGATATACTCACTGGAGTGAAATCATCTTTTACTGTTACTATTAAAGTGATAGAAGAGAATTCTGGATAATCATCAAGAGAACCGAATTCTTTCATTTGGATCTTCACATTAGTAGTGGCTTTAATAGGATCTAAAGACATCGTGAAGGTATAATTATCACCGTTTTGTTCTCTACTGATTGATAATAATGCTTCCCCAGTAGTTTTATATCCTTCGATGGAATTACCAAATGGATAGATGCCGTATTTAGTTAGATAATCATTCATCGATGATGATGAATAGTCGGTATCGCCTTTATTCTTATATAGAGCTTTATCATTATGATAATAGGCGAAGTGTTCGGAAGAATACATATTTGACTCAGACGAATTATGTTGATAAGAATATTCACTTTTAATGGCAGTGACATTGATGATTTGATCGATGTTGATGAATAAGACACTGGTGGCAGTTTTACCTTCAGTGACCGCTTTATAAGAAGAAAAGCTATTTATTCTTTCTAGATAATATAAAGTGAAATCTTTTAATTCATCATCTTTGAGGTTGGACGCTGTTTTGATATCTTTTGGAGAGATAGAAGGGATGGATGATTCTTCTTCTCTACTCATCGATGGTTCGGGTTCAACGACTCTACATGAGGTGAGCATTAATATTGGTAATATTGTGAGTAGAATAGTTTTTTTCATATTTCCCCCTTTATATATAAAGAGTAACAATATCTATTATATACGGATTTTTTCTCCTTCATATCAATAGTGTATAGTTTTATAATAATAAAAGGCAAACCCGAAGTAATTCGGCGACGCAAAGCTAAAGGGTCCTATATAGTGGACAGCCAGTTGCACTTATCATTTTAACTAACTGGCCAGTACTATATAGTGCTGGTTTTAATTTTATATCATGGATAAGAAGAGAAGATTCAGATTCAGCATTCGCGTCAAGACAATCTTAATGATTGTGCTTTTTGGTGCAGTCCTCGCCGAAATAGCGATGGTCTATTTCTCTCTTACCATTTCTTCTTCTAACCGTCAGAATTATAAAGATGCAGCGACTGATTTATCTAAGACTGTAGCGGTCACTATTAACAAAGATGATGTCTCTTCTTTAACCAAATATATTGTTGATATATATAACGAATATCCGGATAATGATAAACCAACAAGAGAAAAAGAAAACACTCCGATGTTTAAAGAATATCTTGCTAAGGTGCAAACGGTAAAAACGATGCCGTATTATCTTTCTTTGCAGACTTTCCTTCATAGCGTAAAAGGTGCGAATGCAAATACGGACGGCATCTATCTCGGCTATGTTGATTTGAAGAATAAATTAACGGTCTATTTAGTCTATGATCAAGAGAATGAAGTCTATCCTGTGGGAATGGTTGATTTATTATACGAAGAGGATTATCCGATGATCGATAATCCGAGCATTGGCTTTGTCGCTTCTATTTATGAATCAGAACTTGATGGTGGCACTTTAGTGACCGCGGGCTCTCCAGTCTATGATAAAGACGGTAATATCATTTGCTACGCGCTTGTCGATATCACGATGAATGTGGTGAGAAGCAAACAAGCGGGGAGCATTGTTAATTTATTTATCTATCTTGCTAGTACAGTTCTCGTCTTATGTATCCTCGGTATTATCATCGTTAATTTCACTTTAGTGAAACCAGTCAAAGCTCTGGAAAATGCGGCGAATAGTTATGATGCGAATAATCCAGAAGATACTCACGCGAAGTTTAATCAATTAAAAGTGAACACCAAGGATGAATTCGCTGATTTAGCAGAGAAGATGAAGAAGATGGAAAATGACATCTTCGATAAGATTAGAGCCTTGGATAGATCGCATAAACTTAATTCCGATTTGCGTGCTTTAGCGAATAAGGATGCTTTAACGGGAGTGAGAAATAAAACGGCGTATGATAAGACTGTTGAAACTCTCGATAAAAAGATTAAAGATGACGTTAATGTTGAATTTGCTGTAGCGATGGTGGACCTCAATTATTTGAAGAATATCAACGATGAATATGGTCATGCATGTGGAGATACCGCATTAATTAGATTATGCAATCTTGTTTGTGGCATATTTGTCCATTCTCCTGTATATCGTTATGGTGGGGATGAATTCGTCGTCTTACTACGTAATCATGACTATCGTAATATCGATCAATTAATCGATGACTTCAACAATAAATTAGCAGAATTAAGAGAAGACCATGAACTATTACCTTATGAGAAGATTTCGGCGGCGATTGGCTATTCTAAATACGATTCTAAAACCGATAGCTGTGTAATGGATGTCTTTAAGCGAGCGGATCAAAACATGTATACCCGTAAGCGGGAGATGAAGGCGAATAAACAATAGTATTTGGCTCTACTTAAGTAGAGCTTTTGTTTTCAAATATTTTGTTTTTTAAAGAGTTGCAATTAATTATTCAATTAACGGTTTTTAAAGAATTCTTTAATTCATAAATAATAAAATCTATAATATTAGTATTAAACACATATGTGTAAAGGAAATAGCTTATGAAAAAGAAAACTTTTTTAGTATCGGCTTTATCGGCTTTTCTTTTGGTTCTTTCTGCTTGTAATGGTGCAGTTATCGATGATAGCAGCAGTGGATCAAAAAGCGATAGTAGCGCGTCTAGCTCACAACCCACAACTTCAAGTGGAGGTGGCGGAGGTGGTGGCTCATCTAGCATAGCCCCTTCTTCTAGTGATGAACCTTCTTCATCTAGCCAAGAAGAATCATCAAGTGAAGAACAACCTTCATCCAGTCAAGAAGAGTCTTCAAGTGAAGAACAACCATCATCCAGTCAAGAAGAATCCAGCTCATCGGAAAGTGGATCTTCATCTAGTGAAGTTGTTACTCAATACACGATTACTTATGCGAGTAATGGTGGCACTGGAACAATGGAAGCAGTCACTAAGGATGAAGGCAGTAAATATGCCTTACCAGAATGTGGCTTTACTAAAGAAGGATATGATTTTGACTATTGGACTATTGATAATGAATCTGATCATAGAGCCCCAGGATATGAATTCACTGTTAATGGTGATGTGACAGTTACTGCTAACTGGAAAGAAGCTACTCCAGCCTTTGTCCCATGCCTCTATGTCAGTGAAGATAACTGGGCAACTAAGGCCAAGATTGAATTAGAACCAGGTGAATCTGCAGGCGTGTATTTTAAGACTCTCACTCTTAAAGAGGGTTCAAGCTTCTTTGCTCAAGCTAGTGAAGAAGAATATTATCACTGGGGAGAATTATCCGCCATTGGTAATTATTCTCAAATCTGCTTTGCAGAGGCAACAGATGATAGCCATAACATCGATGTTAAGAAAACATCTGAATATGTTATCGCCTTATATACAGAATCAGCATTAGGTGCGGGATTAGTCGCTTCCTCCTCTTACGATAACGAAGACTATGTCCTCTTTGGAGTTGAAAATAGTGGTAGTAAGAGCCTTTCTTATGATGCGGATCTCGATGCCTTTACTGGTGAAATCACTGGAAAAACGGGAAGCCAAGCTGCTGTGAAGATTGGTGAAGAAGAATACACTTGTGAAGAAAACAAGATGTATCTTCATAACAAAGAAGGCCAACTCAACAACTTAAAGTATGAAGATGATAAATATACTCTTATCAACGATGTGGAGAAAGCACAAGTTGAAGTCTATTTAGGTGAAAATGGGGCGATCAGTGTCTTCCTCGAGAATCAAACAGAAACTAAATATTATCTCGTTGGTAAGATCAACGGCCAAGAGAAGTGGACTGCCACTGATTATGATTTCAAGGCAAATACTGAAGCAGAGGGTGAATATTTATTAAATGATTACATCAGCTTGAAAAAAGATGATGGTGTCAAAGCGATGAATATCAAAGGCTATGCCTATTATCCTGCTGGTAACGAAAAAGAATTAAAGATTAATGAAGACGGCGAATATATGATCTACTTTAGACCAGATGGTCAAGGTGGAGAAGGCTGGCACGAAGGATATTTATATATTGAAAAGAAAGCTGAACCAGTTCAACAAGCGACATCCATCAAAGTTAATGGTGGTGATCCAATCGTTTTAGATAGCGATGGTAGTGCGTTAGTCACCGCTCCTGCGAATGCGATCATCACTGGTTTAGTAGATACTACCCCAGTTGCATTAACAGCTAAAACAGATGAAGGTAACAATGTTGTCGCAGGCGAAAATGCTGGCGAAATCAAAGTTGTTAAAGAAGTCACTAACGCGCGTATTTGGGTTGATGAAAAGAATAACGTTTGGTTAAACGACTATACTGAAGATACAAGTGTCTATCTCCTTTATAAGAACGGTGATAGTGAACATCCATTTACCCTCACTTTAAACGGTACTACTCATGAAGCCGCTATTAAAGCGACTAGAGGTGATTATTTCACTGTTACTAAAGATGGTAATCCATATACAATTACTGCTGAAAATTTTGATGGTAATAACGTTAAAATTATTAATGAAAAACTCACAGTTTTAACTGGTGCTGATCAAGATCTCACATTCTATTTGCATAGTGATGAAAATCATACAGTTTGGTTAACTGGTTATGTTGCTAACGAATATTTCTTAACTATTGGCACTAATGCCGCTGTTCAACTCACTCAAAGCGAAGAACAAGGAAAAGAATATGAATATGTGGCATTTGATCAAAACGTTAAGGCTGGCGATGCCATCACTGTGATGCATGATCAACAATCCTACACAATTACCCGTAAGGCTGGCGATGATAACAACATCAACACTCTTGCATTAACTATTCATAATGATTGCGATAGTGCGGATGTCTATTTAGATGTTGTTAATGAGAATCATCCAATTTGGATTTCTGGCTATCAAGAAACACCTGTTGTTTACACTTACTATATTGAAAAGATTCATGGTGAATCCGTGAGTGATAAGATTCAACTTCAAGCGAGCTCTCCAGCAGATGTTATTGCTTCAGGTGCGAATGAACAATATGAATACGAATATGCTTCATTAGTTGGTGGTGACTATGTGAGATTCTATTATTCTAATGATAATGGAGTTAATTACACTCAATTTGGCAACAACCTTACCATTGAAGATGGTCAAAACCTCAACTATACGACAGAAAATGGTAAATTCGTCATCATCGCTAATCGTAATGAAGCGACTAAATTATATTTAAAGATTAAAGGTGGCAACTACTCTGTCCGTTTAGATGGATATTCACAAGTTATTTCCTTCAAAGTTGGTAAAAACTCTGTAGACCTTGTTTTAGATGGCAATGAGTATAAGGGTAGTATCACTTCAGCGAGCACAACTGATGTCTGGAAACTTGAAATCGATAGAAGAGAAGTGGAACTCCACGCGAAAGGTGATGCCGGTAATAACGTCGTCACTAATGCTGGTGTGACTACAGTTATTCGTCCAATTGAATCTGCCACAAACGTTTATATCGACAAAGCTGGTTGGATTTGGTGCGATGGCTATTATAACTTATACGATGCCTACGTTGGTGAAACAAAAGTCGCTACTGGTGTTAAAACTGGTGAAGGATTAAAAATCAGTGCAGAAGCTGGCTCGATTATTAGATTGAAAGTCAATGGTGGTGAAGATTTTGCTAACATTTATGTTAAAACACCTGGTGACAATAACGTTAAAGCGACTGATGATCCAACTAAGTTACTAGTGATCAAAACTGTTGTTGCTAGTGAAAGTGACAACATGTGGATTAACGAGGGTAATAATATTTGGCTCTCCGGTTATGCTCTTGAATACAATGTCCAAATTGGTGAAAACCGTTACCTTATGACTAAATCAGAAGATTCTGAGAAAGGTGCAGATACTTGGGATGAACAATATAAACTTCTTGCCCATGATCTCACTGCTGGACAAGTCTTAATCTTCAATAAAGATTACAATACTAAAGTTGGCATCTCTAGTGTCTCTGGCAACTTAGCAAAAGATGGCGAAGGTGTCATCACTGCTAAAACCACATTTACATCTGACATTTATTTAAAACGTTATGGTGAAAACTGGGTTGTTTGGGCATCTTGCGATGATTCCTACTACTTACGTGGTGGACTCAATGACTGGAAAAGCAAAGCAGCTTATCGTTTCACTAAGTGTACTGGCGGTGAGGCCAAAGTTGATGGTAAAGATCAATATAGCCTCAAAGATGTCGTTGTCACTGGTGAAGGTGATGATTTGAAGTTCAAAGCTTTTAGCATTGATACTTATCTTCCAGATGGTGATGATTTAGTGTTCCCATCTGCGGGTACTTATGACATTTACTTTGCACCTGATGGTGGTGTCAGTTATAAGGATTGGACTGATTTCGATTCTCGTGGTTACTTCTATATCGCAAAGCATCCTGAACCACAATCTTTAGCGGTTGTCGTTAGCGGCACTGTGACTGAAGGAAATTGTGTTAGTGGTTCTAATATCACGATTACCTTAACTTATGATGATGCTTCTCATGAAGCTGTGGCTGCAGATGTCGAAGGTATCAAATATACCCTCAATGGTGGTGCACAAATCACTTATTCGACATTAGTTACCACTCCATTAAATGCAACTGCTCAACTTAGAGTTATTTATAGAGGTGTCACTTCTGATCCAGTAGCGATTACTGTGGTTGAATATGTCAATAACTACACATCAGTCGCTATCAAAGATACAGCCGGAACTGCTGATTATAATGACGGAGCCTTATTCGTGGGTGATCATTATCAAGCAACAGCTACTGGTGTGAAGACTGATTCAGAAGAAGAACCTACTGATTCATTCGTTTGGTCTAGCAGCGATGAAACTGTCGCGACTGTCACCCAAGCGGGCTATATCGTTGCGGTTGGTGCTGGTACAGCAACTATTACATTAGCTTCTAATGCTAATCCATCAACTGTAAAAGATACTTGTGTTATCACTGTCAGTGAACACACTTACTTCACAGCGAAGATCAATGATGAAGGTGATGCTATCTCCTTTGATCCAATTGATAAGAGTGATTCCTGGGTTTCACATAGTGAAATCAACTTCAAAGCTGGTGATACATTAGCCGTTTACTATGACGGTGTTAAACAAACATATACCGCTGCTGTAAGCGCGGAAGACCACAATAACTTAGATGGTACTGAGGGTATTCTCACTCCTGGCAAGTGCTATGTTTACTTAAATCCAACAAGCGAGACTGCTGGTACAATTTGGGTTAAAGGTTATGCCAGAATTACATATAACGGTACTAGCTATGCTGCTGACCATATGTTTGATAACCAGGAGAAAACATTAGAAACTTACTATATTCAAGTCGATGTGGCTCATGGCCAAAATATCACTGCCGGTGTGATTGGTGGTTCTAACAAGACCTTAACTCTCGCTGGTGGAGCTGGAAACAACTTGAAAGTTGTCAGCACAGAACTCACTATCCTCACAACTGCTGAGAACACAACTATTTATATGCATGATTATGATGACAATTCAGTCTGGGTTGATAATTATGCAGCTGATTACAAAATCAAAATTGGTGGTAATGATCCTGTTTCATTCACCAGTTATGATTCAGAAAAGAAAGAATATGTCTATACGGGCAATATCGCATCAGATACTGTAATTGCTATCTATGATAATGGATATGATGATGGATTTGCTTATGATTCCAGCTCCGGAAATAACCTCAACTCAGATATGGAAATTATCAATGGTGGTTATATTAGTTTATATGCTAAAGTCGGAACTAAAAACGTTTGGGCGAATCAACCAGTTTATGTGACTAAATCGTTTGCAGTTGATGAAACAGCTGCCGCTTATAGCGAAAGAACAATGTTCATCAAGAGCTTCAAAAATGCAGAAACACATTACTCAATTGTTAACGCTGGTAGTGTGGAGTTATTAAATGGCACAACATCATACATTGTTGGTGTGCTAAAAGCCGGTGAAACTGAAGTTTCAGATGAGAATTGGGAAGCAGTGGTTGATAAACAAACTTCCTATTACAATGATGTTCCTACATCAAAAATCACTCTTTACTATGTAAGTGGCACTGGTAATATCGTTATCGGCCTTGATGATGAACCTGTAGACACAAATATTTATAACATTACATTCAACGTTACCACTGACAATGCAGTAGATAGAGTTTATATCGCAGGATTAGATGGATGGAGCCTTGGTGGTGAATATGCTTTAACAAAACAAGGCGATACTGGCAAGTCCTGGACTGGCGTATTCCCTCTCTCAGGTGGTAACTATAGTTACAAGGTTGTAACATATGCTACTTCTGAAACAACAGATGAAAACGCGAATTGGGAAGATGGAGAGGATAGACAATTAACTGTTTCTTCTGCTTCTACTATAACAGTCCGTTATGGCTATAGAAACATTACATTCGAACTTGATATGGGTGTAGAAACTCCTAGCGAAAACGGAATTCACATCGCTGGAACAATGAATGGCTGGAATACATCTAAAGACGCATTAACACTTAAAAGTGGAACAGTCTATACCATAACTGTTCAATGCCCAACTGGAACCAACTCATTCAAGTTTGTTAACGGCAACACTAACAACGATTATGAGAGCGGTTCTATTAATCGTGAATGGTACGTTGATAGAGATATAACAATTTCAACAACATATAAATGGAATGTTAGAAGGATTTCTGTCGAACTCGGCGAATGGGATTCTGCAACAGACAATGATGTGTTCTATGCGAGCGCATGGGGCGGAGGTTTAGAATCTGCTTGGTATGCTTTCTCAGCGGGTAATGATTATGTTGAAATCCCAATGGCTTGTAACCAAATCATTTTGGTGAGAATGAATGGCGACCACGCGAGCGTTCCTTCTTGGGATGCTAAATGGAACCAGACCGAGGATATGGATGTTCATGCATCTGGAAAATTAGTGTTCTCTACTTGGAGCGGTGGAGCTGGCAGTAAATCCCAGTTTGATTGGGCATAATACTGTTCTATTCCAACAATAGCATATAGGTGGTGCCGCGTAGGCGCCACCTTTTAATGTGGGTGCTATTTACAAGTGTGATAAGTGATGTATTATATAGGTAGCTACAGGGCAAGGGTAAGACCCTCCTGCAAGACGTTCCAAAATGAATGACGCTCAGTCTTCAATCAGCATTCTGATCTAAAACTAGTGGTAGAGATCTTAGTTAAGGCTACTGTTGCCCGTATTGAGGTCTCATTTTTATATAATTTAAAGTGCATAAGGTTGTGCCGCGCAGGCGCCACCTTTTAATATGGACTCAAATATTGAAAAACACTAAATTGTATATTATCATAAAATAGGTCGGAGAACTGACCTATATGTTAAGAGCGATTTTAAGTGAAAAAAACCTATCACTATATCAGCTAGAAAAGTCTAGTCATGTTTCGCATGCCACGTTAAATGATATCTATAATGAGAGATGTAATATTGATAATTGTTCAATATCAGTGCTCAACAAAATCGCGGATGCTCTTAACATGAGCATCGATTCGCTATATAAGTATCTCTCATATAAAGACTTGTCATTTGTTAAATATGATGAAGATTTTGATTTGTTTAAGAGTAACACTCTCCAACAACTAAAGAGATTTGATGAAAAAGTGTTTATTGAGCAAATGATTCAAAGTGAACAAATCGAAAATTATTTTTCTCAAGATGAATACGCGAAAGCATTATATTTATTGTCTCTTCTCGATTATTTGTCAGAAAAGAACAATGTTGAATTAATAGATAAATACGAATATATCAGAAAAACTAGATTGAGTAAGCTTTATGTTCCTAAAAGCATCTATTTGCTGTTAATAACAAAGACAATAAAAATAAGTGAAGTATATAGGCATAGTATAAAAGTTTTCTTAGATCACAATATCGTGGAGGCAGAGATAGACAATGTTATATAACTTATCCAAAGAACAAATAGATAATTTATTTTTTGAGATTGCTAAAGAACTAAAGAAGCAACTAAAAGGTCGAAAGTTTACCTATGAGTTAATAGTGGTTGGGGGAGCATCCATTCTTTTGAATTATTCTTTTAGAAATTCCACATCTGTTATATTATGTAATTAGCTACGAGTAAGGGTAATGACTCTCGCAAGACGTTCCAAAATGAATGACGCTCAGTCTTCAATCGGATAACCGATCTAAAACTAGTGGTAGAGAATCTTATGGTAGGCACCTTAACAGGACAAGCCCCGGATGGTTCTCATTTTTATTACTTTACAAATGTTGTAACTGCTGTACTATATAAGTAGCTACAGGTTAGGATAAACACCGCCTGCAAGACGTTCCAAAATGAATGACGCTCAGTCTTCAATCGGGTTACCGATCTAAAACTAGTGGTAGAGAATACTGATGGTAGGCATCCAGAAATGGCTAAGCCCCGGATGGTTCTCATTTTATTTGTCTGATGGATAAATAGTTACTACAGATATAATGCTTATGAGGTTTTCGGTTACGGCTGATGTGTTAGGAGAGACAACAACAAACAATCTCAAATAATCATTAACAATAACATCAGTGATTGCTACAACTCTATTGTCGTATGAAAGTTTAACTTGTTTTGAATACCTTAATCTAGATAAAGAATTATATACATCTTCAGGTGTTAACCCATGATGGTGATGGCTTCCTTTTCCACCTATTGGCTGCATAATATCCCATAGCGTTTCTGAATTGATGTATACAGCATCTTTTTTGAATACGTTTCTCCCTAGTACTTTGTTTAGGTCTTTAATGTGTAAATTGGATATTCTTACAAAAAACGGAGAGCATCGATTATCTCTAAAATAGTTCAACGTGTATAGCGATTCATTTTTGTTTGCAATATTAATATATTTGTTCATATAGTCTCCTAACATACTTACCAAAAAATGGCTCTATATATAAATAGGGTAAAAATCGCATTTTTCGACGCGGAAATTTTCTGACAATAGAAAAAGACCCTTAGGGTCTTATGTTGAATACGTTTTGTTTGTATTATTATTTTTTATCAACGCACTCTCTAGTGCCTTTAACGATGGAGTTTTCTGGATAGACACCTCTTCCCATTGTTAATGGATACACTTGAGTGTTCTTACCAACGACTGTGCCTGGGTTAAGGACTGAACCACATCCGATATCGGCATGATCACCTAAGATACCGCCGATTTTACGTAAGCCAGTTTCATAATCCTTGTCGCCGTGGATGACGATGTTCTTACCATCGCTTTTGAGGTTGGAACAAATCGTACCTGCACCTGTATGCGCGTAGTTACCTAAGATGGAATCACCGACATAGTTATAATGTGGGCACTGCACATGTTCTAATAAGATGCAGTTTTTAAATTCTGAAGAATTGCCTAAGACACATTTTGGTCCAACGATGACATTACCTCTTAAATAGGCCCCTGGTCTAATCTCGGTATCAGGACCGATGATAGCAGGTGGAATAATCGTGGCAGTCTCTGCAATTGTGACATTATCACCAACTAAGACTCCTTCTTTAAGAAGGTGATAGCCTTTTAAGCCGTTTTTAAGGGCATTAGAGACGATTTCTTTAATTTTAGGAAGGATTTCCCATGGATAGGTACTTTCGTGGAAATATGGGGCTAAATAATCGATTTGACAATCATAGAGCTCGCTAGTTAAGACACATCTTTTATTCATAGACATAACCTTTCTTCTTGATGACGTTATACATTCTTTCGATATATTTCTTACAGCCAGCGAGATTTGGATATTCCACCATAATACGAATCACTGGTTCAGTGCCAGACTTTCTTAAGGAGATACGACCATCTTCACCGATTTCTTCGTTGATCTTCTTAAAGGCATCTTGGACATCTGGGTCATTAATCGCTTCATCTTTAGAAGTGACTCTGACAGATTTCATATCTTGTGGTAAGAGTTTAACTGGAGCGACGAGTTTAGATAACGCTTCTTTTCTCGTGAGCATCTCTTCAGCGACCATGATGGCAGTGAGAACACCATCACCAGTAGTAGCGTATCTCTTGATGATGATATGACCGGATTGTTCGCCACCTAAGACATAGTCTTCTTTTTGCATCTTTTCAAAGACGAATCTATCGCCGACTTGGGTTTGCACATTGTTCACCCCAATAGCTTTAAGGGCTTTAGTTAAACCAGTGTTAGACATGATAGTGGTGACGACTGTGTTATTGTTAAGAGCGTTTTCTTTTAATAATTTGGTCGCGAGTAAATAGATGATTTTATCGCCGTCGACAACTTCACCTTTTTCATCGACTGCTAAGCAGCGGTCAGCATCTCCGTCAAAAGCAAAGCCGACATCTAATTTATTCTCTTTGACATATTGGCAGAATTTTTCAATATGAGTGCTACCCGCATCTCTATTGATATTTAAACCATCTGGTTGGTTGTTTATAACATGTGTTTGTGCACCTAAGGCATCAAAGACGCTTTTAGCGATCATCCAAGAAGCCCCATTAGCAGTATCTAAGCCGATCTTTAAGTTCTGCATGGAGTGTCTCGCTAATGATAATAGATAAGCGATATATCTATTACGACCTGAATAGTAGTCGACGATGACTCCGATCTTATCTTGTTCAGCGAATGGTAAATCATCTTCTTTAATGCCGAGTTTCGCTAAATTGCCATCGATATAGGCTTCGCATAAAGCAGCGATGTTATCATCGAGCTTTTCACCTGCTGAGTTGATGATTTTAATACCGTTATCATAGAAAGGGTTATGGCTAGCAGTGATCATCACCCCACAGTCGAAATAGTCTTGTCTCACGATATAGGAGACGCTTGGAGTAGTGGTGACGTGTAATAAATAGACATCCGCACCTGAAGCGGCTAAACCTGAGGCAACCGCGTATTCGAGCATATAAGAACTTCTTCTTGTATCCTTACCGATGACGACCTTAGGACGATATCCTTTCTTTTGTAATGTGTATTTTGGGTTAGAGAAGAACCAACCGAAGAAACGGCCAATCTTATATGCGTGGTCGCATGTTAAAACCTTATTAACTTCTCCTCTAAATCCATCTGTGCCGAAATAGTGGTTTTCAATCTTTTCTTCTGGGTTATCTAATTGTTTACCGCGATGGATCACAATGTTGTCATTTAGTAGTTCATCGATTGTGATTTTGAATAATTCAGCGATTTTCACAATCTTTTCAATCTCAGGTTGAGACTTATCACTTTCCCATTTGGAGACGGATTGTCTTGAGACCTTGAGATGTTTTGCGAGTTGTTCTTGAGAGATTCCATTACTAATGCGTAAGTGGACGATTTTTTCACCTGTTGTCATTCTTTTTTCCTCCGCAACCGGTAATTGCATTCCGATATATTAAAAACCCTTTATATATACTATGTCAACAATTTTTTGATGAAAATCTTCTAAAATTATGTGGCAACCACGAATTGCAAAAAAATTCTTGACTGCTAAATCCTATTTGCTAGAATTATTCGCAGTAGTAGAGGACAAATACAATATGAAAGTTAAAATTTTAAGAAAAGAGGACATCGATCGCGCAATTGCAGACGAGTTCATCAACCTTATCAAAAGAAAACCAAATGCTGTTCTAGGCTTAGCCACTGGTAGTTCACCATTAGGCGTATACAAACTCTTAGTTGAAGCTTATAAAAATGGAGAGATCTCCTTCAAGGATGTCACCACATTCAACCTCGACGAATATGTCGGTTTAGATGGTGATGATGATCAATCCTATCGTTATTTCATGAACACCAACTTATTCGATCAAGTCGATATCGATAAGAAGAATACTTATGTTCCACGTGGTAAAGGTAACATCTACCACAGCGCGCAAGAATACGATATGAAGATTGCTAGCCACGGTGGTATCGACCTTCAAATCTTAGGCTTAGGCAGTGACTGCCACATCGCCTTCAATGAACCAGGTACTGATCTCAATTCCTTAACTCATGTTACTGATATTGCAGAATCGACAATTAAAGATAATGCCAGATTCTTTGAATCCGAAGATCAAGTCCCAAAGAAAGCAGTTACTATGGGTTTAAATAGTATCATGAACGCCAAGAAGATCATCTTATTAGCCACTGGCACTAATAAAGCCCAAGCGGTTAGAGATATGGTCACTGGTAGTAAAGATCCATCTCACCCAGCTGCGGTCTTACGTAATCACATCAACTGTGTGGCCTACGTTGATCAAGATGCTGCTTCCTTACTTGAAAAAGAAGTTAACATCACCATCATCGCTGACTAATAGTTAACAAAACAATAACAGCCTCGCATTTATGCGGGGTTTTTATTTTGTAAAATAATGTAATGCAAATGTATTGTAAGCTGATTTACAAATGATATACTAGTAATGGAGGTACCAATATGAAAAAGACTGCTAATTTATGTGTAAGAATTGATCCCGAGATTAAAAAACAAGCTGAAGACATATTTAAAGAATTGGGAATCCCTGTTTCAACTGCTATAAACATGTTTTATCGACAAGTTATATTATTGGGTGGTATGCCTTTTGATGTCAGTATTCCTGAAGAAGAATCGAAATATATTAAATTAACCGAAGAAGAAGTAAAAAATCTTTTTGTTGGAAGTGGAGGAAAACCAAACCAAGAGACAATAAACGCTATCTTAGAATTGTCGGATATGAGAAGTAACAGGAAAAAATACAAAAGGTATAAAACCTTTAGAGACATTTTGGGAGATATTTAATGCTTGAAATTGTTCCATCAAATAGGTTTTTAAAGGACTTAAAAGCTGCCAAAAAACGTGGTTTTAATTTGAATTTATTAGAAGAAGTAGTGAATAAGTTGGCAAATAGAGAAATATTAGAATCAAAATATCATGATCACCAGTTAATTGGAGAATATAGCGATTTTCGTGAATGCCATATAAAACCAGATTGGCTATTGATATATTGTATAGATGACGATGAACTAGAACTATTGCTTTTTAGAACTGGAACACACTCTGATTTATTCAAATAACAAATAAAGAATTATGGGAAACGGAAAAATGAAAGAAAACAAGAATAATAACATATCTCAACAAGGTATGGCGAATCCATTTACTAAATCCAAGAAAAAGATGAAAAGAGTTGGTATTGCAGAAGGCAAACTACCTGATTTAGATTTAAACAGCTTTAATTCGGTTAATGTCGAAGAACTTTTCTACGGAAAGAACAACTAATAATTAGTTTCATGATACAAAACAAAGGGCAATTCGAATTGCCCTTTTATAATAAATTATAAATATTGAAGAATTATCCAATTAGTGCTTTTAATTTGTTTGCACTTTCGATTAAGGAATGTTTCTCTTCTTCAGAATAGTTTGGCCAGATTGTCTTTTCTGCACCTAAATGAGAAACGATAGTTGGAACAGAGAGATAGACTCCATCGATTTGTCCGTCTAAGCCATTAGAGATATAACTAGAGACTGTTAATATTGATCTAGTGTCATGTAAGATGGCATCGACAATACGGCTTGTCGCGGCAGCGATACCGTAATATGTGCTGCCTTTCTTAGCGATGATTTCATAGGCGGATTTGACGACTTCTTCTTCGATGAGTTCAAGTCTTTCATCTTGTCTGCCTCCGCATCTTCCACATTCTTTGCAGTAATCTGACATGGAGACCCCTCCAATAGAGGTGACGGAATAGGCAGCGAGTTCAGAATCACCATGTTCACCGATGATATAAGCGTGGATGTTTCTTGGGTCAATACCAGTATCTCTACTTAAGAGATATTTAAGTCTACCAGTATCTAAGACTGTACCAGAACCGATGACTTGGTTAGCTGGTAAGGATAATTTATCATATGTATACATCGTGAGAACATCGACTGGGTTAGTAACTACTAAGACGATACTTTCTTGATTGAGATAAGGTCTCATGTTATCAAAGATAGAATCGAAGATCATCTTATTCTTATTTAATAAGTCGATTCTTGTTTCTCCTGGTTTTTGGGCTGCTCCCGCGGTGATGATAATGATTCTCGCATCGGCGATTTCACTATATCCAGCGGCTTTGATGTTGAGTGGGCCATTGATGGACATCGCATGAGCCATGTCTAAGGCATCACCTTCGGCTTTGTCCTTATTGACATCGATGATGACGAGTTCACTGACTTGTTTTTTCATCACGAGAGCGAAAGCGATAGAGCTACCGACATTCCCATCTCCGATGACGACTACTTTACGTGGATTGACCATAATTATTCTCCTTTAAAATTGTTTCTTATTGGCTATTAACGCTCCAAATACATTAGATAAAGCTATGTACAATATTAATAATAACATACTTACGAGCAATAAGTCCGTATTTGTGTACACCCCTGATATATTAATCATGATTCCATCGATGACATAATTACCGATTTTGAAATTAGGATTATTGATGATGACATCAACGATACTGACAATCGCTTCTAGGACCATTGGCACTAAGATGTTAATCGCGATTGAAACACCTGTTCTTCCTAATGAATAGGCGACGAAAAAGAAGAAGGCGTGATAGGCGATGACACATAATAGCTGCATTAAGAATATCACTGCCACGTTATCGGTAATTGCCATTCCTCCATCTCCATATAATGCATAACCAATTCCTGTTGATAATAAGACTAAGATTAAAGCGTATCCTAAGGATAAAAGTAAAGAGACGATATATTTGCTGTAGAATAAAGATAAGCGGTTATAGCCTTTCGCGAGGATGTTTTTATTGGTTTGATTGGCGAAGTCTTCGCAGGCAAAGATGGTGATGAATATTGCCCCAATAACAGAGAAGGCACTTGATAGGGCCCCTTTCGCGGCATAATAGCCAGAATAAGGAATAGTGGATTCTCCGATTTGTTCTAAGATGGAGTTCATCGCTTTAGTGAGAAGCACACTCATAAGAGTGAGAAATAAACCGATACCAAAAATGATATACATATATTTGCTTCTAAGGACCTTGCGGAATTCGAATTTGATTAGTTTTAACATATCTAACATATTATTTACCTAACCTTTCGATGAAATAATCTTCCATACCAGTGACACTTGGAGTGATCTCATATACTTCGACATCGTTTTTCACGAGTAAAGCATTGATCTTAGCGGCTTTATCAAAATGATCGAATAAGACGAGATCATTATCGTTTTCTCTTGTATATCGACCTAATAAATCATTGTCTTTAAGAACATGTAAAGCTTTATCGACATCATTGACTTTGATAGAGAGGTGGTCTTCGCATCTTTTTTCTAATTCATTCGCGTCGATTTCTTCTACGAGTTTACCGTTATTGATGATGCCGTATCTAGTAGTGATTTTCCCTAATTCATCTAATAGGTGAGAGGAGATGAGGAAAGTCACTCCTTTTTCCTTATTTAATTTAAGGATGGTATCTCTTATTTCTTTTATACCAGCGGGATCTAATCCGTTGATTGGTTCATCTAAAATTAATATTTCTGGATTACCGAGCAAGGCAATCGCGATACCTAATCTTTGCTTCATACCTAAGGAGAATCTTCCTGCGGGTTTTTTACCAGTTTTAGAAAGTCCGACGAGTTCTAATATCTCTTTAATATCTTCATCACTTCCTCCAAAGAGGATGGAATATCTTTTCATATTCTCATAGGCCGAAGAATATTTATATAAGGCGGGAGTTTCTATTAGTGAGCCAATCTTCTTACGCGATTCATTTAAATTAGTATTGGAACCAAATAAAGAGATCTCTCCTTTATTAGGAGTCAATAGACCTAATATTAATTTCATCGCGGTGGTTTTACCTGCGCCATTACGGCCGATAAAGCCATAGATATCACCGCGCTTAACATGCATGCTTACTTCATCACATGCTTTTTTGTTACCAAACGATTTTGTTAAATCTTTTGTTTCAATGATAAATTCTGACATAATAATATCTTCCTAGAAATGATTATATAATAGAAATATTTTTATCTAAAGATAAACCTCAAGTTAGAAAAAAAGCGTCGAAAAATGCATCAATAATTATTCTTGGTTTTTTTCCTCATAATATATGTATTGTAGCAAATGCTACATACCATATTTATAAGACTATTTTTTGTTTTATATTTCTCTTGTTGCGCATTTTATTAATATAAGTTTACATAAGTAAAAGAAATTGAAAAAGCGCAAAAAAGCGCAAAAAAGCGCAATTGATGCGCAATATAAATTTGTCTCAAATAGAAAGGCACTAAGTAGTGGAGTGCCTTTGCTAATTTAATATTACGAAGTCGCATATAGCGAACCGTTTATATATAACTCGTCATAATTTCCGGATGGGTATGTGACAGTCAATGTAGTGCTGCCAAGTTCGTTTTCAGGAATTGTTAGCGATACTCTTGTTCCAGAATAACTTGCTGAATCGATTGTGAAATCAGCACCGTGGTATTCTAGTTGAACAGCGACAGCTTGTTGCTTGATAAGGGCTACGCGTATAGATTTTAAGTCAAGAATTAAACTAGAAATATTCATAAAATTATAATTTATAAATTATTGTTGTTTATTAGGAGTAGATCTGTTTCTAAAAAAGAGCGGTCTAAATCATGCAAAAACAAGCATATTTCTAAAAAGGACAAAAACATAAAAACTAGATTAGTTGATTTTTAAGCTGAAAATTATAACTTTTATGCTATGTAGTTTAACAATCTGTATTGGTCTATTAATAGATGAAAACGGCAAACAAATCGATAGTGCAAACATTAGTCTATTGTAAAGTCCGTTTTTATTTTAGTAAATTTTTTCTTGTCATTGTAATGTTATTCTTATATAATAAGAAGCGTCAAAAGCAAAACTACAGTGATGTAGTGACGCAAAGCTGAAGGGTCTTTATTAAAAAAAGATAGCCAGTTGCCGAGTAGTAAAAATTTCGGTAAACTGGGATTTTTATTTATAAGGCTTATGAAAAAACATATTAGTAAAAAAATCAATACGATAGTTTTATCCACGGGTGTGGTAATTTTCTCATTAGCGGCTGCCTTTTCTGGCACAATCGCGTGGTTTAATACCACGAAAGCCGTCACAGCTTCTGCTGGTTCTATCCGAGTTGTGGCACCTAAAGGTGTTTCTTATGACTTGTATTATCTAGACCATTTCATTGATGAAAATGAACAAACTAAACCAGGCAATTTCAACCCAAACCCATCTGTAAGCATTTTTACTGGATATGAAAAAGATTATGCCGATGCAGTATTTACTAAAATTACATATGAAGATGGAGAAGTAGTGAATGATCCTAATCCAACTGATATTAGCCACTTATGGCCAGCACATAAACTAACATATGCACTTGTAATTGCTGACGGTTCTATTAGCACTTTATCTCTCAGTGAATGGAGCGAGACACTTGGTAGTGCAGTGACAAACTTGGACAACCAAGTGAGCTTAACGTGGGCAATTGATATATATGGTGGAGCGTATGGTCAAGCAGATTCTGGAAGTCCTGAAGATGATGTTGCCGCTGCTTATGTTTCTTATAGGTCCGCTAATAAAACAGATGTTTTTGGTTGTCGTGAAGGAGTTGCTGCTCCTGCTTCCGTTGACATTGTTGACGATATTTCTATTGATAATGATTTGACCATTATCTTCTTTACGATTGAATTTTCAAATAGTCCTTCTACCTTCTACTTATATGATAAAGAAACCGGCAAATACACCTTAAGCCCAGCTGGTAATAGTAACTGCTATGAGGGACTAGGTTTTAATAATATGGAGTTCGCGATTTCGTAATATGGGGAAGCTAGGTTTATTAAGTAAATTCAATAGCATTCCTAAAAAGACTAGGATTGCAATATTCGGCACAACTCTCGCGATTGGCAATATTTTGACTGTAGCTTCACTTTCGTTAGCGTGGTTCTTTCAATATAGCGCAGCCTCTTCCCAAGTAAAAACCTTCTCTGGTGATCTTGGCGTAACCATTGAAAAAGTATCTGCGTATAAATATATTTATCCGTACCATAGTGACTCTCCTGAATTTATCAATTATGAAGGTGTTGGAATGGTAAAGAGTTACGTTGTTGAAGATGCCTCTATATCAGCTCCCGCAGTTTTATCTGATTCTGTGACTTTTGCGTTGACTGCTGTTACTAATAAAGACCTCGCAGGGAACCCTGGTGCTGCATCAAGTAGCACTATTTATTACGATAACAACCGTGGCTTCAACTATTATCTTGTTGGTAATAGTGTATTTAATGGTGTGGAGAATAATGAATGGTCCACATCTATTGCGGTGGTATCTCCAAGCAATATTGCTCCTACACAATCTGCGGAAATAGCTGATAAGTATTCAGTCCTCATAAAGAGTGTGACTGTTTCTGTTGGTTCTGAATTTATATTTTTTGATGCGACTACCATTGATGAAGAACAGCCGACAAAATGTTCTTACTTTACATATAA
>Ga0247609_10001226_pt1 | contig 31550 bp, 30 predicted proteins | sample 172DNAGHGlowgp2_FD_193487 | JGI IMG/M metagenome (GOLD analysis project Ga0247609, IMG submission 193487) | Sheep rumen microbial communities from Palmerston North, Manawatu-Wanganui, New Zealand - 1728 DNA GHGlow gp2 | ecosystem: Host-associated > Mammals > Digestive system > Stomach > Rumen ... | reverse complement strand
CACTATGTTTGGATCTTTATCAGAAACTCTGGCTAAAGGCTGCATAATTACAGGATAGTTGTATATGAAAGCTGGTCCAATAATTGAAGGACGCAAAACTTTCTTGAAAAGATAGTCTATCAAAGTTGTAGTTCACATATCATCGATTCATTCAAAAGTGATTCATTTCGCTTTGATATCGTTTCTAAGTTTATCAGCATCATCTACTCCGTATTGAGTAATATCTATTCCGCTCGCCTCCAAAATTCATTTCGTATAATCAATTCTCTCCCAAGGGGTAGTGAAATCTACTTCCTTTTCTACTCATTCCTTGTCTTTTACTTTCAGCTTTCTATCTAGTTTCAGTTCATCGAATAAGAAATCAAACATCTTTTCAGTGAATTTCATATTGTCTTCATAATTCCAATACACAGCATAATGCTCAACTTGTGTAAACTCTTGAATATGTGAAGGATCAGATCATTCATTTCTAAAATCCTGACCAATTTCAAATACCTTCTCAAACCTTCATACAGTTGCTTTCTTTAATGATGTTTCAAAAGCGATTCTCAAATATACATCCACATCAAAATCATTATGGTGAGTGATAAATGGTCTTGCTGCAGCTCATGAAGCAGCGTTATCTAGAATTGGAGTTTGAATTTCTATGAATCATTCTTTAGTATAGAATTCCCTTAATTTTTGATAGAATCTTGATTTAAACAAAAATCTTTCATATGTTTCAGGATTCATAATCATATCCAAATATCTTTTTCTGTACAATTCTTCTGCATCATTTATTCCGTGATATTTTTCTGGTAGTCCACGTACAGATTTAGAAAGAAATTTAAATTCTGATACGAATATAGTGAGTTCTCCTTTGTGAGTCTTGAATACTTCTCCAGTTACTCCGATAAAATCTCAGATATCCACCATTTTTTCCATGAATTTGTATGCAGTCATAGCTTCTTCTCATTCTCATAGAGAATCAACCAATTTTGGTTCATCTGCAGAAGTGGAAATATCTATTTTACAGTTATCTCTGTGAAACATTACTTGAATTTTTTCACTACCATCCATAATAGTTCAGAAAGATAATTTTCCAAAACTACGATAGAGCATCAATCTTCATGCAGTCTTTACTTGCTTTTCAGGAGCTGGAATAATAACTTCAATTTCTCTCATCTCCTTATTTGAGTATTCATCTACGATTTTCTTGATAGATTGCTGTTTATCAAAATGTTGTGCGAATGGCACCACTCACAATTTTTTCATTTTTTCAATTTTTTGGATACGAACATCTCTCTCTGATAACTGTTCCATGTTATTTTAATCAAATGATAAAAACTAACTCAAATAATATTTTTCTCTCTTGTAAATTCAAGAAAAATCAAATTTATTATCTAAAACAAAAAAGATCTCCACAGTAAGGGAGACCTTTGATATTCAGTAAATAAATCCTATTGATAGATTTTCATAGCTTCAGCAGCTTCTTTCGAGTTGTTGAAATATTTTTCACCATTTGAAATATAAACAGTTTTACCTTGTGCATTTAATGAAATGATAATTTCATCAAATATCATTTGTAAAATAAGATTCAAATTATTTTTCCATCATTGATAACTTTCTGGTTTTTCAACCTTACGTTTAGCTAATCATTGCTTATAATCGTCCCACGTCATTTTTAAATCAAAACTTTTCATAAGACCTTTTCATAAAAAAGAAAGTGAATTATAGAATCAGTCAACGAAAGTATTAAAAACAACTCAAATTCTATCATCTGTTACATTGATAGTTATTTTGTCATCTTGAACAGTTAAAATTTGTTGTTCAATAGCAGGAGTAACAATAGGAGCGATTTCCCCAGGAGTTTTAGAATTAACTCCCAATGGAATAAAGTACATTGATCAATATTGAGTTTTAAAGTGATCTAGCAGCTTTGCAGCCCCTGTTTCAACTGCTTTTGTAATAGTAGGTGTTAAATCTGACATGATAATAGATTAAATTATAAAAATGTTATATAAAATTCTGCAAACTACTTTTTTTCAAAGAATTCGATAGCTCTAGCTAGTTCTTTGTGATCTTTAGCATACTCATGAATATCAATTCATTTCTGGAAAGCTTCACAAGCTTGAACCATAGCAGTAGCTCCAGCTCTAGTTCCATCTGGATGTGCATGAGTTCCTGCTCCCATTGTAGTGATGAAATCAGCATTTCACATCAAATCCATAAATGGTTTCAATAATACTGGATTTAGACCTCCAGATACGATAGGACAACATTTTTTAATTCCTCTCCAGCTATCATCAACCAAAATTTCCATATTCTTTTTATCGATTTCATTAATTCCGATTAAATCTTCATCTTGAGGAGGAATCTTAGTCCATGATTGTTCAAATGTATGTCACATATCTGTGAAGTATCTAATTTCATGAGCAGCTGTTACATCTTCTCCTGGAGTTCCAGCCATTTTACCTACTCCAGCAGTTCCTGTATGGATTCCACTGGCACCAGCAAGTCTAGCAAATTTAGAAAGAACTAATACTGAGTATCCAATAGGATTTTCTGGTCTAGTATAAGCTCCATGTCCAGCTCTGTGGAAATGGATAAATACATCAGGGTAGTGTCTTCTGAGAGTTTGAACCGCCATCCATCCGGCAGTTGTTCCATCAATTAAGAAAGCATAACTTCCTGGCTCAAATCCAGCATTTCTAATAATTTCACATCTCTCAATCATTGTATCGAAATCTGCAGCAGAAACATTGAAAGAGTGAATTTTTTTGTGCCCTGTTTCCTTTACTGCTTTATCCATAGCTTCTTTTACATGAGCTACCATTTTTTCATAAGGACAGAAATCCTGATCAGCTTGAGGTTCGTCATTTTTAACAAAGTCTCCACCTCCTACCCAGAAATCATAGCAAACTTCCGCATATTCAGCAGAAGAAAGCCCCATTTTAGGCTTTACGATAGTTCCAAGAATAGGTCTATCATAAACATTAAGATATTTTCTCATATCATCAAGCGTATAACTTGGTCCATCATATTGTTCCAACATTACAGGTGGGAACCATACATCAATTAATTTCAAAGCCTTTACATCTCCCATTCCAAAGATATTTCCAGCGATGTAAGTGAAAATATTCTGAATATTTCCATTTCTATCGAATAATCTCCATGGGAAAGCGATTTTTACCATTTCAGCTTCAGGGTCTACTTCATAAACTAGAGCATTCAAAAGTCTAGCATAAGGAGTTTCAGTCTTTACCGGAAAATTTGTTCCAGTACTAGATTCACTGGCTACTTCACAAGCTGCTTGTAAAATGTTTCTTTTCCCATTTGGAACAAGATGATAAGAAGCTAACATATAATCACCATTTGTGGCTTTATCTCCCAATTCTAGGTCAACATATGCTCTTTGATGATCATTTAATGAATCTAATAATTCTTGAATTGTCATTTTGTTTTTGTATAAAATAAAATCTAAGCTAATTATAAACGAAATCTAATTTAATGCAAATTTTTAGTCAGATTTTTTCTTGATTTTTTGTGTTATTGTGATAATGTTATTGTATAATTTTTATTTTTTTAATTTTTTTATCAAAATGGCAGCTTCATGATTAGCAGATTTTGTAAAGAAATGTAAAAATCTGATTAGTGGAAATAAAGATTTAATTTCTGATTGACAAGATTTTTACAAAAAATCTAAGAAGACATTAACTGCAGCTAAGAAAAAAAACAAAACAGCAGTAGATAAAAAGAAACTTATTGCCGAGTGAAAAGAATTACTTTCAGATTGAAAAAAACTCTATGAAAAATGAAAAAAAGCATATGAAAAGATTAAGAAATCAGATACAAAGAAGAATAAAACTTTAGTAAATAAAGCTGATAAGAGGACCACAAAATCGATAAAAAAAGTAACAAAAACAACTACGAAGAAAAAATAATGTTATAGAGAATGTGTTGGTTATAAAAAATATTAAAATGGAAAAGCCACCCTAGCAATAACTAGAGTGGCTTTTGTAGGTAGATGATAGTAATCACCTTCTTTCTCTTTTTGCCCTGGCCCTTGCTTTAGCTTTGTTTTTTTCTCTTGCTGTAGCTCGGTTTGCCTTCTTAGTCTCAGCTTGTCTGCGATCGAATTGGACTTCTTGGCCGGCTTTGTTGTAAACTTTGCCAGCAAGTAAGTCAATGACGTCTCCCTCAAAGAGCAGAGATTGGTATTTACCTAAATAATTCAGGTAGGTCTCTTGAGAGACAACTTTACCATCCTTGTCCTTAATAGGAATCTTCAAATCTGTAGCGACTTTGCCCCATTTTTCTAGCTGGGGCAGGTAATTGGCTAAGCCCTCGCCCTTCTGAATCGTGAATCGCCACTGTTCTGCAGTGCCGAAATCAGATTGGTTGGAAAATTTCAGGGGTGAAAGCATACCGTTACCGCATGCTAAGAAGAGTGTATCTTTCACGTTTGGATCGTCGATGATGATAATCAATTCGTTCTTGAATTCTCCGCTATATGTTTTACTATTGCCGGACTTGACGTCCTTGGCGTAGCCTGAGCCGAGTACGAAACGAATGTTCTTTTCATCTTTGATCTGAGGATAGTGAGCTACGACGTTGGCAGTCAGTACTTTGCGGTACTTATCCACCATAGCTCGCTGGCCAACTGTATCGTTGGCTTCCCCTAGTTTGTGGAATTGATCCAAGGGGAAATAAGTATCCTCAGTAGTTCCACTCCAGAACGTTGTATCCACTGGTACAGTTCCGTGAATAGGATCCACTTTGTTACCACAGCTTGCCAAAGCAATCATCACTGTCGCCAATATGGCGAAAATTTTAAATTGTCTCATACTTCAACCATTTTTAGACAATTCCGGTCAATATTAACCGTAATTTAAATATAACTATTTTTTTAAAAAAGTCAAGTCAATCTTATATGAGACACCTATTAATTATTTTCAGAAGCTAAGAATCCTCACGATTGTATGGACCATAATTTGTGATAAATTCAGTTTTTATTCTGTATCAAAACATTATGGCTTCATTTTTCTGCGATTTTTCAATTATCCATTACTATGATTTTGTCCATTTTTGCTATAGTCGAAAGTCTATGTGCAATAACGATACAAGTTTTGTTTTTCATTACTTCATCCATTGCATCTTGAATGTATTTTTCAGATTCAGAATCGAGAGAAGATGTAGCTTCATCCATTACTAGAATATTTTTATTTTCCAAAATTGCTCTAGCTATAGCGATTCTTTGTCTTTCTCATCATGAAAGTTTAATTCATCTTTCTCAAACGAAACTTTCATATCAATCCTTCAATCCAACAATGAAATCGTGACATTTTGCCATTTTTGCGGCTGCGATGATTTCTTGATCGGTTGCGTTTGGTCTTCAATATGCAATATTTTCTTTGATAGTTCTGTGGAATAGAATTGGATCTTGAGGAACCATTGATAGCTGTTCTCTCAAAGAGTCTTGAGTAACCTGTGAGATATCTTGTCAGTCAATCAGAATTTTTCATCATTGAATATCGAAAAATCTGAATAGTAATTTGATGAATGTAGTCTTTCAGCTTCAAGATGCTCAGACTATAGCCACTTTTTCTCATGGTTTGATACTCAAATTTAATTTTTCAAAAACTTTCTTTCATTCAACGTAGCTGAATGTCACATTATCAAAATCTATTTTTCCATGTCAGATTTTTATTTTTTTGTTTGTATGATCCTGAATTTCATGAGGAGTATTGAGTATTTCAAGCATTTCTGTGGATTCTCATAATGCTCTACTCATTGATTTAAGAATGTATCTTACATTAGATAACTGGTTTGCAATTCTCATTACGTACAATTGGACCAGAATTATTACGGAGGCTGGAACTAGTCACGTTCACCATGCTTTTATAGCAAAATATATAGATAAAATACCAAATGTACAAGTTGTCATTCCACTTGCAAAATACGTTCGTTCTGATAGAGTCCGTTGTTTTTTTCTTATATTCAACCATCAGACTAATGTTTCTTTGAATCTCTTGAATTCATAAGGTAGTGATGCGAAAATCAGAACATTAAAATTATTGATAATAGAATCTGATAGTTCTCATGTGGTTTTTGAATTCCATTCATTCGCCTGTATTTCATACTTCTTTGTTATGTTGAAAAATATGATTTGTAATATTGTATAAACTATAACAAAAGCTAAAAACATGAATCAGATTTTTACATTTTCTCTCATAACTATTATTATAGTCATAGGTATGAATATAATCATATTTAGTATTTGGAAGATGAATGTATCTACTACAGTTTCATAGGATCAAGCTAATTTACTTATTTTTCTGATTAGGGATCATGATAAATTATTTGAGAAGAATCTATATGAATGCTTATGTAAGTATTGGAAACATTCTTCGTAAATGTCTTTTGTAGCCTCATTTTCATATTTTATCATAGGGAATCAAACTAATCTCCGTGCTCAAATATTTGTTAATTCTAATACCAAAATGATGAATAAAATTTTTAGAAGCATCGAAACTAATTCTGATCTTTCTACTCATGTCATGGATACTATATCCACAAGTTTTGTTTGATAAATTGGAGATATGATGGAGATTCAAGCAATTATTATGCTTCATAATAGACTTAATAATATCAGCCATTTGTAAGGCTTACTTTTTTTTATGAAATACTTTACGACCATTCGTAGAGTTATCTTATTCTTGTTGTTTTCAATTGTCGTCATTTTAATATTTATAAGTTAAAATCTGGGTTAAAAAAAGCTGCACTTTTTATATGCAGCTTGATGTATTTATTTTCCCAACAAAAAATTGCTTATACATCAAGCTCATGATATAAAATAAATCTTGGAAATTGTTGTTTTCGTTGCATTTTTACATTGATTGACAATAAGATAAATAATTATGTACTTAAGGATACGAATTACAATTAATTTTGTGACAAAATTGTAGTATTAATTATGATTAAATTTTAAATTACATCAACAATTTCAATATTATTGTTTGTAAATTTAAATAATCTAGCAGGTCTGTATTGGTTTCAGACTTCTTTTTCTCATGTTTCTTCGATTATTCATAAACTGTTAATCTTTTTCCTAAAATTTCTTACATCAAACTTTTGGTTAAGAACGATTTCGTATACGTTTTGTAATTGTGTAAAAGTGAATTTTTCTGGTAATATATATTGAGCAATGTTTGTATACTCTAATTTCCATTTTAATCTTTTGATAGCATATTCTATAATTTCCTTATGATCAAATCCTAATTTAGGTAACGCTGTTACAGGGAAAAATTTAGATTCTCGTCAAGCTTTAGAGCTTTTTATAGTCAAATTTTCTCTGGATACTAATGCCATATAGGCAGTAGAGATTGTTCTTCATCTAGGATCTCTTCTGATATTCGAAAAAGTGTATAATTGTTCCAAATAAATATTTTTTACTGATGTTTTTTCTTCCAATTTTTTATAAGCAGTTTCTTCTAAAGTTTCTTTGTCTCAGACCACACCTCAGGGTAAGCTCCACTGTCATTTGAATGGTTCTATAGGTCTAGATACTAATAGAATTTGAAGCTTATCATTTATAATAGTAAATATTACATTATCGACTGAGATTAGGATATTTTGTTCTACTCACTTTTTTGTCATGAATATTTTTTTATAATTAAATTTATTTCTTTTATTTTTTTTGTTATAATTTTCAATAAATATTTTTGATGGTTTATGTAGTTATAAACTATTATAACTTTTTCTTAAAAAATCTCTTGATTTTTTATTGTAATTGTATATTATACAATTAGTCACATGATATGAATGTGATTATAACTTCTGCAGAAAGGTTTAAATTCATTTTATTTTTTTACGTGCTAGTTATTGTAAATTTTACATTAATAATCGCAATCAAAATGTTAGAAAAAAAATCATCAGTTATATTAAATCCACCAGAGGTGGCTGTGTTGAGTATTGATAATACACAGTGATTCGAAAATAAAAACTTAAATGAATTGTATGTAAATGAGTGAGAAAAAGCAGCAAAAATTTCAAAAGAAGTTATTGATTTATGTAAAAATTTTGGAATTAGAATTATTAATGTATTTGATAATCATCCATTATGACATGTTTTGTTTGCTGCTAACTACAAAAACAAAAAACCATATGATTTAATTTCTTATGATGAAGTTAGAGATTGGACGGAGGAAGATAATCAGATTTGAGACAGAGCGGGATTTTCTTTGTCAGAATTAAAATCTTATCTTGAGAATGTATGACAAGAGGTTTTGTGGCCTGATCATTGTATTCAAGGTACACAGTGAGCTATGGTAAATCCTCCTCTTCTTGATTCAGATTTTGATTATAATGTGTCAAAATGAGAAAAGGTAGTTAACTCTTGATACAGCGCATTTGATCATACTAATCTTGATAAGTTATTGAAATCTGAAAATATTAAAAACTTAATTTTAACATGAGTTGCGACTGATTATTGTGTATGACAATCAGCTATTGATGCAAAAAATCTTTGATATAAACCTATTATGATTTCTGATGCAGTCAGGTGAGTGGCTTCAGATACAACATATGAAATGATTGATAGATTATCGAGATTATGAATTCAAATTATTACGAAAGATGAGCTGGTGAATCTACTAAAAGCTAATTAATAATTATTTACTTCAATAAATAAACGTAATGAAAAAAATACGATTGTATAGGATTGAAAATACTGATTCATCAAAATGAGTTTGGTATAATTCTGAATGAAAATTTGATTGTACAGTAAAAGAACTAGAAAGTCATCCAATGCCATACGAACCAGATGTTTATAAATGAATTTATAGATCATCAGTGAGAACAAGTAAAGATTTGACTTATCGAGTTCCAAAAAATGTCGCTCAGAAATTGATAAAAGATTGATTTATATTTTGTAGATATTTATCCGATGATTACTTTTTTAGAGAACATGGCGAAATATGTTTTAATAAAACAAATTATTACAAAAAAGAAATATTAGATTTAGATAAGTTCTATGATTAATTTTTTTACCATTTAGTTATTGTAAAAAATACATTTATATCGTAATATTATATTAAGATGGAAACAACATTTAATGTAGGAGAATATAAAAGAAAAATAAATGAATTCCCAGAAATATCATTCCAAGAATACCAAAATATAACAGATGAACAAATTAGGCAAGATATAGCAAAGAAGAACAAGATTCTCCAAACAGATACTTATAATAGGACTATGAATTATATTAAGGGAGATGCAAGATCTAATTTGATTGAAACTTTTACGTTTGCAATGAGAAGAGTCCCAGATTGAAGCAGTTATATTGTAGTTGATTGAGTTAGAAAGATGATAAAAAATCTATTTTCTTATCCAATTACACAAAATGAGTTGGATTTTGCAAAAGAGTTTTATGAGTATCAATCCAAAAATTGATGAGTGTGATATTTTGATGTAGATATGTGGCAGAAAGTAATTGATAATTGATGATATATACCACTAACTATTAGGGCAGTTCCAGATTGAACATTGGTCCATCCTGGTGAGCCAGTTATCACTGTTACTTGACCATCAGAATTAGCTGCAGTTTTTGAACCGATGATTATCAGACCATTTTTTAAAAGCGCTGTTGCAACTACAGGTAAACAATATGCTGACGCAATTGGATGAAGTTTATCTCCAATTTGTGAACAATGAAAGAGAGCATGAGCTAGTGAAGAAACACATATGGATTGAGTAGCATCATTGATGGTATGAGGATGATTAGATAAAACTTCTAATGATGCAGCAGCATTGGTATATAATTTAAAGACGTCATGAACAACTGCTCATAGATTTTATGCTTCGTATGATACTGAAGATGAAGCGATGCAAGCTGCTGCACAGATAAATAATATGGTTATTTTAACTGATTTAATTGATACAAAAAGTTGAATTGATAAGGCATTAGAAATAAAGAAGAGAAAACAAGCTGAATGAAAAAATGTTATGTTGAGATTAGATAGTGGTAATATATGAGAATTGGCTGTTTATGCACTTCAAAAACAAAAAGAATTATGAATGATGAATCCTAAAACGGATAAAATATGTATATCTGATGGTGTATCAACAATCGAAAAATTTAAGAATGTATGTAATATTGTAAAAGAAGCATGATTTGATCCTGAATCTTATCTCGTGTTTTGAATCTGATGATGATTGGTTACGAATAATAAAACAAGAGATGCTATGTCAGCTGCGTATAAACTTACAGATACAGAAAAATGACCAACTTGAAAATTGTCAAATGATAGGTGAAAGGAAACGATTCCATGAAAATTGGATATAGAAATTAGAGATTGAAAGAGATATTTAGTTCAAGAATCTGAACCAATACAGTGAGAGAGATTATTAAAAACAGTATATGATAACGGAACTATTTACTATTGAGACAACGATTTACAAGAAATAGAAAATGCTAGACAGCAAGCATTGAAATCGGAACAATGGATTAATTATCCAACTATAGAGAGTGATTTAACTCATGATTTGCATGAACAAGTTAGGGAAAATTTAAAAGCACAAATAAAAAAAATAAATCTTAAAAATATTTAGTTGTATGTACAATATATGGTTTTATATACTAATAATATTAACAATGAAAGATACTATAAATACAAATTTGGTTCAAGAAACTGAGAAATATCATAAATATGAAAATATTTTATCTACAATAAAATCAGAATTGCTTAAATTTTTGAAAAGTACAGGTATCAATAATGTAGTAATTTGAGTTTCATGATGAATTGATTCAGCTTTAGATTTGGCTATAGCATCTCAGGTTGTCTCTCCAGAACATATTCATGCTATTTATATGCCGACCAAGTTTAATTCAAACGAGTCTTATGAATTATCGCAGAGATTAGCAGATAATTTATGAGTAGAATTAAAAGTTTGACCAATTCAGGATATATTGAAAACGTTTGAAGATTTTTCTCAAAAATATTTGTGAGAAACATTACAATGAATTAGTCATGAAAATGTTCAAGCTAGAATTAGATGAATAGTTCTGATGAATATAGCAAATAATAAGAGAGGATTGGTTATCAATAATTCAAATAAAACAGAATTAGAACTTTGATATGGAACTTTATATTGAGATTTGATATGAGGACTCTGTATGATTTGAGACTTGAAAAAAACTGAAGTTTATGATTTATCCAGACATATCAACAAAGACAAAGAAATAATTCCTCAGTGAATTATTGATAGAAAAGCTTCTGCTGAGCTGAGTGAATGACAAGTAGATCCGTTTGATTACGACAGAGATTGTGAAGCAGTAGATGAGTTAGCTTTCGGATGAGATGTAAAAACAGTTGCTAATAAATATGGATTGGATGAAGAATATGCCCAGTCTCTAAAAAATAGAATTGAAAGATCTAGATTTAAGGTTGCTCAAATTCCTCCTATCGTAAAAATTTCTGATCATCCTTTAAAATAACAAGAAATATTTATATTCTAAACACTTATTAAAATGGAAAATCAAGAAAAAGTTTGATTGTTTATTACACGTGCACAACCAGGTTTACACTATGGACATATTGATTGATTAAAACAATGACAAGAACTATGAATCAATAAATGGATTATTTGAGTTTGATCGTCAAATAAAGAATGAACAGCGGAAAATCCATTCACATACGAAGAAAGAAAAAAAATGATAGAAAAATCTGTGAAAGCACTTTGAGATGCAATTAATGTCGAGATATGCCCAGTGCCTGATTTTTGAGATATGAATTTATGGATGAATCATATATTGAAATATCTTCCAGATTTTGATTATGTGGTGTCATGAAATCCATGGGTACTGGAATCTATGAAAAAGTCAGGAAAGATACCGATTCCATTGGAGATTAGAAAAATGATAAAAGGTTCTACTATCAGAGAAATGATTGTAAGAAAATGAGATTTATCGGACTCTCTTCCTGAAGACGTTATCAAGTACTTAGATGAAATAAATGCTGCATGAAGATTGAAAAAGATTTTTAATCAAGAAAGAAAGTGCCCTGGGGTGACTGTTGATATTGTGTGTATTGATAAAAATTGAAAACTGATTTTAATTCAGAGAAAGAATCCGCCTTATTGAGTTGCACTGCCATGATGATTCGTAGACGTGTGAGAGACTTTGGTTACGGCGGCTAAGAGAGAGATGAAGGAAGAGACGTCTGTAGATGTAAAAATTGAAAAATCTGATTACTTGGGATATCGAGATGAACCGGGTAGAGATCCTCGTGCTCATGCAATTAGTCATGCTTTTAAAGCTGAAATTACGTCTTGAGAACCAAAGGCAGCAGATGATGCAAAATCTCTTGTATTGGTAGATCCATCAGAGATTGATAATCTGGATTTTGCATTTTCTGATCATAAGGAAATGATTTTAAAGGCTTTATCAATGAAGTAGAAGTTTAGTTTTATTTGTTAAATACGAAAAAATCAAGTAAAAGCCAATTTATATCATAAATTTAGCGTTTTTATGGGTGGTATTTAGAAATATTTTCTTCACTTCAATTCATCAGGGAAATGTTGATTATTCATTTTAATAGTTCAGTCTGCTTGACGATTCTCTGGATGGTCGTGGGCATATTCGTATCATTTTCAGTATCAGAGTTCTCTCATTAATTTTGTTGGAGCATTACGAATTTGCATTGGAACGGGGAGATTTCAATATTTTTCTATATCTTTCATTGTTTCTCTATCGATTCTGTCACAAACGTTATTTTTGGGAGCTTTTCATAGGTATATAGCTAACTGGAATAGAAAAACTCTACATTCAGGCATTCAGATTTTTTGTACAGCATCATAAACTTGATTCGCTAGTAGCAGGGCATTATTATCTACTGGTCAAATATCTTCACTAGCGAAACGTAGTAAACGGCGGGCTATATAACGAGGATCCTCTCATCAAACTAGCATTCTCTGAATCCAATAACAAGCAGCATGTGGGTCACTATCACGTAATGATTTATGTATTGCAGAAATGATATTGTAATGTTCTTCTCCATCACGGTCGTAATACATAGGTTTTCCGAATGCTTTCTGGATTATTTCATCATTAATTTTTCAATCTGTACTAAGCATAATCGAAGATTCAAGCAAGTTACAAGCATTTCTCAAATCTCAATTAGCTAAATTTGCAATGGTAGTCAGATTTTCTTGTGTGATTTCGATATTTGGATAGCGAGAATGAATTTTTTCTTGATTATTATGAAAAAATGTAATAATATCTTCGGATTTCAATGCTTCAAAAACGATAACTTTTGCACGAGAAAGCAGGGCATTATTGATTGTAAATGATGGATTTTCAGTTGTGGCTCAAATCAATGTAATTAATCCACTTTCTACGAATGGAAGTAAAGAGTCTTGTTGAGCCTTGTTTCGGCGATGGATTTCATCCAAAAATAGGAGAGTTTTCTTTCAGTATGCTTTATTCTTTTCTGCATGTTCGAGAATTGTATTCAAATCCTCTTTTTTACTCTTTACTCATGAAAGTTCAAAAAAATCTGCTTGTAATTGATGGGAGAGTACATTTGCAATTGTAGTTTTCCCACATCCTGGGGTTCACCAAAAAATCATAGAGGGAACTTGTCAGTTTTCTAGAAATTTTTGGATTGATAGCTTAGTTTGCTCTTGTCAGACTACTTCATCTAAGGTTGTTGGGCGTAGGTAGTATGCTAATGGCTGGTTATTTTGCATCATACAAAAAAGCGTTAAAAACTTCAAAACTAATATAATTTTTTGAAAAGTAAATTCAAATTAGTTATTAATTTAATCATAAATTATTTTGAAAAGTATAAGAGAATTTATATATTTTACACTAGATTTTATTTTACAGATATAGTAATGGAGGTTCAAAAAAATGTAAATTTGAAACCATACAATACGCTACAAATTCCTGTCAAAGCTAAAAATATGGTAATAATAAGATATGAAGAAGATATTTTCGAACTCATGAATACTGATTTGTGGAAAAAAGAAAAACATTGTATCTTAAACGGAGGTTCTAATACATTATTTACTCAAGACTTTGATGGTATCGTAGTAAAGATTGAAACTAAATGAAAAGAAATAGTTAAGTCTGAAAATAATTTGGTCCTTATAGAGGTTTCTGCCTGAGAAAATTGGTCAGATTTCGTTGAGTGGTGTTGTGAGAATAATTATTATTGAATTGAAAATTTGATAGATATTCCATGAAATGTATGAACCGCTCCAGTTTCGAATGTATGAGCATATTGAACTGAAGTATCGAACTTAGTTTATGAGGTAGAATGAATAGATTTTACTACATGAGAAAATAAAATTTTTAAAAAATCTGAATGTGAATTTGGATACAGAACAAGTATTTTTAAATATAAATTGAGAAACCAATTTTTGGTAACAAAAGTTAGATTCTTGTTGTTTGTATTTGATGAGAATTATCATCCTAATATTTGATATAAAGATATCCAGAATTATATATCAGAAAAATGAGTAAACCCTAAGACTCCACTGGAGGTTGCAGAAATTATCCGTGAAATTAGAATGAATAAACTTCCAGATTGGCATAAAATTTGAACTGCATGAAGTTTTTTTTCAAATCCAATTATTTCTTTGGATGATTGGTTAAAACTGGAAAAGTCTTTCCCAGATTTATCACATCATGAATGTATAGAATTTGATGAAAAAAAAATAAAACTTTCTGCCTGACAATTAATAGATCAATGCTGATTAAAATGATGGAAAATTACAAATTGAACCGCATGAACTTATGAAAAACATGCACTTATTTTAATAAATGAATGATGATGTGCTAACGATGTTTTGGACGCTATGTATTATATACAAAATTCTGTGAAAAATAAATTTTGAGTTATATTAGAGCCAGAAGTTGTTTTAGTATAGCATAAAATTTTTACCATAAAAATTTGACATTTTTATTATAATACTATATAATAGTATATAGTTTATATTATTATTTTTGATAAAAATGGGAGATATTGAAAAAGACAATAAAAGAAAAACAACTCTAGATCTAAGAGAATGATGGGTACATATTGAAAAAAAAGATGTTGAACATATAGTGAACAACAAGGATAACTGAAATTATTGGTGGTTCAGTGAAGATAAAAAACGAATCACTACATTGAAAGGATGAAAAGTTGAAAATTATAAAATTGATGAAACTGAAGTTTTATCAAATAAAAAAACCGAAAAAGCTCCCACCATTAAAATCATTAAAAAAGAAGCACAACCAGAATTGTTAACTGATTTATTCTTGAGCCCAAATTGTAAAGTTAGGGATACTTTGGAGGCGTATGAAAAAGCAAGATATTCAGATAAAACTAAATTCTGGTTCATATCTAAATGAAAAAACAAATTCATTATCGTCATAGATTTTTCTGAATGAAAAAAACCAAAAATAAGTAGATATTCATTAAATAAATATAAAATAAAATTAAAACCAGTTGAAGTCTAATTATAATCTCTATGAATATATTCATTTAATCTTTTCTTTACTTTCTTAAGAATTATTTGTTTTTTATGCTTTTTTTGTTATAAGTAATTTTGGATTTATTTTCAAATATATAGAAATAATGAAATTTAATAATCCTTGGTATGAGAATGAAGAACTTACTTATCAGGATGTTTTTCTCTTTCAGAATTATTTTGATGGATATTCTAGATCTGAAGTAAATATCCAACCAAATTTCAGTTTAGGAACTCATCTACCAATCGTAAGTTCAAATATGAATGCTGTTACATGAAGAAGAATGGCTGAAACTATTGCTCGTTATGGAGGATTATGAGTTTTACCACAAGATATGAATATTGATACTTTGCAAGAAATTATAAATAAAATAAAATCTGCAAGTGTGAAATATGATACTCCAATTACAGTGAAAGAAACAAACACAATTAGGGATGCAATGTGAATTATTCACAAAAGATCTCATAATCGTGTAGTAATGGTGAATGATAATGACGAACCAATCAGAATTTTCTCTGAAAATGATATGAGAGATTTGGATCAATTCTCACTTCTAGGTAATTTAAAACCAAAAAAATTAATAATAGCAAAAAACTGAATCTCTAATAAAGATGCATATAATTTGATGGATGAAAATTGAGTTTCTTCATTACCTATTGTGGATGAAGAAAATAAATTGATGTGAATTTTGACTAAAAAAGACTGTATCAGACATGAAATTTATGAGCCAACATTAGATAAAAATGGTAAGCTAAACGTAGCTGTAGCTGTGGGGATTCATGGATTCGACAAAATAGAAACTCTGTATAATATGTGAATTAATATTTTTGTGTTAGATACGGCACATGGATATCAGAAAAAAATGATTGAATCCATAAAAAAATTTAGAGAAGTTTATGGTAAAGAACCAATAGTTATTGCTGGAAATGTTATCACTCCCGAAGCGACTAGAGATTTAATTGAAGCATGAGCAAATGGTGTAAAGGTGTGAGTTTGACCTGGTGCTATGTGTACTACTAGAATGCAAACATGAGTATGAAGACCACAATTCACTGCTGTATATAAATGTGCATTAGAAGCGAGAAATTTATGATGATTTATATGGGCCGATGGTTGAATAAAAGAACCTAGAGATTTAGCATTATCTCTAGTTGCATGAGCAAATCATGTAATGCTAGGAACGACTTTTGCATGAACTTATGAATCAACATGAGATATCAAATATGATGAAGATGGATTAATGTACAAAGAAAATTATTGAATGGCTAGTAAAAAAGCAGTAGAACTTAGGAGTCAGAAATTAGATAATTTTGAAATTGAAAAAAAATGAATGTTTCGTGAATGAATTAGCAAATCAAAAATTTATTTGAGAGAATGATTAGAATCTGTATGAGATATTATTGATACATTCACAACAGGGCTTCGTTCTAGTATGTCATATGTAGGAGCTAAAGATTTAGAGGAATTTTATGAAAAAGCTATAATATGAGTACAAACTAACGCTTGATTTATGGAATGAACCCCACATGGAAAAATAAGAAAATAATGTGTATTTTATTGTAATCAGAATTTCTTTCTTAAATAACCCGCTAATTCCTCATACTTTTTCTGCTCTTCATATCAAGCAAATTTCCACGAATAACTAAGCATATCTACCACACTTTGATATATTTTTTTAGCTTGCTCTGGCTCTAATTTTCTAGCATCTGGATAATCTGTCCTTAACTTTTTTGCATAATCTGCGCTTATTTTTTGATATTTTTCAGGTAAATCTCACCAAGTTGAAGTGAGTACGGCAATTACAGCATTTACTGCCTTTAAAGTTCTAATTTTATTGATTTCTTCTTTATTGCTTAATCTATCATGATTTTTATTCGCTTTTGCTTTGCTGTAATCTTTGGTAAATAGGCTTAGCTTCCCTATTCATTTGAAATGCTCGTTCCAATATTTATCGATTTTACTTATTTGGACTTTTTTTCATGAAGCACCTATCATTTCATTATTTCACATATAGAAAGCTACATGGGTAATCTCATTCTTCGATTCATAAGTGTTTTTAAAGAAAACTAAATCTCAGATTTCAGCTTTTGATAAATCTGCATGCATATTTCACGTGGAAGAAAACATTTCTCATTGCATCGCAGAATTCCTTTCTACAGTTATTCATACATTTTCCAATATTACTTGGACAAATCTACTACAATCAGTTGGATCTCATGGTAAATCTCCATTTCATCAAAACATGTAAGGACTATCCAAAAATAATTTTGCAATTTTTATAATTAAATCACGATCTTCAGCTGTTATTGTTTTTGCCATATTTATTAAAAAATGAAATAAATATATTATATGATTATTTGTATTTACATAAAAATCAAGAAAAGATATTAATCAAAAGATTTAAATATTTCAATCCAATAACTTGAATTAACAAATATTTTATATATTATAACAATCGGACTAAGTAGTGCGAAATCGGATATTGTATCAAATTTCCCACTCTGCTCCAGGGAGCCGGTATTACCTCTCTTAGATTGGTACGAGCTACCCACTTTAACGACTTAGGGGGGAGAGATCTATTCGATTACGGCTACTTGGTTTTTTGACTAAATATTCAATCATGAAAAAAATAAATGAATCTTTCACATGTATTAACTGCTGAAAGAAGATTGCATTAGCTTCCAAAACGTGTAGAAATCATTGTCCTCATTGTTTTACTTCATTACATGTTGATGGTGATATTCCTTGAGACAGGTCCTCTACATGTAAATGAATAATGTATCCAGTAGAATATCAATTAAAAAATTCTGATTATAAAATACTCTTCGTTTGCTCAAAATGTGGGAAAAAACATCGAAACAAAAGAGCTGATGATGACGAGATAATAAAATTACCAGAGTTAATTAAATTATACGAAAAACATTTTTATTCATAATTATCATCAAGAATATACAATAATTCATCAAAATTATCATTATTACTTAATTCTCATATTTCTTTACGATCTCTATTATATTTCCTTTCATCGGATTTTAACTGTTTTCTTATCAATTCAAGTTTTTCTTCTGCATAAGTTTTTCGAGTAGGAGAACCATACACCCAATCAATAAAAGAAGTATCCCATGTTTTACATGAAGATTCTGTATATGTTCATCTTAATTCTCAAACTGTACAAATACGAATTTGCATTTCACAAGGAATATCACTAAATCAATTTTTATGCTTAAACGCCTGTACAAACTGACCATATTTGACTTTTTCTCATCGTGGAGCCGTACAATCTGGATGTGGTCTCTTAGTTTGGTCTATTCATTCATCAGGATCTCTAATATTATCACTTGTAGTAAAACTAGAACTTGTTTTATTTGGCCTATCGTAAATCCATTCTCATCATCATATTTCAGTATCTTTTACACTGACAGTTCAATCAGGATTTTGTCTAGTATTTTTTCAATTAAATCCATCATCATATTCTTTCACTACTTTAATATCTCACCATTGCTCATAAGTATAATTTTTATTAACCGAGCATCATTGCTGGGTATAAGTTCATGATAGTTTTCATTTCCAACAAAATCTTCTTTCAATATGGCAAAAATTAGGAGTATCTTCCATTTGTTTATAAGCAAGAACATTATCTCAATGATGAATTTTATATCCCCATGGAGTCATGCAATCAGCATAATCATCAATAATAGTAATTCATGACTGTTTCTCTCATCATTGATTTTGAATATGGCTACCACTAGAACCATCTATATAACTAATGGATTTATCTGAATTTCAAAAATGCAAATCATTCCATGAAACTAATGTAGGTAAAACCCATCATTCATCTACAAAAGTAAAAATTTTTGCGAAGGATGAATCATCCTCTACACTGGAATTATCTTCTAGATTGTCCTCATCATTATCCAATGATACATTATCTCCTGACTCGCTTTCGATAATTTTTTCAATTATTAATACATTATTTTTTTCATCATTATCGACGCTATAACGACTATCAGATTTATCAATGTTTTGTTCCATATCTCAAACATTAATAACAAGATTGTCTTCATCTTTAGTAAAATCAGAACTATCATCTTTAGAACCAGAAAATTGAGAGTCGATTCACAAATCTGACATTATATCATCCATCGAAATCTGGTTTTCTTTTACATCACCAAAATTATCGGTTTTCACCTCTCAACTTTGATAATAATCACTATTATTTTGTTTTTCAATTAAATCTCAAATTGAAACTGAACCAGTAATTTTTTCATCATCTCATCTCAAATCACTAGGAATCTCCTCATCAAAAAGATAATCCCAAGAACTTGAAGCTCAATGAATATTATCATTCATAATATATTCATTTCATTCATAATCATGGAAAATATATAACATTTTAGATTCTTCAGTTTTAAGGCCATTACTACCACTTATGTCATCTACTCATACCATTTTACTTGGATGAATGTTTAATGCAATAATTAAACAACAAACTAAAATAGTAACATCGATACAATGTCTAAAACTTATTCATATTATATTTCTTTCTTCTCTTTTCTTTATTCTTAGCCTATTCATCAAACAAACTAATAAATATAAATATTTATGCTTCACAATAATTATAATCATAAACACTTAAAAATGCAAATTTTAACAAAGAATTTTCACTTGAAATTTCAGTGATAAAATACTACAATAAAACATCATTTACATAAAAATAAATACAATATGAAACATCTCCTAAAAAGCCTTAGATTTTACCAGATATTTTCAATTATATTTATAACCATATCCCTACTTTTAATACCAAATTATATATATGCTTACCAAGAAATTTTAATAGAGAATCGCTGATGACATGCTATTAGAGTTATTAAAGTTGTGTTGGATTGAGAACATTTTGTTGTTTCGTCTGTAGCAGAAGAGTGATGAGAAACTATACAATCATTAACAAAAAAAGTTTGATGAATATCATCTATAAATTGAGCATTTTTTTGTCCAAAAGATTATTCGAACTGTGATACAACATTTAGTTATTATGAAAGAGTTTTTAAATGAGATGGAGCTAGCTATAGTAAATTTTGGCCAGATACAAGCATAAGATGAATATTTTGATTTACTAGAGATTGAACCCCATTGTTTGTACAAAATAAAATTAGTGATTGAGATGTTTGATTAGTAAGTAATATAAATTCTGATCATATACGAGATTTATATTTTTGAATTTCAAACTTTCCTGTATTGTTAATAGAATGAAATGATGTAACTGCATGATCTTCACAATACATTGACAGTAAACTAACATGAAAATGAAATAGAAATTTTATTTGTTCTACTCAAGACTGAAAAACAATATATATGTGATACATAGGAACAATAGGTGTGCGAGATATGGCTTCATATTTAAAAAATCAATTTTGATGCTATAATGCCTTGTTTTTAGATGCTGGAGCAAGCTCAGCAATGGTTTATTCAGGGAAAGTCTTATCTCAATGATCTAGAAAATTAATTACAGATGCGTTTGTTGTTGTAGATAGAGATGCATATTTACAATTAGAATGAACACCAAATGAAACTTATACAACCTATGAACCAGATTATGAAATGACTTATTCAGATCGAAAACAGGTGGAAAAAATTAATAAAATAGTTGAAGCCCTTTATAAAAAGCACGGAAAAGATGAATATAAAACAAAGCTCATATCATTATTCAGATGATTAGCAAGCAAAGATTCTATATCAGATTCTAAAAAAGCCATCTATAATAAAGTATTAATAAATCTATTTACCATATGAGATTTATAAATCATGAATTTAAAAAACCTGAATGTGAAAATTCAGGTTTTTTTATTACGAACATTAATAAGAAAATTTGTAATATAACTATTTTCTAGATTTTTTATCAGCAGGTCTCGCTGATGAAGAAACTGTTTTTTTCTTACTTCAAAATTCTTTTTTACAATAACGAATCAAATCTCTAACAGGACGATCAAAAAATCCAGAAACTAAAAGCAATCACAAAGTCAACAGAATGATTCCTCGTAAGATCATCCTAAGCTGGAACAATGCTATAACAAGCAAGATAACTCAAACAATCATCGTTATCTTTTCTTCTGTAGTAGACCTGGTCCACCAATTCCCGATGTCTTCCGCAGTATCCTTTACATCATCTGCAACTTTATCAAACTCCGCAGAAACTTTCTCCATGTTTTTGTCAAAAGAAGATTTTGGCATATTTGTATTTATCAAAAAATAAAACTAAGATCATAGTAGAAATTTATAACATGTAGTCAAGAGAAATTTAGTACTACAAAATTCATCACTTTTCAATTTCATTCAACTTAGCTACATCTAACTCCTCTTTAATCTCAATTCTTTTTTTTCATTTTTCCTGTTTTGACTTTGCTATAATGATTTCAGTTGGATCTATCTTTGTATAATTCATTTGAAATCTTTTCGATACATCCAAAAAATTATCCTTAATTTTTTTAGCAATAAAAGCTACAAGATTTAGCTCAGAAACATTAAAAAATGCAATAACTAAAAAAATTAAAAAAATAATTATAGCTAAAACAAATCATACTCACTTTGCACCAGAATTGTTAAATGTAGAGAATGTTCAAAGAGCACAAACTGCTCATATTGCTAATACTATCAATTGAATAAAACTGACCGAAAATCACATAATAGAAAAAGCCACACCAGAAAAAAATCATTTTTTTATATGTTGTGGAAACATTACTTTCATGGACATTCATCTGCAAAATAAAAATCCAATCTCCACATATAATTATACATATTTAAATTTATTTCGCAAATTTTTAGCAGGAATTTTATATTCAATCAGGCAACTTTGTTGCTTTAGCTGAAAGTGAAATCTTAAAATTAACCTGACTTGAAAGAATGATAAAAGCTATTCCATTCACAAACATCCACAAAGGAATATTATTTATAAAGCTAATTAAAAATCAAAAGCTACGTTTAAGCGTAGTTTCTATAAAACCTATCGCCACAATTCAATCAGCTTTTAATGCTATATATGGTCAAATCACAAAACTTAAAACAGTTATTGGGATAAGAAAAATAAAATATAATTTTTCAGTACTTGAACGGCTACTAAAGGAAACCTGAATTTTTCCGCAAGCATAAATTAACCAAATTAATCACGTATATAGCAACAAAACAAGTGTTAACTGTCCTGCTGATAAAAATTCTGCATACTTAGCATACTTAATTCCAATAAATGTTGCATCTGGAGTAGATGCTAACCACTTTACTCATTGATACAACAAATTTCAAAAAGCATAACATGTTATTCATGACAAATAATTTCAAATAACTACTTTAGCCATCTTATCAATTCACATGAGGACTGCCCAAAACGCGATGGCAACATACCCTAAAACAATAATATATCAAATCCAATCCATTGCAAATTTTCAAAAATAAAATATTGATTTATCGACTCCATTTAGTACTATAATTTTTATAGGAAAATATTCAAATTATTTTATCTATTTTTAATAGCTATAAACTATTATGAAAAGGGGAATTATAGTTCTTATTATATCTTCACTAGCAATCTGAATATTTACAGTATGTTACTCTATGTTTAAAAATGAAGATAATAACGAGAGTAAAATATTTAATTGACATATTGAAATAATACCATCTCTAGATGATACTGTCTTGGTGAATACAATTCGAGGTGGAAATCTGGAGATACTTCGAAATGATATCAAAAATGATATTGCAATTCGTTCTCAATCATCGATATTCAACAACTTAGATAACCAATTATTTAATTCCGATCACTTACCATCAAAGTTTTATTATAATGCATTTTGATTAATAAGTTTAAATTTGAAAGCAGAAATTGAAAAATGAGTGAAGGATCAGTTTAATGAGAATTTAGAACTCTCTAAATTTTTAAATTGATCAATAGTTCCACAAGACACAGATTATTATGAATGAAAAAAAGAAAAAAGATATATGATGTACACAAAGCTTAAAAAAGATATTAATTTATGATACGCATTTGAAAAGCTAAAAGATTGAGATTTTGCAGACATTTCCGAGTGAATAAAATATTTTGGTATAAATTGTCATTCAAATATAAAACATGCTTCAATAAAAATTCTATATTACAATTCTGATTCGGATTTTGCCGTTTCAATAGCAACACACGGATGAGATAATATAATACTATATAGATGAGTGAGATGAAATTCTTATATTGATACATACAATAAAATATTATCTCAATCAAAAGCTTATAAATGAGATCACGAATTTTCTAGCTATGATTGCTTAAAAATCCCTGAAATTAATATCAATACGAAAAAAGAAATAAAGAAATTTAAAAATCAAAAATTTTCTGATAACAATGAAACATATAAGATACAAACAGCTATACAGGATATAGAGGTAAAATTCGATAAAATAGTATGAACACAAAATGATAAATCTCTGCTCTTACCAATTAATGAATGATCAAACTACCGTCTCCTTTATTTTGATGAACCTTTTATGATATTTATCAAAGAATTTAATAAAGAAGTTCCATATTTTGTAGCTCAAATATCTGATATCACTTTATTCCAATAATTACATTTTAACACTATTCAATAAAAAAATGTTCTATGTAAAATTCAAAAAAAAATGATTCACATTAGTAGAAGTAATTATAGTCTGTACACTTTTTGCTATGTTTGTTATTTGAATTATCCTTTGAATCAATAGAGCCTTTTCATTTATGAATGATACTAGATTGAGAGTTATATCTTCAAATCTAGCCAGAGAATGAGTAGAAATGATGTATAATATAAGAGATACTAATCGAAGAAAATATTCATGAGAAAAAGACAAACACTGGTTAGAAAGGGGAAGTGATACACAACAATTCACAAATCTTATTTATAGTATAGGTACAAATCAAGAAGAAGATGAACCATACTGTGCAACATTCGGTTCACGAGGTAATGCCAATATGGATTGTTATGAAACAGAAAATTTCTTCGGAAGTACATGTGATGCTGTAAGAAATAGTAGTAAAATTACATTCACATGAACATATAAATATTATTCTGGATGAAATATGGAAACATGAAACATAAGTGATTTATTAGAATGAGGTTTGGCAGAGTTTTACAGATTAGTGCGTGTAGATGGCGTTTATCAAAAAAATGTAGAAGACATTAATACAATTACGGATGGAAATGATTGAACACCTGCGGAAATGCGTTTTTGTGTAAAAGTATTCTATGTCGCCAACTGATGAAAACATTCAACAGAGCTTTGCAGTATAATGACAAACTTTATGGAATAAAATATAAGAATTGAAATGCAAATAACATGAATACAACAGACCACACTAGTTGATTATCCATGAAAAGTAGCAAGTATAGTTTTTACAGCGGGATGTCAGTTCCGTTGTCCTTTTTGTTATAATCCTCAAGCAGTACTTCCTGAACTAATTGCTCGCTATCGTAACCAGCAAATCCCTGAAGAAGCAATTTTCAATTTTTTGCAGCAGAGAAAAGGTTTGATAGACGGAGTAAGTATCTGCTGATGAGAACCTACAATTCAGTCAGATTTATATGACTTCGCTGAAAAAATTAAAAAAATGTGATTTTGTGTGAAGCTAGATACTAACGGTCGTGATGTAAAGTTAGTTAAAAAAATGGTAGAAGACTGAATTCTGGACTATGTGGCTGTAGATCTGAAATGACCACTTTCAAACTATGAGAAACGATCATGAGTTTCAGAATTTTGAAATTTTTTGGAGAATTATAAAGAACTTTTAGATTTCTTAAAAAGTGGGGTAGTAGATTATGAATATCGTTCTACATTGATAAAATGATTTCATGAAAAGGAAGATTTAGAAGAAATGGGAATGTATTTGCAATGAATTAAAGCTCGATACTTGCAGAATTATTTACCAGAGGAGACACTCGATCCAAATTTTATAGGGGAGCCATTTACATGAGTAGAACTTCAAGAACTTAAAAAAATAGCTAATAAGTATGTCGAGTTTTGTTCAATAAGATGATAATTAAAAATTTTATTCCAATTTTTCAATTACTTCTTCAATATCACCGTTTTCATTTATACTATTACTATCTCTTAATTCAGTTTTTTTCTTTTCATTCATAATAGTAAACAGCCACCGACAAGTTATTAAAATCAAAGCAAGTAATAGAGCTACATCTTTAAGTAATTTAGTTCTTGACTTTAACTTTTTTAGAGTTTTTTTTTCTTCAGGAGTTTCCGCAATTTGATGTTTAAGTTTATAAGATTTAAATTCATCTAATATTATTTGTAAAACTTCTTCAGGAGTACGTTCACTCGTATCTATAACTAAATTATAGTTATTTGGGTTCCATAAATCTACATTATACAATTTCATATAACGAGTTTCATCACTAGAATTTCTTTCTTTTACTTCATCTACTGCATGTTTTTTGGTTGCATGTTTGTCTGTATCTCTTTCAGCTTTAAAAATTCTTTCTCCTGCTACTTCTTCATCTACATCTAATAAAATTTTAAAAGCTCTAGGCTGAGCATAAAAACCTAGGCGAGAATCCAATATTATATTATCTGTTAACTTCAAGTTTTTCTGATATTCTTCATATTTCAAATCAAATTCAGCTGATTTTTCAGGGTCATCTCACATTTTATTAAATTCAATGATATTTATTCACATTTCAGCAGCTAGTTTTCTTTTCATGTCACCAATTGAAACTATTCCATATCCCAATTCTTTTGCCAAAAGTTTGGAAACCGTACCTTTTCCACTTCAGGCTTTTCATCACATAGTTATCAACATCACATACTTCAAAAATTATAAAAACACACCCTGAATGTAAAGTTATAACCTTAAAATGCAAGGAATAAAAAACTGGTTATAATAACCAGTTTTTATGGCTGCAAATGATTTAAATTATATTACATTTTTTTCAATTCATTAATGGTACTAACAAACTCGTCAACAGGATAAGCTCCGGAAACTAATTTATAATTTCCTGTTTTTCTATCTATAATTACATTTCCAGGAGTCCCATTAACTCAAAACAATTCACTCGCTTGATTCATACTATCCATAATTTTCTGATCATATTTTCATCAATTTATACAAGATTGCAAAGAAGTTTTATTTATACCAAGTTCCCCAGCAATACTTATCATTCATTCAAGATTAACAGGATAAGCATCAAAAGACTTTTCAAATGCTTTATAATATACACTTGGTTTTAACTCAGCTATACATTCCATTGCTGAAGCTAATTTAAGAGCTTCATCTCAATGTATAATAAAATGCTTTGTTACAGAATTTACTTCACCAGGGAATTTCTTAATTACAGCATCAATAGTACCATCTGAAGAATGCCTTTGACAATAAGGACAAAGTAACTCAGTATACTCAATTATAGTAAATCTTGCATTTTTATCTCATCTAATAGGATTGTTTTTAATCATATCCTCTACAATAGTCTTTGCACTAGATTTTAATCAAAGTATTTCAACTGTACCTACAGCCCATTCCTCTACATATTCTTGATATTCCTGCGCTGTTCATTGGTATGCCAAAGCTATTCAAATTAATCAGAAAGCCTGAGCCATTCATTCATCAGAGCCTTCCTCTTCCTCCATTAAAGCTAATTCCATTAAATTAAATATACTTTCAGAATATAAATCCAAAAATTCATTACTAGCTTCTATAAATGTCTTTGTTTTATTATATTTCTCTTTTAATCAAAACTTATCATCTTTAATATTTTTTGTAATTTTCCCTAAGTCTTTCAATAGATTATTGTTCTTTCACTTGTTCTCATCAATAATCTTACCTAAAGCTGATTTTAATTTTTTAATCAATTCTTGTTTCTCCTGTTTTGTCATTTTATCTGGATCTAAATTATCAATATCAATTCACATTGATTTAAGTAATTCTTCATCATCCAAATCTGATAACTGATCTAATCAATTCTTGAAATATTGTGCTTCAATTTTCAAATACTCTGCTAAGCCAGATTCTCACTTTTTTTCAGCTACATCCATTAACATAGTAAGAAATTTATCATCATAATAATACATAGTTCCATCCTTTCACGTATAAACAATGTTAGAATTTGAATATACACTAGAAATATAATCATCTTCAACATCATATACATTAGAAGTTGTACTATTACCATTTCAATAAATTTTATCATAATATTCACAATCACTAATGTAATAAACTCAAGGAATTAATGTCATAGTTCATTCTATATCATCCCAATAATAATGTTTTTGATTGCTATATGTACCATCATCTCCAACTTGCTGACAAAAAATATTTGGACAATAAGTTGAACGTAATTTCATATCCTTCATCGCATTTGAAAGACGAGGATTATCTAAATAAGAATCATAATAGCTAAATCCATTACTGTCAGTCTTTCTCACGACAGAATTATTACTAGATTTATTTGTTAAATTATTTTTTGTGTTGATTGAATTATTACTTCAATTATTCAAATACACATTTGAACCAAATTTATTATACATTCTTTTAAACATAATCATCACATCTCATCTCTTTGCATGGACACCTACAACATTCTTAATGTTATTCATAATTCAAGCAGTTTGAAGAGCATTAACATGATATATATAATATCATTTTCAAGTAGAATTATAAGTATCTCACCACAAAATTCTTGAAAAAACGGTTCAAAGTTGAGCTCTGTCAACAGGTTGTGTAGGGCTAAATTTATTTCAATTTAATCACATAACTTGATAAGCACAAGCTTTTTTTGCATATAGCTTAAGATCATTAGTAATTTTGTTTTCATCCGTAAAATAACAACTGTTAGATGACAATTGTTTTACTCAAACAACATTTTCTAAATATTTTACAACCATTTTAGCGAATGCTTGTCTAGTAATAGGAGAGTTCATCTTAGCTGCATCAATAGTCGACTGTGTAGTAAGACCATATTTATAGGCCCACTTATAAGCCTCCTGCTGCTCTTGTGTATAAGCAAATGTACAAGAAATAGCAGATAGAGCTATTACAGAAATTCATCATAAAATGCTAAATAATTTTTTCATTACTTATTTTGTAAAAAATTAAAATAATCTACAAAACATATTATATATAAAAATATATATTTGTCAAATTTGTGGGTGTAAAATTGTTTTATTAGTTTATAACAGGACTTTTTGTGGCTGCAAAAAATGAAGAACGAGAGATCCTTTCATTGTCTGTGAATTGTCCATCTCAATCAATGAATGTATTTTTTTTCAGAGATAATCATGAAAATATTGCCAGATTTTCCAACTCTTTTAAAGAGAAAAAATGATAGAATCTTTTATAAACTACTCAATTTTCATCAGTTCGTGGCACCATCAAATCACGAGAATTTCATTTAAATCGAGATAAAATTTTGGCTTTCATCACGATTTCCCAATGTTTTTTGATAAACCAATCAGATAAAGATCGATTAGTCATCAATAACATTCCATCATAATCTAATAAACGATAGAAGCTTTTCATCAAATAAGAACGTTCTTTACTTGTTGGAATATGTTGGAAACTTGAAGTTCAAACTATTAAATCGAAAGACTCTTGCTCAAAATTTTTAACTAATTTTGTGATATCTCACTGAAAGAAAGTCAAATTTGGATTGTCTTGACTCGCATATGAGAGCAGTTCATCTGATAAATCAATTCCTACATAGTCAAATTGTCCAGGAAAATTTTGATTTAACAATGTAGCAAATCTTCCACTTCCACATCCAAATTCTAACACACGAACTTTATCTTTGCTCTCAAAAAGGGGAGTAATCGCCTCCAGAATTGCTTTCTCTTCATGCCAAAATTTCTTGCGAGTTTCTGCATATTTTTTAGCTTCTGTGTTATAGAATGATTTTAAATCTTGTTTGATTTCTTGATTACCAAAAAAATCATTATTCTTCTTTGGTTGAACAACTTTTTCAGATTTTTTCTTATTTTTAATTTTTAATTCTGATACTTTCTTTGAAGAGAATTCAGATTTTTTTTTCATTCACAATCCGTTAAATAAAAAATCACATTCAGAATAAATTTTCTATAATAAATTGCAACAAGCTTTTCTTGAATTTCTGACTCTAAACATTATTCTACATTCAGATTTATTTTTGATTTTTTGACCTATGCAAAAAAAGAAATTCTATGTAACGACACCGATTTATTATGCAAACGGTTTACCTCATATCGGACATGCAAATAGTTCTTTCATCGCAGATTTGTATGCTAGATGGTATAGATTGATGTGATATGAAGTTAAATTTTCTACATGAGTAGATGAGAATGGTCAAAAAATGGTAGAAAAGGCTGAATCTGAATGAAAAGATGTGAAGACATTTCTTGATGAAATTGCTGCATGATCAGTTGAAATATGGAAAGAATTACAAATTTCATACACAGACTTTATCAGAACTACTTCAGAGGATCATAAAGAATTCGTTCAAAAAATGCTGAATATAGTTCACGACCAGTCTGAATCAGTATCAGATGAATCAAAGAAAGATATTTATCTCTGATCATATGAATGACTATACTGTACATGATGTGAATCATTCAAAAATGAAAGAGATTTAACACCTGATGGATTATGTCCTGATCATCTAACTAAACCTGAAAAGGTATCAGAAACAAACTTGTTTTTCAATCTAAAAAAATATTCAGATTTGTTTGAAAAATTATGGGCAGAAAATCCTACATTCGTAGAACCAGGAACTAGATTCAACGAAGTAAAAGCTTTTGTGAAGTCATGATTGGAAAATTTCTCAATTTCCAGGGAAAATAAGCATAATGGAATTTGAATTCCTTTACCTTGGGATCCAGAGCAGGTTACTTATGTATGGTTTGATGCATTATTCAATTATATCACAGTTTGTTATAGAAATGGAGAAAATGGAAAATTCTGGGATGATGATACATATATTTTGCATATTTTATGAAAAGATATCGTAAAATTCCATGCAACATACTGGCCAGCAATGCTAGAGGCAACATGAAATCGTTTTCCAGACCAGGAATTTGTGACATGATATCTAACAGTGGATGGTCAGAAAATGAGCAAATCACTTGGAAATGTAGTAGATCCAATTCAAGTTTCTCGTGATTATGATAGAGATGCTTTGGTATTCTATCTATTAAATGATGTGCCATTAGGTTCAGATTGAGATTTTTCTTGGGAGAGATTCAATTGAACATGGGAAAAAATTCTGATTTGATGATGGGGAAATCTCGTAAATAGAGTTTCAAATCTATGAAAAAAATATTGAATCACTGAGTGAAAATTTGACCAAAATAGATGGAATAGTTTCAAAGAAGGACTTTCAGATTTTTCTTTGCTTTCAATTATTGAAGGGGAGTGGGATAATGAAGTAATGGAAAATACTTACCTAGAAAATGCAAATACTAAAGCTTTCGTAGAAGATTGGTATCGTTTAGTGCAGGCTGCTAACGAATATATTTCAAAGGCTGAACCATGGAAAAAATATAAAGAAGAATCTACAAAGCAGGAGGCTCTTGATGATTTATCATTCTTACTTTGGATTATTAAACAGCTTGGATTAGTGGCTGCTCCATTATTGATTAATTGATTCGCTCATTTGCAAAATATTCTTTGAAATGCAGAAATTCAGGCGATTGATACATCCAAAAATGAAAAATCTGATTTCAAATTAATATTTGATGCTAAATCATATGCAGTGAATCTAAATCCAGAAATTATGTATCAAAGAAAAGAACAAAATTAATTTAATGTTTTTCTATGAATGAAAAAGAGATTATGAGTTTCGTGAATAATTATCGTCATTATATTATGCTTATATCTTTTTGTATTCCATGATAATAAATGAAACGAAAGCTTAAAGTTTAATCAAGAAGAGAAAATTAATTATTCTGAATATATAGATTTATCTGCATCTGAAATAAAAACATCAATAATACAAAAGACACTTTCAGATAATTGAATTTTGAAAACATGAAATAATTTATATTACAATAGAGATTTAGATAA
>Ga0247609_10001225_pt1 | contig 31552 bp, 20 predicted proteins | sample 172DNAGHGlowgp2_FD_193487 | JGI IMG/M metagenome (GOLD analysis project Ga0247609, IMG submission 193487) | Sheep rumen microbial communities from Palmerston North, Manawatu-Wanganui, New Zealand - 1728 DNA GHGlow gp2 | ecosystem: Host-associated > Mammals > Digestive system > Stomach > Rumen ... | reverse complement strand
ACGCGACTGGCTCAAGATGGTCATCACATCGAAGGCCAAGACCAAGATACGGCAGTCGCTCCATGAAGAGGAGACACGCGCCGCTTCTTTCGCCAAGGAGACATTGTCTCGCAAATTGCGCAACAAGAAAATCGACTACGACGAAGCTTCCATCAACAGGCTGATTGTGAAGATGGGCTACAAGTACATCAACGAGTTCTACAAAGCCATACAGGAGGAGGTCATCGATGTCAACGATTTCATCGAACGCTACGCCGAGTCTATCGGTAAAGGCGACCAGCAGGCCGATGAAGCAACGACCGTAAGCGCTGAGAACTTTGTTCAACAAACATCGGAACAGGAAGAGCGTGAAATCAAGGACGAACTCATTATCGACCAGAATGTGAAGGGAGTGGAATACTCATTAGCCAAATGTTGCTCGCCCATTTACGGTGACCCCATCTTTGGATTTGTCACACTCAACCGCGGCATCAAGATACACCGCATGAACTGCCCCAATGCAGAACATATGCGAAACGACAAAGGCTATCGCATCATCCGCGCCCGATGGGCTGGAAAAGGCAACTCGCAATATGCCATCACACTCCATGTGGTGGGTAAGGATGATATAGGCATCGTGAACAACATCACGTCCATCATCAACAAGGAGAAAAACGTCGTACTTAGGTCCATCTCCATCAACTCCAAGGACGGACTCTTCCAAGGCACCCTGACCGTCCAGATTGATGAAATCAAGCAATTAGAGGCACTCGTCAAGAAGCTCTCAACAGTAAAAGGCGTAAAAAAGGTCAGCAGATAGAATGAAGACTTTACTCATCCTCGTCAAAAAGACCACCGACCCGCATATTGCCGCACTTGTCGAAGAATACGCGGGTCGATTGAGGCATTACATTAGTTTTGACATCACGGTCGTTCCTGAGCTCAAGAACAACAAGAAGATGACAGAGCAACAGCAGAAGCAACTCGAAGGCGAACAAATCTTGCGTTGCCTTCAGCCAGGCGACCATGTTGTGCTGCTTGACGAACGGGGACGCGAATTGCGCAGTGTGGAACTCGCAGAGTGGATGACCCAGAAGATGAACACACTCTCTCACCGGTTGGTTTTCGTCATCGGTGGACCTTACGGTTTCTCCGACGATGTCTATGCCGCTGCACAGCAGAAGCTTTCACTATCCAAAATGACGTTCTCCCACCAAATGGTGCGCCTCATCTTCGTGGAACAACTCTACCGCGCCATGACCATCATACGCGGCGAGCCCTATCACCACGAATAATCATCAATCATCCTAACTTCCCAAGTATTCAGATTATTCCGAATCCAAAAAATAGCAGAAAAGGACTCCAATGATATATTACCTGACAAATCCGATTTTCTACGTTTTCCTCTTCATGATGTTGGAACTGCTGACATGGTGGAAACGGATGCGCAGATTGAGGTATGTGTCCCTGATTATCTCCGCCATCCTGTTGTTAGTTTTCACCAATCCACGCCTTTATGTCATGGCAGAACGCGCATGGATAGGCGACCACGACAAGACCGACATCACTGGCAAGCATTACCGCTACGGGCTGGTGCTTGGTGGCTATAGTTACTGGGACTGGAAACGCAACCGTCCTGAATTCTCAGAAATCGCAGACCGCCTTTTTGAAGCCATCCAACTCTACCACCATGGAGTCATCGACAAGGTGGTACTGGCCTCCGACGGCAGCGTCATCGATGAGAACATAAGTCCCGGGCTCCATGGCAACGCCGACGAGATGCGCAAGTACGTCGTTCGTCTTGGCGTGAAGGATGAAGACCTCATCATCGAACCTAAGGCCAACAACACCCACGAGAACGCCACATTCACCATCGACCTTTTGGGCGACAGTATCCGTCAACAACGGCCTTTGGTCATCACATCAGCCATACACATGCGGCGCTCACTCCTCGCCTTCAACCAGGCAGGACTTGAAGTCGACACCTATGCGACGGACATCGACGCACCATTCCTCGCCAACGGAGGCTACAAGTTCCTCCAGCCAGGTGTCATCGGCCGATGGACAGCACTTATCCACGAGGTCGCTGGTTATATGGCCTACAAGCACCGCTATTCCCCCACTAACGAATAACACAAAACCGATTACACTCAACCATTGGTATGAAAAAAATACACATCGCCCTTCTCCCAAGGATTATCATCGCCATCATCCTCGGTGTGATTCTCGGACACATCTTTCCCTTGCCACTTATCCGGGTATTCGCCACGTTTAATGCCATCTTCGGCAATCTGCTGAAGTTCCTCATTCCGCTCATCATCTTCGGACTGGTGACACCAGCCATCGGTGATATCGGAAAGGGTGCGGGACGGCTCTTGCTCATCACTGCCCTGATTGCCTATTTCAGCACAGTGTCGTCAGGCTTCATATCTTATTTCACCAGTGCGAGCGTTTTTCCCGGACTGATAGAATTGGGTGCTGGTCAGAAGGTGGCAGAGATAGGCGAAAGCGTAGAGGCATATTTCAACATCCAGATACCCCCAGTTTTCGATGTGATGTCAGCACTGGTGCTGTCTTTCACCATCGGTCTGGGTATTACGGCATTGAAAAGCTCAACAGCCCTGAAGGATGTGATGAATGATTTCAAAGCGATTATCACCAAGACCATCGAGAACGTCATTATCCCTTTGCTGCCTCTCTACATCATGGGCATCTTCATGACGATGACCTATTCTGGACAGGCTGCTCGAGTAATCGACGTTTTCTTGAAAATCATTATCGTCATCTTCATCATGCACATCTGCCTGTTGCTTCTGCAGTTCGTTATTGCTGGCCTGATAGCCAAGAAGAACCCATTCCGCATGCTCAAGAATATGCTTCCCGCCTACTTCACCGCCCTCGGTACCTCATCGTCAGCCGCCACCATCCCCGTGACACTGAGACAGGTGAAGATCAACGGGGTGAATGAAGGTGTGGCAGGATTCGTCGTGCCACTTTGCGCCACCATCCACATGTCGGGCAGTATGCTGAAGATAGTCGCTTGCGCTATGGCATTGATGCTCATGCAGGACAAGCCTTTCGACATCGGTATGTTCGCTGGTTTCATTCTCATGCTTGGGGTTATGATGGTGGCATCGCCTGGTGTGCCGGGTGGTTCCATCATGGCTGCTCTGGGCGTGCTCGCCTCCATGCTGGGTTTCGACGAAGCCGACCAAGCGCTGATGATTGCCCTCTACATCGCCATGGACAATTTCGGCACAGCCTGCAATGTCACTGGTGATGGTGCCATCGCATTGATTGTGAATCGAATCCATAAGGAAGAGACAACTTCTGACCTATAGTTGCTATAGCATCTAGAAAATCTAGAAAATCTAGAGAATCTAGTCCTTCCTCAATAATAAATCTTTCATAAACCTATATGAGACATCTCCTTTTCACCACACTGCTGATTTCAGCGTTCAGCCTTCAGACCAACGCCCAAGACAATACGACCAAGGTCGAAGACAACACTCCGTTAGTGCCTGCTTGGGCGCTTGGCCATATCATCTGGGAGGACAGCATCAACACCGAACAAGGAGCACAACGGCTTCAGAACGAATATGCCAGCCATGGCATTCCCGTTGATGGTATCATCATCGACAGCCCATGGAGTGAGTCATACAACGACTTCAACTGGGACCGTCAGCGTTATCCTCATGCTGAACAAATGATTAAACATTTCGACCAACAGGGAGTGAAGGTCATCCTCTGGCTGACAGGTTGCGTGAATACGATCTGCAAGGACACACCCCACCAAAAAGCGGCCAACTACGACGAGGCCGTAAGGCTCCACTATGGTATCAACAACAATACTCCGTCGAAATGGTGGAAGGGCGAAGGGCTGCAGATAGACTTCACCAACCCAAAAGCACGTGACTGGTGGTACGCTCAACTCGACAAGGTGTTTATCGAGGGCGTCTATGGTTTCAAGGTGGATCAGGGCGAGACCTATTTCGGAGACACTGTGAGCACTTCCAGGGGAAAAATGACCAACCGCGACTTCCGTCGTTATTACTACGGAGCGATGTCTTACTACGTGAGAGCGCGCAAGTCAGAAGGCATCACCATCAGCCGTCCCTACTCCCATCAGGGCGGCATCCATTCCACACCCGAAGAGATGATTGTAGGTTGGTGTGGCGACTTCGGTGGCGACTGGAAAGGACTGAAACTCCAAATCAACAACATCTACCAGTCAGCCCAAGCAGGTTATGGCGCTGTGGGATGCGAAGTGGCAGGTTTCATGGGCGCCAAGGCCAGTCGTGAGGATTTCATCCGCTATGCGCAGTTCGGTTGCATGACAGCGTGCATGATTAACGGAGGCGAAAACGGCGCTTTCAGCTCACATCTGCCTTGGTATCATGGCAATGATGTCAGCGACATCTACCGCAACTGTGTGACCCTTCACAACCAACTTCGTCCCTATCTGTTCTCCGCATTGGTTGAGGCGCATCTTCATGGCGGAAGCCTGCTGAGGAACACGTCACTGGAAGAGGAGTCGCACCTGTTGGGCAACGACATTTTCACCAAGGCCATCACCTCAGCCGACGGTGTGGCTTCGTTCCGACTTCCTGATGATGGCGAATGGGTGGATTACTTCACAGGAGAAGTCTTTCATGGAGGCACACAAGTCAACAAGGTCTATCCGCTCGACCGTTTCCCGCTATTTATCCGTAAAGGAGCCATTATCCCGATGGACATCGATGGCGGAAAGGTGTTCATGGTTTATCCACATGGAAAAACAACTCGCAAATACCACATGCCTCTTGGTGAGGGAACTGCCTTCCAGGAATGCACCGTCACGTTCAACGAGGCAGATGAACAATTGGAAATGGAATGGGAGAAACCCTTCGACTACGAAGTCATGATTAAGAAATGACGTAATCCATTCTCTCAATTCATTAGTCGCTTGGAATTATGATTCGCTACATTGTTTTTTGTCTCCTCTATTTTTGGACGCTTCAACTGTCTGCACAACAAAGATATAGCGGTCTTATCGTTGATGCCAAGACAGGCGAGCCTATTCCCTACGCTCATCTCTACTTGTCATCGGGTCGTGGTGCGCTGTCCAACCTCAATGGACAATACGAGATAGTAGCCGATTCCAACGAGCAAGTCCGCATTTCATTTGTAGGCTATACCACACAGACATTCCGCGCCTCTGGACTCAAGCCCGTCATCAAGATGCGGCAGATGGTGAATCAACTGTCTAATGTAAACATACTGGGCACCGATGCCATATTAATGAAAATCTGGGATAAACTCCGGAAAGACTACAAGAAACAACGCAAAGCCCAATCGCATTATTTCTGTCGCATGACATTCATGAAAGACCAGCAGATTGAGATGGTCGAGGCATTCTTGACGGCGAAGTCGGCGGTGAACCTACGCCAGTTGGAGGTGAACAGCGGACAGTATTGGGCCAAGGCTCCGAACGGACGTATAGAATCAAGATTGCGAACTACCAATCTGCACAACGTCTATATGCTTGGGCCCATGATTAAGGATAATGACTTATGGAGAGGAATCTTGACAGAACCTTTCCCAGAGGCGAAAGACAAACAGTATATCCACGACAACTACGAAATCAGTTACACCACACTTACTGGCGACAACGACAAGGATATCTATGCCATCACCCTCACGCCAATTAAGAAACGTCGTTTTTTTTCCATCATGGGTGGCACACTATATGTAGATGCCCAGACACTGGAACTCCTGCGTTTCGAAGGCACTATCAAAGACTTAGGAGCAGTGGTCAATTATGCTGATATGGATGAAAAGACAACGTTGGATGTCAACGTTTCCATCAACTACCAGCACAAGAACGGTTTCACGGAAGTGACCGACATCACCGCTTCATCCATCAACGAGGACGTGCAGTTCCACACGGTGATGACCAATGTCAAAGACTATCAACTATCCTTCACCAACGGAGAGTTGATTGGCCGCAACCTCGTGACCACCATTGAAAAAGTAGGTAGTAACCCTGAGTTGGAAAACCGTTACACGTTCATCCAACGCACCGACAAGGAGATGGCATTGCTGATGAATGACGATGCCACTGACGACATCTCACAAGAAACAGCCATTGAGGCAGGAGAGTCATTAGTGCATAAGTTGGAGCAATTGACCGATACTACAGGGCCATTGTCCTACATTAAGAAAGCCATGCTTTTCAGCCAAGTATATCCTCAGGAGAAAGTCTATTTGCATCTCGACAACACAGGCTACTTCATGGGAGAGACCATTTGGATGAATGCCTATGTAATCCGAACCGATGAGGAAAGCCGTACCGACCAAAGTAAGGTGCTTTATGTGGAGCTGCTCAACCCGTCGGGTGATGTGGTGGAGCAACGTAAATTACTGATTGTCAATGGTGAGGCTTACGGCGACATCAAGGTCGATAGCCTCATGACCACTGGCTTTTATGAATTGAGGGCTTTCACACGCAACATGACCAACTGGGGTACATCAGCCTGCTTCTCACGCGTGATACCCATCTTCCAAAAGCCCGCGCACGAAGGTGACTACAGCAATCCTACCATTGATAAATTGTCCTACCGCCACCGACTGAACAACGAACGCCAGACCTCTGACGACATCGCCAACGACAACATCGTAGTGATAGGCTCAGAAGAAAACCGCAGCAAAGAGGACAAAGAGAAGAGCAAGTCTCTCCTTTTGCACTTCTATCCTGAAGGCGGTGCATTGGTGGAAGGTTTGCCCTCGCGCGTCGCTTTCACAGCCAACGACCGAGAGGGACAACCAGTAAAGGTGTCGGGGTATCTTGCCGACATCAACGGCAATCGTCTGGGCAGTATCAGCACGGGGACTGATGGGAAGGGAACTTTCATAGTGAAGAAAGGTGGAGTAGCCAGGAAGGTCATAGCACACAGCGAAGAAGGAAAGGAGTTCACCTTCGACCTGCCCGTGGCGGAGTCGTCGGGCTGCACCATGACAGTGGATGCCATGCAATCCACGGTCCTGACCGCCGACATCAGTTGTTCGCCTTCAATAGAAGGGAAGAAACTGGGCTATGTGATGATGCACGGTGGAAAAATCGTACGCTGCGACACACTCACTGCTCAATCTCACCACAGGCTTTCCTTCCAACGTAGCCATCTCCCGGAAGGTGTGAGTCAGTTAACCCTCTTCGACAGCCAAGGACGCATACTCGCCGAACGCCTCTTCTTCATCATTCCCAAAACCAACCCTGCCGACAGCATCAGCATCACCAGCACCAACGAGTCACTGTTGCCATGTGGCAAGGTCACCTTCAACATCCAGTCACACCCCAACGCCACGCTCTCGTTCTCTGCGGTCGATGCAGCCGGGATGGTGAACGGCAATTACGGGAATATGCGCTCATGGCTCCTCTTAGGCAGTGAAGTAAGGGGATATATCCACCACCCTGAATACTACTTGGAGACCGATGACGAACGCCACAGACAAGCAGCCGACCTGTTGATGCTTACCCAAGGTTGGCGCCGCTACGACTGGCAACTGATGTCGGGTCAAGCCACATTCGCCAAACGCCAGCCTTGTGAAGACCGGTTGTTGCTCTTTGGCGATGTGAGAACGTCAAAGAAAGCGCTCGGTGTGGATAGCGTGGAAGTGACCGCTTATTTCTACGACAAGCATGGGTCTTGGTTCAATGCCTCCACCATTACAACTGATGTGGGGCAGTATGCTTTCGCTTTACCCAACATCCAAGACGAATGGCCTTTGCAACTCATAGCAAGCAAGAACGGAGAACGAGAGAATTTCATTGTAGGCATCGACCGTCATTTCTCTCCCCCACCCCGTTTTCTATCAGACCAAGAGACACAAATGCTGCCCATCAACGAAAGACGTACTTTCCAATGGAACATTCCTGAAGAAGATACTGTGAAATGGGAGAATATCGAGAAGAATAACCACATGCTCCAGAACGTGACAGTGAAAGCCAAACGCCGTGTGTGGGACCGTACCAGTTGGAACGACGAAACCAATGCCCGCCACTTCTCACGCATCTTCTACGACTGCGACAAGGAGTCGGACCGTATTGCCGATATGGGTAAACCCTCCCCACTGTTCTTCGACTGGCTGAAGGAGAAAAACAGTTTCTTCAGTGGTTCTTCACAGATGACTAGCACTTTGGTTGGCGTGCCTTTGGATTTGAACCACAACATAGCGGAACACGGTAAAAGAAACCGCACTAACGGTCGTCACTCACATGTACTGGTGGATATTGACGATTACATGGCGGCGCATGATGATGACTCCGAGGCATCGACATGGCGTGATGACACACCCAGCGGATTCCTGCACCTGTATGGCGATGGACTGACTTATAAGAACCGGCCTATCGTGTGGGTGGTGGACAACCTGTTCTGCACCATCACCGATTTCCACCTCCGACGCGACGGGAATCTGTCGGATTCTTTAAAAACCACTGCCATGTTCGCAGCGGTAATCAACAACACCAACCGCTCCAATGTCACTGTCGAACCCCCTCAAGATTTGGAGGACGTGAAATCGGTCTATATCTCGGAAAGCACAGAAGGACTCCACAATTATATCATCTTCTGCGACGAGATAGACCATCAAAACCCCGTGGTCGTCTATTGCTACACACACCGCAGTTTCCAGAAGAAAGAGAAAGGGGTGCGCTACACCCACTTCCAAGGCTTCAACTCGCCCTCAACCTTCCAGATGGAGGACTACAGCAAGGTACCACCTATGGAAGACTTCCGCCGGACCATCTACTGGAATCCCAACGTCAAACTCGACAGACACGGTAAGGCCACCGTGGAATTCTTCAACAACTCCTCATGTACAGAGATGTTCATCAGCGCGGAAGGCATGACAAAGGAAGGACGACCTTTGAACGCATACGAATAAACTTGAGGCCCTTCAATTAAACCAAACGTTTTTTCGACAGTCTAATAGAATAGTTTCTCAAGGAAAAGGGAGACGGGGAATACTCCGTCTCCATATTATGGAATGGCATTTTTATCAAACCAATTATCAATTAACTAACAGTATTATGAGAAAAATTATTCTATCTTTGATGGCACTCGCCAGCCTGACAGCGTCTGCACAGTTCGGTCGTCCCCGTCAAAACCCGCGAGTACCTTCGGTAGTTGCTGAAGTGGAAGACTTCAAGCCAGCTGTAACCAATCAAGAGAACAGACAGTATCCCATGGTGAACTCACAGCGCATGGTTCGTGCCCAAATCTCGGCACCAACCGCTACTTCTGTCGGCCTTGACATTGATGGCAAAATTTATGAGATGACCAAGGATGAGAATGGTGTTTGGACAGGTACTTCTGCCCCACAGGACGAGGGTTTCCACTACTATCAGCTCAATATCGACGGTGCTAGTGTTCCCGATCCAGGCAGCAAGTATTTTTATGGTGCAAGCCGTTGGGGCAGCGGTATAGATGTGCCAGCAGCAGACCAGGACTTCTATACAGTGCACAATGTGCCACAGGGTTCCATCAACGAGGTATATTATTGGTCAACCGTCACAGAGACGATGCGCCATGGCTACATCTACCTTCCTGCCGAATATTACAGCAACCCAACTAAGAAATTCCCTGTACTTTATCTGCAGCATGGCATGGGTGAGAACGAAACAGGATGGTCGGCACAAGGCCACACGGGCATCATCATGGACAACCTTATCGCAGAGGGAAAAGCCGTTCCGTTCATCATCTTCATGGACAATGGTTTGAACGCACGCCGTGCTGGAGAAGAAGGTCCTGGCTTCGGTGGTCAACGTCCACAGGGACAGATGCCACAGGGACAACGCCCACAGGGTCAGCGTCCACAGGGTCAGCGTCCACAGGGGCAAGGTGGTCCTGGTGGCTTCGGCGACATGGGCCGTAGGTTCGGTGGTGCGTTCGAGGATGTACTCATCAAGGACATCATCCCGATGGTGGAGAAAAACTACCGTGTGATTGCCGATACTCCACACCGTGCAATGGCAGGTCTTTCGATGGGCGGTATGCAAACCCATAGCATCACATTGTCCAATCCCACCACTTTCGCCTACGTCGGCATCTTCAGTGGTGGTTCTTTCAGACCTGAGGAGTTGAAAGACAACGCTGACTTCAAAAAGACCAACAAGGTCATCTTCATGAGTTGTGGTGGCAAGGAGAACATGGGTGTGGACAATGCCGCAAAAGCCCTCAAGGACATAGGCTACAACGCCCACTCATACGTCTCGCCTGAAACAGCACACGAATGGCAGACATGGCGCCGCAGCCTCTATCAGTTCGCACAACTGATTTTCAAATAAAGACAATTAAGGGTACGCAAGCACAGAGACTTGCGTACCCTTTTTTTCACATCTCTAGTTCCGAGTTACCCACGTTCTAAATCCCTTTATTTCGGCATACCGATTTCCTTGACTTTCCGTTCGAACTGGTCGCGGTTGTCGAGGGCTCCGTTCTTGATGCGGGCACGGTAGTTGTAGATGGTGTTGACGGAATAGTGAAGGAACTCTGCAATTTTCGATGAATCGTCAATGCCCAGACGGATGAGCGCGAAGATGCGCAAGTCGGTCGACAAGCGGTTCTCTTCTTTCAGGCTCACTTGGTAATCGGGCTGCAACAACGCATTGAAGTCGTTGACGAAATTGGGGAAGAGATGGAGGAATACACTGTCGAAGCTCTGGTTGAGTTCTTCTATTTCTTGATCTTTCAGTTCTGTGGATTTTGTGAGGTGGAAGAGTTCGTCGTACTCCTTGTTCTTCATCTTCTTGTTGACCATCTTGCGGTAGTTGTCGAGTTTGTCGATATACTGCGAACAGAGGGAGAGGAAACGTCCAATATACTCGTCCTTCACGTTGTTGGCGTCCTTCAGTTTGGCATTCAGTATCGCCAGCTGGCCGTTGGAAGCCGATAGTTGTTCGTTGGCAGAAGTCAGTTCTTCGTTGAGTGCTGCCAATTTGTCATTGGTATCATGTAGTGCTTCACGCGCCACGTCGAGTTGTCGGTTGCGTCGATGCAGGAAGAAAAGAGCACAAAGGAGCAGTACTACCAAGACGCTGATGGCAATCAGACCGAGGCGCAGTTGACTGGTGGTATGCTCGCTCTTATCCTTATAGGTCTTAGCGATGTCGTTGAGCAAAGAACCAATCTGCCAGAGTCGTTGCCTTGAGCCGTATCTTGTGGCACAGTCGCTGGTGAAACTGATATAATGCGAGGCCCTCTCGATGTCGCCCTTCAGCATCAGTTCGTTGGCCAGTTCCCACATCGAGCCCTGGTCCATGGCGGCGTTGCGGATATCGGCAAGCACCGATTCCACCAACCAGTTCATCATCTGCACACTGTCGCCCTGCAACTTGAATTCGATATACCTGTAGAGGGCGGCCAAGGCATAGGGGTGAGACCCCTGCTCCACTGTCGCCATCCATTCATCATTGATTTTCATGGCATCCTCCAACCTTCCTTCGCCCTGAGCGCGTTGCTCGCGCCGCATGAGGATGGTCTCGCTTTTCGGCGACAGGTATTTCACCATCAGCTCTTCGTAGGCCTGTGCTTTGTCGAGGTAGTTGGAACGCATGAGGTCGAGACGTGTATAATAAGCGAGTTCGTTATACACATTGTTGTATGCGGCATAATAAGTGCCCATGGTCAGTGTATCGACTCCCTCGATATTGATAGAGTCGAGAATGCAGAGCGCCTCGTCGTACATGCCGATGTTGGCGCATCGGATGGCCAGCAGCGAACGACAATAGACTGCCGCAGAGCGGTCGCCCAACTGGTCGGACAAACGTATGCCCTCGCGCAAGAAATAGATGGCCGAGTCGCTGACAAAGGGTTTATAGAGTTCGTAGAGTTGCAGTGCAAACTCATATTTGCCTGCAGTCTGTCGGGCAGCCCCGTAGTTTCTGCGTGCCTCGGTGATACGGGCTTCTCGCTGAGCCACATAGCGGGGTGACTCCTCAATGGCACGGTCCACCTCATGCAGACGTTGCGTCAGACTCGTTTTCTGCGCCTGGAGTGCCACAAAAGAAATCAAAGACAGAATAAAGGTCAATAATCGCATAGCAATAAAGGTTTTTCAGACAAAAGTAATAAAAAAAAAGAAGATGACCATCTGCCATCTTCTTTTTTAATGCTTTTTCCTATAATTATTCACGCAAACGCCTACTGCCTTGAAAAAACAACCGATAACATCGGTTTCCTCCACCTAAAGCCTTATACAATTGTATAGAAGACTCCAGCAACATGAAACGGTTGCTAAGCAGGTCCAGTCGTGCTTCGAGAAGACTCTGTCGTGCCAGCAGCACCTGCAGGTAGTTGAAATCCTCATCGTATTTCATTCGCAGTTTTGAATTCTCGACCACACGCGTGAGTTTTTCCACTTGCTGTTCGTTGAGTTCAATGGCTTTCCGCGCATACTGTTCACTCGCAAGAGCGTCATTCACTTCCTGACCAGCATCTAGTATTGCCTGACGGAAGGCTATGCGTGCCTCTTCCTGTTCGGTCTGGGCCTTTCTCAGTTCTGCCTTAAGCCTGCCGTGAGCGAATATGGGAGCCGTGAGCGATGCCAATGCCCTTGTCAGTATTCACGCAGGGTCCACCACCTCCCCAATATCGTTGGTCCATCCTAAAGTGCCCGACAGAGTGAGCGATGGATAAAGTTCAGCCCTCGCTACATTGGTGGTATAGAAAGCGTTCTTTAGCGCGGCCTCCGCCTGTCGGACGTCAGGGCGCTTCACCAGTGCCTGAATGCCAAATCCTGTAAACTCTGGTGCTGTCTGGCATAAAGAATTGAAATCAGAACGCTCGATGTGGCCGCTTGGTCTGCCCAACACAGCACAAAGAGCGTTCTCAGCCTGCTGAAGTTGCATGTTCAGTTCTGCAAGCGTAGCCTCTGCCTCAAGTTTGCTGGCTTCCGATTGGTCCACATCATCGCTTGTGGCTTGACCAATAGACATCAGCGCATATCAATCACTGCACCATCGTAATTGCAGGGCATCTGGCGATGTTGGTTGTCTTTAGCTGGATTTTCTCAACCTTCATGCCAACATGGTACTGGTGGGCTTTTCCTGTGGCAAGTATTCTGTTCCTCTCCACCCAACTCTATCTGAACAGAAACATGAAAATTAAAACTACCTCCAATCAGGCAACCGCTTAACAGTTGAAGTGCCCTCTAGTTAGACAGTCTCTACCACTTTCCTGCGAGAAGGACACACACAAATACTAACGCGACCCTCATATTTGAATGAGAGTCGCGTTGTGTTTAAGAATTCTCCATAGGCGAGGAGAACCACGCTCAGAGAAGGATTACTTCAGACGGAATTTCACCTTCTTCACGATGTCGTCGGCGGCAAAACCAATTAAGGCCTCGAAATCACCTGGCTCAGCAGTCCATTGCCAGGTGTGGTCGTCGTAGAAACTGAGCGAACGTTGGTCAAGTGTCAGCACTACGTCCTTCTGTTCGCCTGGTTGGATGAAAATCTTGCGGAAGGCTTTGAGTTCCTTGAGCGGACGAGGCAAGGAGGATTTACGGTCGCTGACATAAAGTTGCACGGTAGTGGCTCCCGCTTTATCACCAGTGTTCTTCACACTGACAGTGAAAGCGATGGTCTCGGCAGATGTCATTTCACTCTTGTCGGCCGTAGCCTGTGTGACGGCAAAGGATGTGTAAGAGAGTCCGTGTCCGAATGCGAAGAGCGGCTTCACACGCTGACGTTCGAGCCAACGGTAACCCACGAAGATATCTTCCTTATACTCCTCGTCGATGATTTGCTTGCCCTCTCGCCATGTACCTGGATATGAGCCAGTGGCATGAGCGCCACAATCCTCCAAACGGGCATACCATGAATAAGGAAGTTTACCACTGGGATTGACATCGCCCGACAGGACATCCGCTATGGCATGCCCAGACTCCGAACCCAAGAACCACGCCTGAACGATGGCAGGCACCTCGTTTACCCATGGTAGTTGGATGGCGTTGCCAGAGATATTGACAAAGACCATGCGAGGATTGACAGCCAGGATAGCGCGAACCAGTTCATTCTGTCCGTACGGCATGGTGTAGTCGCGGCGGTCGTGTCCTTCACAGTCTTGATAATCGGCTTTGTTGAGTCCACCAACAACGACCACCACATCGGCCTGACGGGCTTTTTCGACAGCTTCGGCACGCAAGGCATCAGGTGTACGCAGGTCGTAGAGACTGCGCCCTACAGTGACACCATTGTAACTCTGGACGGTGTCGCCCACATAACCACGAGCATAATCGACGTGAGCGAAACGCTCACACAGTCCGTCAAGAGGCAACACCTCATGCTGCGCCTTCAGCGAAGACGAACCGCCACCCACCGTCATCATCTTGATGGCATTCTCGCCAACCACAAGGATGCGGCTATTGGATGAAAGCGGCAGCAAGGGGTGGTTGCCGTAGGCCTTGAGCCTGTCGTTCTTGAGCAGAACGATTCCTTCCTGTGCCACCTTCCTCGCCACATCGTAATGGGCCTCGGAACACAGTGCTCCGTATGGCCGCTGTCGGTTCATCGTCGTGCGGAACATGAGTCGCAACACACGGTGCACTTTCTCATCAAGTTCCTTTGTGGTCAGTTTGCCATCGGTGATGAGTTGGCGGTAAGGAAGGGCCAGGTAGTAACTGTCGTAAGCATTAGAGGCACCCCAAGTCAGTCCGTTGGTCCATGAGCCAAACTCCATATCAAGGCCATTGCGGACTGCCTCCATGGTGTTGTGCGTTCCGCCCCAGTCGCTGACCACTACCCCATCGAATCCCCATTCCTGTTTGAGGATGCGGTTGAGCAGAATCTCATTGTGACAGTTGTGCTGGTCGTTATAAAGGTTGTATGCCCCCATGATGGCCCATGTGCCACCCTCGCGGACTGCCGCCTCAAAAGCAGGCAGATAAATCTCACGCAAGGCGCGGTCGCTGACAATGACATTAACCTGGTGACGGTATTCCTCGTCGTTGTTGAGCGCATAGTGCTTCACACATGCCGCAACGCCTTTCGACTGTAGTCCCTGAACGTAAGGCACGACTATGCGTGAGGCAAGCCAAGGGTCTTCACCCATATACTCGAAATTACGACCATTGAGCGGTGTACGGTTGATGTTCACACCAGGGGCGAGCATCACGTTCTTGTTGCGGTAGAGGGCTTCCTCGCCGAGGCTCTCGCCGTAGGCGCGTGCGAGGTCGGGATTCCAGGAGGCGGCAAGGCATGAAAGTGCAGGAAATGCCACACACGAGTCGTTGGTCTGTCCTGCTTGCTCCCATTCATCCCACAACACATCGGGACGCACACCATGAGGACCATCGTCGGTCCACACATCAGGCAGTCCGAGACGCTTCACACCCGCCGACGAGAACTTCGACTGGGCATGCACCACAGCCAGTTTCTCATCAAGCGTCATGCGACGCAAGGCATCGTCTATCCTTTCCTCTATGGGTCGCGACTCGTCGAGATAGACGGGCTTGCCTTGGGCCTGCGCCTGCAAGCCCAGGGTAAGCGCCATGATGATGAATAGTGAATACCGTTTCATTTTTTCTGGAATACACGTACATAATCTACTTCCATAGTGACGGGAAGGACACTTTCGTCCACACCCTGTGCACCACCCCAATCACCACCCCATGCGAGGTTGAAGATGATGTAGAAGGGATCGTCGTAGGGCCAATCGTCACGGCCCAGCCCACGGTTATCGTAAGAGAGTTGAACCTTGCCATCCACAAAGGTGGTGATGTTCTTTGCCGTCCAGAGGATGGCATACTTATGGAACTCACCTTCCGCACCTTCGCACTTCATCTCGTGGGTCACTTGCGTGTTGTTGGAATGAACGTGTGCATTAGCGTGCAGACTGCTTGAGACATAGTTAGGGTGATAGCCAACCTCCTCCATAATGTCGATTTCACCGTCGGCAGGCCATGACTTGAAGTTGACGGGCATCATCCAGAATGCAGGCCATGTGCCCTTACCCTTTGGCAATTTGATGCTGGCCTCGATATATCCGTAGGTCCATCCGCTTCTGACCTTGGCATAGACACGGCCTGAATAGACCTTGCCGTCCTCCTTGATGCAGTTGATGCGCAATGCACCGTTTTTCACTTCCGTGACAAGCGCACCTCCAGGGGTCTTGTGATTGACGTAGTTCTGCAACTCGTGGTTCACCCAGCCGCTGCCCTTCACCTCGTGGGTCCAGTCGTTGCCATTCAATTCTGAGCCGCTGTCGAACTCATCCTGCCACACCAAAGTATATCCCTCAGGGACATCGTATGCGGGTTTTGAAGCGGCATTCTGCGAGACTGTGATTGTCTTGCGTACTGGGCCAGACATGATGACCACATTACCCGTGCGAGTACTGGTGTTGGGATTCTCGTTGACAATGACCTTTACCGTTCCTTCCTGGCTCGACTTGTATTCGGTTGTGGCTACGATGAAATCCGCATCTGCATAGGCTCCCCACTCCTTGCCCGTCGTAGTGACCTTGACTGTGTAGGTTCCTCCTTCGGCAGGAGCATTGATGTCCTGTGGCGAAACAGTAACTGAAGGCAAAGCGGGTTCGGGGTCATCGCTGCTCTCCCCGCAGCCCCAGAGGGCCACGGCGAGAGAGAGCAATAATGTGTTCAGCATAAATCGTCTCATTTATTGTGCTTTTTCAAAAATGATGTTACTAATCGTGATGTTGGTTCCAACAGGTGTTCCACCGAAGTCGAAGAAGAGCGACAGTGCGTGCGCATCGTTCTTGGGCAAGGTGACGCCCATGGCCTTATAGACGTATGGCTCATCGGCCTTCACGTTATGGCGGTCAGCGAAATAGAAGTTGTCGTCGTGCTTGGTCTCATCATCGGTCTCGGTGAGTTTGATGGTGATACCGTTAGCATCATTGTCGGCTAGGATGGTGCATGAGAAGTTGTATGCATCGGCCTGTGCAGTAGCAATAGTGGTGTTGATGGGGAACTGTCCCTGCCACTGGGAACCTCCCATGCCATCAGGGATGGTGACAGTCCATTCGTTACCGATGTGACTCCATTCGGGGTCTCCAATCTGCGACCATCCGTCGTTGGCGAACCAAGGAGTGACGCTGATGAAGGCATCGCCTGCATCTACGGCTTTCCATAGGTTGGCATCATCCTCGTAGGCCATCGAGACGGTCTCCTCGAAGTAAATCTTGCTAATCTTGATATGAGTGCCGACAGGTGTGCCACCGAAGTCGAAGAAGAGCGACAGCGCGTGTGCATCGTTCTTTGGCAAAGTTACGCCCTCTGCCTTATAAATGTAAGGTACATCGGCCTTGATGTCGTGACGGTCGGCGAAGAAGAAGTTGTCGTCGTGCTTGGTCTCATCATCCGTCTCAGTGAATTTGATGGTGACACCGCTGGCGTCATTGTCTGCCTCGACCACACAGTAGAAGTTGTACTTCTTGCTCGCGCTTGCAGTAAGCGAGGTGTTGATGGGGAACTGTCCTTGCCACTGCGCTCCACCCATACCTTCGGGGATAGTGAGTTCCCACACACCATTGGCATGTGTCCACTCTGGGTCACCAATCTGCGACCATCCGTCGTTGGCGAACCAAGGAGTGACGCTGATGAAGGCATCACCGTTCTCCACGGGTGTCCAAAGGTTGGAGGCTACCGATGGATCCCAGTCCAAAGTGGGTTCGTTGCCGCCGTTACCTTCTTGTTCTTCTTGTGGTAGCACAGTGCCGTCGTCGTCAGCATGGTTCTTCAGCACGATGTTGGAGATGTTGACATGAGTCTCACCCGTAGCATGTCCGAAGTCGAGCACGAGTTTCACAGGATTCATGTCCAGACCAGGCAGGTCGCTCTTCCAGAAGATGTAGTCCTGGCCGGCCTTCAGGTTGATGTCGTGTGCGTCGATGATAGCCACTTCATCATTTTCGTTGGTCAGTTTGACCACCACACCGTCGATATCACGGTCGGAATTGAAGATACAGGAGAAGTCGTAGTTGATAGCGGCGGAAGTCACAAGGCTAGTATGGAAATGTACTTGAGCCTGCCATTCGGAATAGCATTCCTGTGGAATGGTGACATTGTAGTCGTTGTTGCCCATCTCGAAGAGCGCAGCGAAGGCATCGGTCTGCTCATTGCCCCAACCTGGATCAGGATTGTAGTAGAACGTCATGTCAGGTGTGATGCCCTTCCACATGTTGAAATCGCTGTTGGCATCGAAACCATTGAATTCCTTCTCGGCCTCTTCGCTGGTGAAGATGTAACGCCAGGCAATACTGCGTTCTGGAGTCTCGTAGATGAGCACCATCTTCTTGGCAGTCAGCGACTCGATGCGGAACCTTGGGTTTTCGTACTGCGCGTCACTGCTGATATAAGGGAAAGCTGTGTTGGCATCCAACTGGATGTAGGTCTGCTGGAAAGCGTTTCCATCGACATCAAGCCATTCATAAACCTCGAAACTCCATCCAGCTGTCTGGTTGCCGATGGTGGCATCGAAGTCGGCATCAGAGGGTCCCCACTTGGTAGTACCCGTATTGACGTAAGTAAGTCCATCAGCACCTGCATCATAGGTGAAGGTACCGCCCTTTCGGTTGTCGGCGGTGAAGGAGATACGGTCGTCGTACATACCGAAATCCTTCTTCTCGTCGGGCTGAGCCGACCACCATTCTGTACCAGCTGTTCCAGCGGGACCGCAAGCCAAGTGGGCCACTTCCTTGTTGGCGAAACGCCATTCCTTGCCAGTGATGCGGCGGAAGTCGGCGGAATAATCCACCTTGGTCTCGTTGAATGTGTAAGTCTTTGACTTACCAGCCTGGCTAATGCCGTTGCGGTTGCCTATTCTCAGTTCAATGGTATGTGTGCCAGCCTCAGGATTGGTGTAGCCCACCTCGTTCAGAGTGGAATACTGTGAACCGTCGAGAATCCACACGGGATAAGTACCGGGAGCCGGTGTGTAGGTGGCAATCATCTGGTTGGTCTCCTGATCCACGTTGACGGTGAAATCAGCATCACCTACCGTCGGAAGTCCATTGGGGTCTGCTCCGCTGAAATCCTCGGGCGTACATGCCATGAAGGCCAGTCCGGCAAGCAGCGCGCAACCCATATATTGAAATATCTTTTTCATATACATATTGTCTTAAATGGGATTAATAATTGTTTTGTTTCAGCGATGGGTCGGCATCGAGTTCTTTCTGGTCCAGAGGGATGTATTTCTTGCTGGGTGTCCAGGAATTGGTACGATAGCCGTAAGTGTCTGGCACCAGGACTTTGGTAGCCTTCTGTGTGGCGTCGGCGATGCCTTCGGCACGAACGAGGTCGAAGTAGCGTTTGCCCTCGCCACAGAACTCCATGTGGCGCTCTGTGAAGATGTCGTCGATGGTGACGGTACCCAAGTTGGCCAGTCCCGCACGTGTACGTACCTGATTAACATAACCTGTGGCCTCGGCTGCGCTGCCACCTGTCTGCAACAGCAGTTCAGCGGCATTGAGCAATGTCTCGGCATAGCGGTAGATGCGCTTGTTGTTGTTGTAGTTCAGGTTCTTCGAAGTCGGACAGTCCTGGCAGTTCTCCAAAGTAGGACGGTATTTCTTCAGCCAGATGTGGGTGTCTTGGTAACGTTCTGTGTAAGTGGTTCCACGAACATCCCAGCAAGTGGCATCGCGGCGTACGTCGCCTTCTACGAACATATTATAAGTCTCGACGCGCATGGGCAGGAAACCCCATCCGTCCATACCGCTCCAGAGGTCGTCGGAGAAACCGTTGGGCGAAATCAGTGTAGGCAACACTGAGCCACCGGCATTGAGTGCGGCAGGTCCCCAGTCGCGCTGGGCCTGGTCATCGTTGTAGTTGATTTCGAAGATACTCTCGGAGCACCACTCGCCTTTTTCTTCCCAAAGTTCGGCATAACTGGGATTCAGTTCATAATCGCTGTCAGCGATGATGTCCTTCATGTATCCAAGTGCCTTGGAATAACGGGATGCGTCGTTCTGGTACATCACCATCTCGGCATAGAGCATATAGGCCATGGCCTGCGACACGCGGCCCGACTCAGCATTGCTCCAACGCATCGGCAACACTTTGGAATCTATGATTTCCTCCAGTTCGGGAAGCAATTTGTTGTAGATCTCATCAGCGGTAATCTGAGGAGCTGTATAAGGCATCGTGAGGTTCTCCAGATAGAAAGGCACATTGCCATAATAGTGCCAGAGGATATTGTAGTAATATACACGGAGCAGACGAGCCTGCATCTCCATCGACTTGAGGAAATCGGCGCTGGCATTACCACCCCACCCTGCGTACTTGATGGCGTCGTTGCAACGCTTGATACCGCTGTAGAAGTCGCCCCAGAGCGTGGCAAGTGTATTGTTGCCATCAGCGGCGAAATTGAAGAGACGGTGCCAGTGCTGGTTGTCGGAGATGTTGTTACCGCCCACCCAGAAGTCGTCGCCCATGATTTCGGCATCGACGGTAAGGTCGTTGTAGGCCACATTGTCCCAGTCGGGCCAGTGCAATGGGGCGTAGGCAGAGGTGAGGGCCTCATTGAGGGTCTCCTCATTGGTGTAATATTCCTCCAGAGGCTCACCATCCGGTCTCTTCACCTCCAGGAAATCGTCACTGCAGGATGCAAGCGTGAAAACCGCGGCGCAAAAACCTGCTATCCATTGAATATGCTTGTTCATATCGTTATGCTTTTTAGGAAATTAGAGTGAAATATTGAATCCGATAGTGAAGGTACGGGCCTGTGGATAGATGCCATAGTCCACACCTGTGAGATGAGTCTGGTGTCTCTGCTCATCGTCGCTGAATCGAGCGCCCACTTCTGGGTCGAAGCCCCAGTATTTGGTCCATGTGAAAAGATTCTCTGCGCGTAAATAGAGGCGGAAACGGTTGACGCCAATCTGTGAGGTCAGGTTGCGTGGCACGGTATAGCCAAGGGTGATGTTCTTCAGGCGCAGGTAACTGCCATCGCGTACATACATGTCGCTGCATACCCAGTTCTTGGAGTCACCGATAGCAGGAACAGTGTTGGATGTGCCTTCACCTGTCCAGCGCTGGAGTACCCAAGTGGGATAATTACCTGATGAGATATCTTGACGGTAAGTAGCATCGAAGACGTCAACACCAGTCACGCCCTGGAAGAACACGCTGAAGTCGAATCCTTTCCACTCTGCATCGAACATCCAACCGAAGGTCCACTTTGGAATACCGTTACCGATGTTGGTGCGGTCGTCGGAGGTGATCTGTCCGTCGCCGTTCACATCAACAAAACGGAAGTCGCCTGGATGTGCATTGGGCTGGATAAGGCCGCCGTCTTTGTTGGTATAGGCACTGACTTCTGCATCATTCTGGAAGATGCCAGCAGTCTTGTATCCATAGAAGAAGGGGAAAGGCTGGCCATTCTCGGCACGGGTGCCACCATCGCTGAACTGATTGATGCCAAAGTTCAGGAAACCAGTGTCGTTGCCCAAGTTATTCAGTTTGTTCTTCAGATAAGCTGCATTGCCTTTGAACGAGAAGCGAGCGTCCTTGATGTTCCATCTATAGCCCAGTTCAAATTCCCATCCCATGTTCTTCATATCACCGACGTTGGCCAACGGACGTGCTTCACCCACATAACTCGGGATAGGCAAATCGATAATCATGCCGTTGGTCTTCTTGATGAAGTAATCCACGCTGAAAGTCAGTTGGTGGTTCCAGAAACTCAAGTCAAGTCCGAAGTCCCACTGTTCGCTCTCCTCCCACTTGAGGTCTTCATTGGATAACTTATTGGCCTTAGAACCATATCCCATAGCCGCAGTCTGTCCATAATAATAGTTGCTGTTTCCACCATTGGTCGTGAGCGCAGTGTAAGCATAGGGTTCGATATTGTCGTTACCGTTCTTACCCCAGCTAGCGCGTAACTTCATATTGGAGAGCCAATCGCGTGTTTCCTCCATGAAGGCTTCGTTCATGATGTTCCATCCTACTGAGGCGGAAGGGAAGGTACCATATTTATTGTTGGGACCGAAACGTGAGGAACCGTCGCGGCGTATAGTGGCCTGAGCCATGTAACGCTCGTCGTAGTCGTAACTTGCACGGGCAAAGTAAGAACTCAGACGGTGCTGGTCGAATGGTTTGCCCCAGACACCGACAAGGCTCTTAGCTCCCGTCACCTTGCCGTCAGCATCGGTGGTGAGTTCAAGGTTTCCGCCGGTAGTGTAGTCAATCGATGGTTTGTCGGGGTTCACCAAGTTCCAATGCGAGCCTCCCAGTTGGTCGCCCTTGTACTTCAGGGCCGACTGTCCGAGCACCACTCCGATGGTGTGCTTGCCAAAGGTCTTGTCGTAGGTCAGGGTGTTCTCCACTTGCCATGAAGTGCCGTTGCCCTTTAATGATGTGGCTGATGTGTGGTCGGCGTTGTTGTTGCCCGAGAGGTAGTACTTCTGCTTGGTGGCGGCATCGTAGCCCCAGAAAGAGAGTTCTGCGCTATAGGTGAAATGATATTTGATTGCATCCCACAACTGCAGGTCGAGTGAGAACTTGGGCATGAATTTGTGGTTCCAGTTCTTGGTGGGATTGCCCTGCATCATGGCGATGGGGTTGTTCTGTTCGTTGTAGGAACCGATGAAGCCAGGAACAGTATATGGGTCGCCATTTTCATCGGTATAGAGGTCGAAGGCATAATAGCGGTCAATCTGCTGCTGGCCGATACGGGGACGGTTATAGTCGGGCAGTCCGTCGTCCCCAAGTTCGTAGCCGCTTCTGAGTGTGACAGGCAGTGTAGGTGCCAGATAGAGAGCGGATCCAAGAGGAGAACCCCATGTGCTGTTGATTTCCACACCAGTGCTGTGGACACGTGAATAAGACAGATTGGCGATCAAGTCGAGTTTGTTGAGGAAGTTGCGCTCATCTGAGGCATCAAAGAGGTTGAACTGGTTGTTGGAGCGGATGGTCAGACGGTCGTAGTTGGAATGACCGAAGTTGCCGCCTACAATACCGTCTTGTGAGATGTAACCCAAGGACAGGTAGTAGTTGACCTTGTCGGAAGCACCGCTGATGCTCAGGTCGTGCTGAGTGATGGGGGCATTGTCGTTGAACAAGAGTTCCTGCCAGTCGGTACCAAAACCCTTGATGGGGTCGCCATTGGCATCGGTCAGATTATAGGGGTCTACATAGAGTGGGCCAGCACCGTTCTGGATGGAACGCTCGTTCTGCAAGATGGCATAGTCAGTTGCACCTGTCACATCGCGCTTTCTCCATGCATTCTGCCAGCCAAAAGAGCAATCGTAGTTGATTTGCGCCTTGCCGACCTTGCCTTTCTTAGTAGTGATAAGGATAACGCCATTGGCTGCGCGCGCACCATAGATGGCACCGGAAGCGGCGTCTTTAAGTACCTCAATCGACTCTATGTCGTTAGGGTTTACCATCTCCATACCGTTCTGGTCTGTCGGCATACCGTCGATGATGTAAAGAGGTTCGGTGTTGTTGATGGTACCGATACCGCGGATATGAATCATCGACTTGGTGCCAGGCTGGCCAGAAGCGGAAGTGACACTGACACCAGCGGCCATACCCTTCAAAGCGTCATCTGCACGCAGACGGGTCTTGCCCGAGAGGTCATCGGCCGACACCTTGGCGATAGAGGCGGTCACCACGCTCTTCTTCTGAACGCCGTAGCCAATCACCACGAGTTCCTCCAATTTCTGGAGGTCTTCCTTCAACGTCACAGTCATATTACTCTTGGCTCTCACCTCCTGAGAGATACAGCCAATATAAGAAATAATAAGAGGAGTACCCTCGCTCACATTGATTGTAAAGCGTCCGTCAATGTTGGTGACGGTTCCGTTCTGAGGGTTACCTTTCTCGACGATGGAAGCACCGATGAGGGGTTCTCCCAGTTCGTCTTTCACAGTTCCCAAGATACCTTGGGCATGCATCGTCATCGACACAATCAGTGTCATGAACAACATGATAATCCTGCTTTGTTTCATAAATTAGGTAAATTAGTGTTATTGTTATAAAATTAAGTAATCGCTTCTCGCGTTTTGTTAGTATTCCGATTGCAAAGATATAATATAAATGACATCATTTTTTTTGATGTATGTAAAAAGTGGATGATTTTGGTGGTATCAAATACGCAACAGCCAATATATCAATTAATTATCATAATCACACCACTAAAAAAAGGTGGACAAAATATAGAGGTGTCATTCATACAATCATTCTGGAAAAAGGTATTTTTTCACTTGTTATCTATCATTTTGAGCCTAAAGTCTAAGAGCTCTTATACAGAAAAATCATGATAATTTTGCACTCTATGGAAAAAGACTTAATTTTGTATCGGAGAATATTGCACTCTATATGCAGAAAGGAAAATACATCATTCGCAGGACATCACTGCCAGCAGATGCAGAGGAAATCATGGAGGTTTTCGCTGCTGCCAGAAGTATCATGGTAGCTTCCGGCAATTTGAATCAGTGGAACAACGGCTATCCTTCTTTAGAGAGTGTTCAGGCAGATATCGAAAGAAACGGGAGCTATGTCATCGAAGAAAGACAACCAAAAGACGGTCAAGAGCCAAAAACGGGCGGCAGGATTGTGGCTTATTTCGCTTACCTTCCGTCTCCTGAGCCAACCTACTCCATTATCTATGATGGTGAGTGGCTGGACGACACCCTACCCTATCATGTCGTCCACCGCATCGCCAGCCGTCCTGATGCCCACGGCATATTCAAGATGATTATGGACTTCTGTTTCGCGCATGAAAGCAATATCCGCATCGACACGCACAAGGATAATCACATCATGCAGCACAACATCCTGAAACATGGCTTCATCTATTGTGGCATTATCCATCTGCTGTCGGGCGATGAGAGACTGGCGTATCAGCGCATCGACCTCGACCTTCACTCCAAGACCGAAAGATAAGACTACTGTAAAGTCAATCTCACATCACCAATTTCCTTACATAAGGGATTTTCAACAATATGTAAACGATTATACATGAAATCACAAAAACCAGCACGGCAAAAACGGGAATAAAAAACACGGGATTCAAAGAGGCTGAATGAATACCCCAGAATTGATAAAAAAGTCGGATTACAAGTTGATGAACAATGTAAACACCAAGACTCATTTTCGATAGGGAAAGCAAACAATGGTGGTATTTGGAAGGTATTTGTAGGTCTTTGAGAAAAACGAAAACAGCAATAGCCTCGAAAAAAGTAAAGATGCAGTTGTTATCATAGAATAATTCTGTAGGTGTCCCTATCCTACTCGTAACTAAATACGTGAGAACAATAACGGGAATAACACTCACTACTCCAAGAAAATAAACAATCTTCTTGACTTCTGCGCTGATACTGCATTGTGATAGATAATGGCCAAGAACAAAATAACATGCATAAGTTGATGCAATTGGGATGGCAAAACCATTATAGATTTTACTTAACGAATGAAAAGTGTCAGCATTAAACAGACCTATTAATTGAAATACCAAAGGAATAATAAATGCAGTAATCAACGAGAGGAAGATAAAATACTGCTCCGATTTCTTGTTCGTGACAATTGTTCTCAAAATCGGCACACAAATATAAAGACCAATAAGAACCTTTAAAAACCAAAAATGTATAGGTCCATAAACAATTAAACTTGCTATTCCCTTCAGGTCATATTTCCCTATTCCGATATATAATGCATAAACTGTTGACCAGAAGACATAGATTAAAACAATACGAGTAATATTTTTCAAATAGAGTTTCTTTAACTCTATTTTTTTATCAAGGTTGAGAAACAAGGCTCCCGAAATCATCAGAAAAACAGGGACAGCCCATCTTGGCAAGGAAAAATAACAACACCTGACGACCCACTCTTCAGAAGGATAACAGTCAGTAAACCTTTGTGCAGTCGTATGAAGAAAAACCACTGCGAAAACGGCAATGACTCTTAATGCATCAAATTGAATAATCCGTTTACTATTCTCAGACATAAAACCTCTAATCCATTCGGAAAACCACAAAATATCAACGCACTAACATCTTCAGCGTTCTGGACTGGCCGTCAATGAGCTGCTCCTTTCGGATGTAAATACCAGGTAAAGTAGGCGGCTGGCTGCCAATCGAGGTGCCGTCAAGTCGGTAATACATCACGCGAGAGACTGCTGAGGTATCGTATGCAGGCACATCAATGCCACTGGGTCCATTGATGATGGTGTCGAGGACTGGATTAACAGTAACAGGGTCGATGCCCTTGTGTGTGGGTGTGACGCGTTGGATAAGCCCTTTCTCATCAAAGGTCAGACGGTCGATGCACACTTCGCGATGGATGCCCGGACTGTTGTTCAAGTAGTTCTTGTTGATGCGGTGATAGACGATATACCAGTCGTCTGTGCCAGGGATATTCACCACGGAATTGTGTCCTGTACCGTAAATCTTGTCTGAACTGCGCTGAATAATGACAATAGGGTCGGAAGCGACGGTGATGGGCCCGGTAGGCGACTTCGACGTACCATAGGCGACATGATAGTTGGCAGCACCTGTGTCATCGACGCTCCAGAGGAAGTAGTACAGGCCGTTGCGGTAGAAGACATACACCCCCTCACGGAAAGCATAGTCACTGAGAGAACCACCTTCGGGAGTGATAGTGTATTCGCTTCCCTTTACCCTTGTCATGCTTTTGTCGAGCAGACGATAGCACAACCGTCCATTGCCGTAGTAGAAGTAACTCTGTCCGCTGACAGGGTCGGTAAAGACATCGCCGTCGATAATCTGGTTTGCACTCGAAGAACTGATAAGGGGCTGCGTCTCGGCTGTAAATGGTCCTATGGGGCTATCGCTGGTTGCTACACCAATGGTCTTCTTGCCAAGTGATGGGTTGTTGCCACTGAAATAGAAGAAATAACGCCACTGGCCGTCTATCATCTTCTCCTCAATACAGGGTGCCCATGCATTTCCATTGGCCCAGGGCACATTACCACCTGCAGAGAGGTCGAGAATGGTGCCTTCGTCTGTGAAGTGGACAAGGTCGGGACTCGAGAACACATTGAATGAATACCCACCCCACCCCGGGAATCCGTCGGTAGTCGGGTAAATGTAGAAACGACCCGTCTGTTGCGAATACAGTACCTCTGGGTCTGCGTGGAAGTCAGGCAAAACGGGGTTGCCTGTCTCCTTCACAGTGACACGGTATACCTTTGTGCCAGCAGTGTTCTTGGCTCGGAAGGTCAAGGCAGTACCCTGACTGAAGTCCTGTGGACCCTGTGGCGTAACAACAGTACCGACAGAAACAGTGAACATCGGGTCGAAGGCGGTAAGGTCGGTACCACTGACCACAGGCAATGTGATGGCTGACGAACCCATCTCTACCATCTCCTGCCTGATGTTGGGATTGGTGGCACCTGTAATGGCGGCCTGCAATGAGTTGGTGGGGAAAGCGGCCATCAGGGCTTCCGTCTCGGCTGCGGTGATGGGCAACACGGTGCCATGACGAGGCGTGAAGGCTCCACTTGTAGCGGTATTCTTCTCAAAGGTGAAGTTCACGAGGTCTGGACTCGAGCAGAACTGGTAGTGCCCATTGGAATAGCAGTCGTACATCAGTATCCACGAGTCTTTGTTGATTAACTTGAACACTCCAGCACCCTCCACGGCTTCTCCTGTCTGTTGAAGCGTACTGGAGGGAGCGCTCCACTGCGAACCAGCCTTCTGCCCTGCTTCGGGAGTAAGTCGGCGAGCTGTCACCTGGCAAATGCCGCCCTGTCCTTCGTTCTTGAAGAAACCATGATAGAGTGAGTCTGTGGGGTTATAGACGATGTCCATGTCAATGGTGGCTGAACCTCTGTCATAGAAGTACTGTGGCTCACCCTCAAGGTCGGTGAAGTCACTATTGGCGTATGCGTAATAAACCTTGTCGTAGCTTACCTTTCCGTCATTCGTCAGAATGGAGAAATATACCATGTACTTGCCGGCATCGGCATCCCAGATGGTCTCGGGAGCCCACACGCGGGTGACGTTGGCAAACATGGTACCCTTGAAGCGTGTTGGGAAATGCACGGTGGAATGACTCCAATGGATAAGGTCGCGAGAGCGCATCAGCACCATACCACGATTACTGGTCCAGCCTTCAGCACTGCGCATATCGGTGTTCACCATATAGAACCAACCATCCTCACCCCTGAGGATGTGTGGGTCGCGCACGCCTTTCTTCAAGGCGATGCTGTCGGCTGCAATCACCCTGGTACCATTGTTCAGCGGCGTGTAGTTGTAGCCATCGACCGACAGTGCATAGTAGATGTTCTCGTCCCAGTTAGAAGGGAAATAGACGAATAGATAGTTAGTATAAGGCTCGTCCTGGTGCAGATAGACGTCGAAGTCCTTGGTCGTACGGCTCTCTCCGCGCGCGATGTGGGCTGTCAGCACAACATGTTTCATCTCGCCTTGACCGTAGCGTACGATATGGCCTGTCGGTGTCAGATAGGTGCTGTCGCTGGTAGTCCATGCCACCACACAACCATCTTCAACCGTCGAGGGCAGGTAGAGGTCGGTGTAGAGGTTGTGGAGATTGCCGTTCAAGGTCAGCCGTTCGGTGGCATACTGTATAGCTTCTTCATCGGTCATCAAAGGCAAGACACCCACTTCGAACTGGCGCACCACCTTCAAGCCCCGCTCAGTGGTCATGGTGGCTGTCAATGTAGCAGTAGCCTTGTCTTGGCCCACTGGCGGGCGAGTGATATGTCCTTTGGCTGTGATGACGGATGCGTCGCTTGTCGTCCAGCGAATGGTGACATCCCCTTCATAGTGTGTAGGTAAACTGATGTCGTGGGTCAGCGCACTTACGTCACCTATGGTGAAACCTTGCAACAGGTATGCCAGTTGTTGGTCTTCTATTATCTTTTTCAGTTCTTCACCATCGGCAACCAACTGGTTGATACTGTCAGCAGGCAAAGCGTAGTTGTAGAGGCGTACATTATGGTACTGCGCTCCTTTCAGGTAAGCATCACCTGAATAGCAGCTGCGTCCCAGATAATTATGTGTCAACCCATCCAAATCGGTGGGCTTCAGTGTAATGGTACTCTCCTTAGCGAGAACTCCATCGATGTATATCTGTCCTTTGTCTCCGTTCTGGCGGTAGATGAAGTTCACCCACTGACCTTTAGACAGCTGTTTGCCGACATTCACACCTTGCTCATTCCTATACGAAGTCTGCGTGATGGCCATACGCGTGTCTTTGGCATTGGCGAAAAGATAACCATCGGATGACGATTTGGCGAAGCACCAGATGAAATTGCCGTTGCCCGATATATCAGTCGAAGAAGGCACGAAGACATCCATGGCTATGGTATAGTCGTCGAATGCCTGCACCCAAGCGCCAACCTCTGAACCGAAATCAAAATAGCCATTATCGCTACCAAGGTCGAGGATTGGAATGCCTTCAAGAGTTTTTAGCTGTGCGCCATTCTTGAGGCTACCGGTGTACAGACCCTGAGTATCTTTAGTGGAAGAAAAATCGAAACACACCACTGCACCATCCTGAGCGCATGATGGGATTGCCATAGAAAAAGCAATAAGTATAGGGAATAATCGGTTCATCATAAATAGAGATAAAGTTATTCTTAAGAAAATAATTTGATATGACACAACGGCCATTTGAAAATTTGATTACAAAGTTAAGTGTTTTCAACAATATTACCAATAAAATACGACATTTGTTTTAAGGGTACCAAGAAGTTCGTCATAAAAAACATTACAACTTTCCTGTCTTTGCAAAAAGAGGATTGACTGAAAAAAAGAAGATAATATTTTGTTTTTATCCACAATTGTTGTAATTTTGCATCGGATAAAAGGCGTAGAGACGTCAGAAAAGACATACATAATATAAGAATAAGCCGGGTAAGGATCGATTGGGATACTCATCAAATTATAAAGAACAACCGGGAATGCTTCGTTCATCAATGGCGGGCCACGCCCTTACGGGTAACCTTCGTGTCGGTGGATTACAAAGAGGTTCGGGCGCTCAAATCATTTCATCTCGGAGTTTCATCACATCTCCTCCCGGCTTTTCCTTTTTTTATGTTTTCTGTGCAAGTCTCAAATGTCGTTAATCAATGACATTCTGAACCTTAAGTCCAACAAGGAAAGTTGCCGGAGTGGTCGATCGGGCCGCACTCGAAATGCGGTGAACGGGTAACTGTTCCGGGGGTTCGAATCCCTCACTTTCCGCAAAGAAAAAACTGGCTTGATTTAAGCCAGTTTTTTTCATTCAGAGGCTCTCGCTTCAACGACTACGACCATGACGACCACGCATGTTTTTTTCTATGCCAGCCCTAATGAAACTTATTGTGGCCGCAATGGCGAACGCTCTGGTGGATGCTCCGTCCGTCCCATTGCGAAATGATTTCTTGTATGATAATGACTTCAATATATTAGGATCATCTCATGAACCTTTCCTTATCCACAATGAATCTCAGATGCTTGCCTTCACCTAACAGCGTTTCACCTGAAAAAGCGGATACCTTGAACTCAATCTTCTTACCGTCAACTTTGGTTACTTCGGCAGTTGCAGATACAATATCGCCGATTTTGGAGGGTCTCAGGTGCGAAGACTCAATATAACCGCCGACGGTGGTCTGAACATCTGACAGTTCATTCGAGACTGCCAGCATGGCGACGTTCTCCATCAGCGCCAACATAGCAGGTGTTGCAAGGACTGGCAAATCCCCAGACCCCATTTGGATAGCGGTGACGGCCTCACTGACTGTCAGCTCGCTCGTATGTTTCATTCCAGTTTCTATCATTGTTCTCTATTCGTTATTGTCTATAATACTAAGTGTTTCATCGAATGACCACCCCAAAATCGATTTTCTTCCACTTGCCGAAATCCAATGGAATCATAAAACAACTGACCCTTTGGGTTGACCGTATCAACCAGCAAACCGACACAAGGCAAACCCAACAAGTCGGCACGTTTCTTTGTTGCCAAGACTAATGACGTGGCAATGCCTTGCCTGCGATAACCTGAAAGCACTGCCAAGGAATCAAGATAGAGTTCCCCCGCCTGTGTTTCATCTTCCATATTTCCGTGATTTTTACCGAGGCATTCCCTTGCCGCTTCGATAAAAGCACGACGCAGTTGATGAAGGAGTCCGCCATCATAACTCACTGAGATGCCGACAACACGGTTATCATCCATCGCCACCAGCGTATTTCTGTAGCTATACTGTGAATCCTCACGCTCTACGAGCATGGTCATCATCCTTCGAAAGTCCTCCAATCCGTAGCCCTCACCACAGAAATACAGACAGCATTCGTCAGTCATCGCTGTCATGATCAAGTCGGCAATCTCTGCCGCCTGTTCGATTACGGCTTCTTTGATTTCAATCATCAGGGACCTTGGCGTTTTCAAGTTCATGGGGCAATCCTACAGAGAACAATTTCCCCTCATTATTATTAATTTGACGATTCTTGATTATGAACACAAAGTTATAAAGCAATACTCCGTTAAGTTTTATAATTATTTACAAAATATCGATTTAATTACTTAAAAATCAAGTTCTTATATGATAACAAATATTAACTTTTTATTAAGAATTATTATTACATAAAATAGCGGTTAT